>Ga0113563_10001233_pt1 | contig 14269 bp, 12 predicted proteins | sample Mud3Dept3metaG_FD_80117 | JGI IMG/M metagenome (GOLD analysis project Ga0113563, IMG submission 80117) | Freshwater wetland microbial communities from Ohio, USA, analyzing the effect of biotic and abiotic controls - Mud 3 Core 4 Depth 3... | ecosystem: Environmental > Aquatic > Freshwater >...
TAGATGCTCACGAACATGAGGATCAGGATCGCCCAGATCAGGATGGTCTTGTGAGATTGGCGCAACGGCAGATCCGACGGTCAGGAGGTGTACGTGCCCATTAGCATGGGGCCTTTGGAGGGCGTTGCAAAGTCGATTGTTGTCAAAAGCTCCCGCCTGTTCGGGCGGGCGTTGGCATCAGGTTTTCTGGTGCTCCGAACGCGAGCCCGACATGCTCCGCCCACACGATCGACGCGTCCGTCGTGCACACCAGGACGCGTGCAGCCGCGCGCAGCGGGCGTGGCACCTTGGCATCGATGAACAGGTCCGACAGCTTCCGCGACCGGCCCTTCAGCCGAACGGGTCTCATCCGATCCCCCGGCTGCCAGACGCGCAGCTCGTAGGGCCCTGCGGGGGCGCGCAGCAAGCAGGGGTCCGGCGGCGAGATGGGGTCTGACCCCGTTTCCGCGACGAGCGCGTCGTAGCGTCGCACCAGGCGTGCGCCAGGGAGGTCGAGGGTGAGCTCGCCCCGCGGGCGCCGGGTCACCAGGCGGTCGAGCGGGTCGAGGTGCGAGGCATCGTAGTCCACTCCGGCGGCTTCGAGCGCGAGCGACACGGCACGCTTGCGGATTGCGGCAGGCTGGGCCGCGAGCTGGCTGCACGTGATCGGGAACCGCGCGAACGGCGCCGCCTGCGCATCGATCACCGCGAGCCACTCCTGTGCGCTGGTCGCGAGCCGCACGAGCGCGGCGTCGAGCTGCGGGTTCTCGCGGCGGAGCGCGGGCATGACGTCACGGCGGAACCGCACCCGCGTGAGCTGGCGATCCTCGTTCATCGGATCCTCCCAGGTCGGCAGCGCGTGGCGCGCGACGTACGCGTCGACCTCCTCGCGTGGCAGCGCGAGCAGCGGGCGCACGAAGTCACCGCGCTGGGCGGGGATCCCCGCGAGGCCCGCCGGGCCGGTGCCACGGACGATCCGCATCAGCACGGTCTCGGCGTGATCGCGCGCGGTGTGCCCGAGCATCACGCACGCGAGGCCGAGCTGATCGGCGACCTCGGCGAGCGCCGCGTAGCGCGCGGTCCGCGCCGCCGCCTCGAGCGAGGCCCGGGCCGCGACCTGAACCCTGCGGACGACGCCCGCGGCCCCTTGCCCGATCGCCCAGCGCGCGACGGCGGCGGCGACCTCCGCGCTCCCCGAGCTCAGGCCGTGGTCGATCGTGATCACGACGACGTGCGGCGCGCCCGCGGCGGCGATCAACGCATGGGCGAGCGCGATCGAGTCCGCGCCGCCCGAGCAGGCGACGCCATGGAGACCCAGGCCGACCCGATCGCGCGCGGCCGTGACCGCGGCCATGATGGGATCGACGGCCCTCGTGCTAGTCATGACGCCTGACGTTACCTCCAATGAGCGACATTCCTCCCAGTGGCCCCCTCGCCCGCCTGCGCGCCCAGCTCGCCGGGCCGCGTGGTTATCGCCGGATCGATGCGTTGCTGTCATCGGAGGATGCGCCGGCGGCGATCGCAGCACTGACCCCCACCGAGGTCTTCGAGCTCGTCCACGAGGTCGGGTTCGAGGACGCCCAGGCGTTGCTCGAGTACGCGACCCCGGCGCAGTACCAGGGCTGCTTCGACCTCGACGGCTGGAACAAGGACGCGCTCGAGGTCGCGCCGCTCAAGCCGTGGCTCGCCTCGCTGATCGATCTCGGGTTCGAGAAGGTCGGCCAGGTCTGGGGACACCTCGACGCCGAGCTACGCGCGCTGATCCTGCAGCGCGTGGTCCGGGTCTATGACACGACCCAGGAGGAGCAGCCGGAGGAGGACAACGACTCCCCGATCCTGCCGACCCCCGATCGGTTCTTCCTGCTCGAGCTGCTCGGCGACGAGGACATGCAGCGCCTCGTCCAGCAGCTCGTCGAGGACCTGTATCGCGCCGACCCCGACCTCGCGCGCCACACGATCATGTCGGCACGCAGCGAGCCGGCGGCGGAGCTCGAGGAGAGCAGCTATCGCTGGCGCTCGAGCCGGCTCGCGGATCTCGGCTACGTCGACTTCTACGAGGCGCTCGATCTGTTCCGCCCGCTCGACGCCGACAAGGTGACGATCGGCGAGGGCTCGCAGGACAAGCACGTCGCCGAGGAGCCGTCGCGGCTACCGGTCGTCGTCGCCGAGGAGGTCATGGGGCGCAGCTTCCTCGCCCGTGCGCTCGCCGCGATCGACGATCCGGACGAGGCCGAGCGCCTCGAGGCCGCGCTGATGATCCTCGTCAACAAGGTGCTCGCGGCCGGGCGCGCGAAGCCCGGTCAGGCCGAGGTCGTCCGTCGCGGCGCGCTGTACGCGACGGCGACGGTCTCCCTCGGACTCGAGGTGATCTCGCGCGGAGACCTCGAGCGCGCCAAGGCAGCGCTCGGATCGATCGGGTTGCAGCGTCTGTTCCGCGTCGGCTACACGGTGACGACCAAGCTCGCGCGCCTCGCGCAGGCCCTCGCCGCGCGCTCGGTGACCGCGGGCTCGCCGGCAAAGGAGCTCGTCGCTGGGCTGTGCTCGCCGCGCCCGCTGTTCTCGCGCGCCGCCGACGAGCCCCCGACCACGGGCATGCGCCCGTTCGAGGGACAGGCCGATCTACGGCGCGCCGGAGAGCTCCTGACGGCGCTCACGCTGCGGATCGCGCTCGTCGAAGGGCTCGGCGTCGACGTCATCGCGACCGGCCAGGCTCCCGAGCCGCGCCCGAACCTCGACGATCACATCCGCACGGCGCTCGCGCGCGCGGTCGTCGGTGGCGAGCTGCGTGGCGAGGCGCTGTCCCAGGCCGAGCTGCAGAAGCTGCGAGATCACGGGATGCACGACGGCGCACTCACGCCGGCGGCGCGCGCGGCCGGCCTCGACGCGATCCGATCCCGCCTCGGCGCTGCCCAGCTCAGCGCGACCGGCGCCACGGTCGCCAAGCTCGTCGACGGCTGGCTCGCGGACCTCGAGGCGATCCTCGGCGCGGTGAAGGACACGGAGATCGATCCGCGGTTCGTCGAGGGCGTGCTCGTCGAGGCCCGGCGCAGCTAGGTGTGGTAACGAATTCCGGCTGATGTCCGAGTCGTCTTCCGCTCCTTATCGCTCCGGGTTCACGGCCGGCGCCGGCATCCTCCTCGTCGCCGGCTTGATCCTCGGCATCGCCGATGTCGTGCACACCGGCGGGGGTGTCGGGTTCGCGCCCGCGCTGCTCGGGCTGTGGGCGCTGATCACGCTGCCGATCGCGCTCGCGACCGGGCTCGTGCTCGGTGCCGGCAACGCGACGTGGGGCGCCGGCTGGCTCCGCCGCCTGTTCAAGACGCTCTGCGAGGACCGCGAGCTCGATCGAGCGGTCAGCGCCGTGCTGATCGCGGCGTCGATCGTCGCCGTGGTGTTCATCGTCGGGGTCGGCAAGCTCGCGGTCGGGCTCGTCGGCAACGTCGAGCGCAAGAGCGTCGGCGGCCTCCTGCTCGGCGGCGTCGTCGTCGGGCTCGTGCCGATCCTCGCCTTCGGCGCCTTGCCACTCTATCGCGCGGCCCGGCTCGCGACCGGCGCGGTGCTCCGCGTCGAGCCGCTGGTGCGGCCACTGCGCGCGGTTGGCGTCTCGCTGTCCGTGCTCTACGTGCTCGGCGTCGTGGTGACGATCGCCGCTGCCGGCGGGTTCGTCGTGGTCAAGAAGCTCGACTACCAGGCGCTCAGCCTCGGCTCGTTGATCGCCCCGGCGATGCTCCCGGTGGTCGCGATCGTGCTCGCGCTGCTCGCGTACGGCCCGCTCGCGAGGCTCCGCGAGCGGATCCCTGCGCGTGGCGCCGGCGTCGCCGGCGGACTCGTGCTCGCCCTCGCGCTGCCGGTCCTGACGCTGCGGTCGCCGTCGGAGCCGACGCGCACCGCGATCACCGAGCGCTCGTACATCGGCGCGCGGATCGTCGGCATCCTCCGCACGCTGCGCGACGCCGACAAGGACGGGTTCTCCGCGTTCTTCGGCGGACCCGACTGCGACGACAGCAACGCCGCCGTGAACCCAGGCGCAAAGGAAGTCCCCGGCAACGGCCTCGACGACAACTGCGTCGGCGGCGACGCGAAGCGCGAGACGAACACCACGCCGCCCGTGTCACCGCCCGATGCCGGTGCGGGCTCCGGGAGCGCGCCGCCGCCCGTGGACGCCGCGATGCCGGCGCTGGGCGGGACCAACGTCCTCGTGATCTTCGTCGACACGCTGCGATCGGATCGCCTCGGCTTCATGGGCTACCAGCGCGACGGCAAGTCGCTGACGCCGCGGCTCGATGCGTTCGCGAAGACCTCGGTCGTGTTCACCAACGCGTTCGCGCAGGCACCGAACACGCCGCGCTCGGTGCCGTCGTTCCTCAGCTCGCGCTACCCGTCGCAGCTCAAGGTCGACAAGCTGAAGAAGAGCTACTCGCAGCAGCTCGACGAGAACGACCTGCTGTTCGAGGCGCTCAAGCCCGCGGGCTTCACGACGATCGGCCAGAGCTCGCACTTCTACTTCTGTGATCGCAAGCGCTATCCGGACACCTGCGAGGGCGTGTCGGTCGTCAGCAACATCGGACAGGGTGCCGACCTCTGGGACAACACCGGCGCGCTCGACATCGCCGGCTCGAACCACGACATCGCCGGGCCGCGGATCCTCGCCAAGGCCATCCCCAAGCTCGAGGAGCTCGCCAAGGCGAACACCAAGTTCGCGATGGTCGTGCACCTGTTCGAGCCGCACTCCACGTACATGACGCATGAAGGGTTCCCGATCACCGAGCGCGGCACCGCAGCGCTCAAGCAGAAATACGACTACGAGATCGCGGTCACCGACGCGCAGGTCGGCACGCTCCTCGACGCGCTCGACAAGACCGGGCTCTCGAAGACCACGACGGTGGTGCTGATGTCGGATCACGGCGAGGCGTTCGGCGTGCACACGTTCGCCGGCGAGCAGATGTTCTTCCACGGCCAGACGCTGTACCGCGAGCTAATCCACGTCCCGCTGATCTTCCGCGTCCCCGGCGTCGAGGCGAAGATGGCGAAGGACGTCGTCGAGCTGATCGATCTCGCGCCGACGATCACCGCGCTGTTCGGCGTCAAGGCGCCGGGCTCGTGGCGCGGGCGCAGCCTCGTCCCGGTGCTCGCCGGCACGCCGCTACCGCCCAGGCCGGCGTTCTCGGAGCTCCTGCCCGAGCCGAAGTGGGACCACGACGCGAAGTCGATGATCTCCGCCGACGGCAAGCGCCACGTGTTCTACCGGATCAGCGATTCGCGCTGGGAGATCTACGATCTCGAGAAGGATCCCGACGAGCGCACGAACATCGCGGACTCGGATCCCGACGCGGCGAAGCTCAAGGCGGAGCTCGCGGCGTGGATCGAGGGCCCGCTCGCAGGAGGCACCGAGTGAGCGGCAAGCACGAGTACAAGAACCCGACGCCGACCGTCGACATCCTGATCGAGGTCGACGGACGGCCCGGCGAGCTGGTGTTCATCGAGCGCTCCAACGAGCCCAAGGGCTTTGCGTTGCCCGGCGGCTTCGTCGACGAGGGGGAGTGGGCGATCGACGCCGCCGTCCGCGAGGCCAAGGAGGAGACCGAGCTCGACGTCGAGATCACCGAGCAGTTCCACGTCTACTCCGACCCGTCGCGTGATCGCCGCATGCACACGATGTCGACCGTGTTCATCGGTCGCGCGAGCGGCACGCCGGTCGGCGGCGACGACGCGAAGCGCGCGATCATCAGCGCACCCGACGCCCTGCCCGGCCCGCTCGTCTTCGATCACGCGACGATCGTCGCCGACTACGTCGCCTACAAGCAGCGCGGCGTGCGCCCGCCTCCGCGGCGCTGAGGTTCACCGTCGCGCGATCGGTCGCTGCATCCGGCCGACTGTCGGCGCCGCCTCCTCCTGCGTCGGGATCGCGGCATTGATCGCGATGCCGGCAAGGCCCACGATCAGCGGCACCAGGAGCATCGTCGACACCAGGTCCGCGTCGTCGCTCTGCTGCTGGGCGTGCGAGATGCCCGAGAGTCCGCCCACCACCAGCGAGCCGTTCGCGACGTACGAGGCGACCTTGCGCCCGGGCGTCCGCCCGAGATAGCAGCCGCCGAGCGAACCACCGAGGGTGGCGAGCATCAGGAGCAGGGCGATTCTGCGCATGCGGATCGATGCAGCACGCCCCGCGCCAGACTCCCCGTGGCCCCAACCCCTCGAACACCCAGCCCGGGATGGTGAAGCGGCCACCGGCACGAGCTGGCAAGCGGTGAATCTCGACCACCTTCTCGGAGCTCGCAGAAGACGATGCGACCGCCGGGTGCGAGCGCCAAGACCGCACGCGGGGCGAAGGTCAGCGCAACGCCGCGACCGCCGCGCGGCCGACCTCGGGATCGAGATCCGCGGCGAGCGCGACCAGCTCGCTGACGAGCACGCGGCGGCGGGGATCGTTGATCGCGATCGCATCGAGCAGCGCCGCGCGGATGGCGACGTCGCGTGGATTCCAGCGCGACGCGACCCACAGCTTCGCGATCGCACTGACCGTCGACGAGGTCCGCGCCGCGGCGAGCGGGGTCACGGCATCCGTGGGATCGGCGGCATCACGACCCGCGCCGCCGGGGCCGACCGGGGCGAGCCGGGAGCGGCGCACCTGCAGTGCGGTCGCCTGCTCGGTGCGGCCGAGCGCGGTGCTCGCGGCGACGGCGATGTCGAACGCCGCGCCGAGCGAGTCGGATCCCGCGAGATCGATGGCGATCCGCGCGGCCTCGAGCGCGTGGACGTGCGCGCGCACGCCGTCGAGCACCCGCGCGAGCTCGATCCACACCGTCGCCGGATCGCCGGCGGCCGCCGCGGCGGTCGTGCCGTGGATCATCGCGGCGTCCGGATCGCCGGCGCGCGCCGCGGCGCGGGCGAGCCCGCGCACGAACGCCGGCTCGGGGCTCAGTGCCGCCGCGGCCTCCCACGCGGTCCGCGCGCGCGCCGGATCCGCGAGCGCCTCGAACAGCGCGCCGAGAGCGCCGTGCGTGGCCGCGGCATCGTCGGCCTGCGCGACGAGCGCGTGCGCGAGCCGATCCGCGATCGCCGGATCTCGACGGTACGCCTCGATCACGGGCTCGAGGGTCGCCAGCACCTCGCCGCGCGCGTCGACGTACGCGGCGGCCGCGGTCTCGTACGGGAGCCGCGGAGCGGGTGCGCTCGTCGGCGCGACCATCGCGAGCAACGCCGTGCCCTCGTCGGTCGACGCGAGCTCGCCGAGGGCTGCGCGCACGTGCGCCGCGCTCGCCCCATCGAGGACGCGACCCGCCGCCACGACGAGGCGCTCCGCCGGCCGCAGCTCGCCGAGCGCGCCGTCACCGACGCCCGCGGCCGCGCGACCGGTCAGGCGCGCGAACGCCTCTCGCGCGTACGGCGGCAGATCGGCCACCTCGATCGCCGACTGCTCGACGCGCGCCGCGATCGCGGCCCCCCAGGAGACCTCGCCGCGGAGCGCCTGCGGCAACGTCAGCGCGAGCCACGCGGCGGCCGCCGCCGGATCGGTCGTCCGCGTCGCCGGTAGCGGCGCGGCGACGAGCGCGGCACGCTCGCCCGGCGTCGCCGCGACGGCCGCGGTCGGAGCGCAGTCCGCACCGGCAAACCGACAGCGCTCCGGGCCGATCCGATCGACGTCCGCGGGCGGAGGGGCATCGAGCGGAAACCACCACGCGAACGCGCGCAGGTACGCGTCGTGGATCGGACCTCCCTTGACGCTCGTCGTCGCGCGCCACGCGTCGAGCGCCTCCCACGCGGCGCGCCGCGCCCCGCGCTCCCACAGCCAGATCCCGAACAGCCCGCGATCGCGCGGCACCGGCTCGGGCTTCGCGCCGACCCAGCTCGGATCCGCGAACGCCGCGCCCGCGAGGCCGGCGAGCGCGAGCTGCCCGCGCGCGCGCTCCTTGGCGTCGACGTGGCGCAGCCGTGCGAGCGCGATCGCCGCGGTCGCCCGGTCGAGCTCGTCGGCCGCGACGGCGGCGCCGAACCCGCGCGCGCGCTGCAGATCGTCCTGGGCGCTCGCCGCGCCGCGCGCGAGCCGGACTCGCCCGCGCGTCGCGAGCAATCGCGCCATCCGCGCGCGATCCTCGGCGTGCCACCGCGTGCCGATCGGTCCGCCGAGGCGGAGCACCGCCTCGAGCTGCTCGATCGCCTGGCTCGGCCGCTTCGCCTCGTCCGCGAGCCTGGCGAGCGCGAGCCGCGCCTGGACATCGCGCGGATCATCGAGCACCCGAATCTCGAGCTCGGCGCGCGCCTGGACCGCGCCGTGCTCGCGCACCAGCGCGCCGACATCGAGTGGCGCCGGCGCGCGCACGCCGCACCCGGCGATCGCGCAGGCGAGCAGGACGCTCGCGACCGAGCTGCGACGGGGCACGCCCCATCTTGGCCGGGACCGCGCTCGCGAGCAAACCACCCGGGCGCCCGAGATGATCAGAGCACGACGTCGCGATCGATCTCGTCCGCGACCACCGCGAGCTCCTTGACGACCCGCGGCGGCGACGGCGTCCCGAACCGCTCCCCCAGCTCGTCGGCGATCGCCTCGGCCGCGACGTACGCGGCCTGCGCCCCCGGGTCGTGCCAGAGCGCCCACGGTGGCTTCGCCACCGGCGGATCGCCCGGTTCGTGCAGGCGCCGCTCGACGGTGTCGAGCACGCGTGCGAGCTGGGTGCGCCGCGCGCGCGCCGCGGTGGCGAGCGGGCTGTACCACCGGCCCGGGATCCGGTCCGGCGCCTCCATCAAGCGGGCGATGCTCGACGCGCCCGCCTCGTCGACGGCGCGCGGCCACGCCCGGTCGACCGACAGATGGAGCAGCGCATGACCGAGCTCGTGGAGCACCGCGAACCGCTTCGCCGGCGTGTCGATCACCCGCGGGATCACCGCGATGCCGCGGCCTCCGTCCTCGACGGCGAAGTAGCGGGGCCGCGCCATGTCGCTGCGGAGGATCTCGAGCCCACGCGGCTCGCCGAGGAACCGCCAGGCGTCGTCGACGGCGCGATCCTCGAGGACGTGATCGATCTCGGTCCAGCCGGCGATCGGGCCCGGTTGCGCGGTCGTCGGCTCGAACGCTTCGGGCGCGCCGCCGAGTCTGTGCAAGACGTCGATCGCGCGGCGCTTGAACCGCGCGTTCGCGACGGCGTCACGTGCCTCGACGAGCGCGCGCAGTCCCGCCCACGTCGGCTCGCCGGCGCGAGCCGTGGCGACGCCGCCATCACGCTCGATCAGGAGCGGCGCGACGAGCCGCAGCAGCGCGACGGCGCGCGGCTTGAGCGTGGGGAACGCGAGCGCGCGCCGCCCGACGGCCGCCGTCGAGGCGCGCCCGGCGAGGTCCGGCGCCGACGGCAGCGCGCTCCCCTCGGCATACGCGCGTGCGAACGCCTGCATGTGCAGCCGCAGCTCGGCGTCGAGCTGGCCCGCGATCCGATCGAGCACCAGCTCGATGTCGAGCTCCTGGCTGTCCACCATGCTCAGCCTCGCGACGGATTCGGGGCGTCGATCCCGAGTCGGGCGAGCTCGGCGATCACGAGCTTCAGGTCCGCCCACGTGTCGCGCTTGCGATCCGGCTCGCGGAGCAGATACGCCGGGTGGAACGTCGGCATGACCTTGACGCCGTGGCGATCGTGGAACGTGCCGCGCAGCGCGCTGATCGGCGCGTCGACGCCGAGGAGCTGGTTCGCCGCCGGCCGGCCGAGCGCGACGATGATCCGCGGCGCGATCGTCGCGATCTGCGCCTGGAGGAACGGCATGCACTGCTCGAGCTCGTCGGGCTGCGGGTTGCGATTGCCCGGAGGGCGACACTTCGTCGTGTTCGCGATGTAGACACTGTCGCGCGTCCAGCCCATCGCCTCGATCATCTTGTCGAGCAGCTCGCCCGCCGGCCCGACGAACGGCTCGCCGCGCTTGTCTTCCTGCTCCCCCGGGGCCTCGCCGACGAACATCAGCGGGGCGTCCTCGGCGCCGACGCCGAACACGATCGATCGACGGGTCGAGTGCAACTTGCAGCGCGTGCACTCTCCTAGCTCGGCGCGGACCTGGGCGAGCGTCCGGCGCCCGAGCGCGACCAGCGGCTCGTCGAGGATCGCGTCCGGCGCCTCGGCCACGGGCTGCGCCGAGGCGCCCCCCGGGGCCGCCCACGCGCCGAGCGAGGCGTGGCGGAGGAGCTGGCCGCGGAGCTGCCGGGTCAGGTCGAGCAGGTCGTCTGCCGGCTCGTCGTCCCGCGTGCTATCCATGCTGACGGTATGCCATCACCGAGCCGTCGGACTCAACTGCTGGTGATCGCCGTCGCGATCGCCGCGCTCGCCGCCTGCAAGAAGCGCGAGCCCGTCCCGAGCGGAGACATCGCCGCAGCGTTGACGTCCCCGACGATCGAAGGCCCGGCGTTCGACCCGTCGGTCCTGCGCGGCAAGCCCTCGATCGTGATGTTCGTCAGCCCGACCTGCCCGCACTGCATCGAGCAGATCCCCGCGGCGCAGAAGGCCGCGCGCGCGAAGGATGCGAACGTCGTCGCGGTGTTCATCGTCGGCAAGGCCGAGAACGCGAAGGGCGTGATCAGCCACACCAAGTTCGAGGGCCCCGCGCTGATCGACGATGGCACGCTGCGCCGCAAGTACGGCGTTCGCGCCGTGCCGTACACGCTCGTGCTCGGCGCCGACGGTCACGCGCGCGAGGCACTGCGCGGTGCGCAGGGCGAAGCGCGCCTCGCAGACGCCGTCGCCGACGCGCGCTAGTTATCGGCGTCGCTGCCCGTCGGGGGCGCGGGCGTGCGGGGGCCGTCGGTCCCCTCGGGGAACGTCAGGTAGACGTAGTGCATCCCGTCGGCCTCGGCCTGCGATCGCATCGTGCCCTCGCGTGCATCCTTCGGGTTCTTGAACTTGATCCGGACCTCGATGCGCTTGCTCTTGCCGCGGGCCTTGCTCGGCTTGGCCACGATCGAGGACAGCGGGTTGTCGAAGAATCGAGTGTCGACGGGGCGCCACGTGTTGCCGCCGAGCCGCTGCAGATCGAGGCTGACGATCAGCGTCGCGCCCTCGACGCGCTGCGTGACCTCGAACGGCCCGACCGACTGCAAGAACACCTGGGCGCCGCCGTCCTTCGCCTCGAACCCGATCCACGACAGCGTGCCCTTCGGCGGCATCCGCTTGGGCTTCGGCTTGGCGCCGGGCTCGGCCTTGCCGGTCTGCCCGGGAATCACGCCGCCATACTCGCCTTCCCGGTGCGGGGCCGTCTGGGCGAGAGCCGGACCCGCGAGCAGGAGAACCAAGGTCATCGCGCGACGCATGAGCTGATCGTACGGGGCCTCGGGGACCGGCGCAAATAACGTCGCTACCCCGCCAGGCCCCGACAGGGCGCGCAAGGGGCCGCGGGGGTCGTTATGATGCGCCCGCCCATGCGCCAGGTCCGCGGAGTGCTGTTCCTCGACTACGTCCGCATGCTCCGTGGCTCCAAGGCGCGCGCGCCCGAGTACCTCGCGACCGACGACGAGGTCTACCTGCGGACCCACATCGAGCCCGACGCCTGGTACCCGATGTCCGCGTTCGAGCGGCTCGGCTGTGCGATCCTCGCGATCGTCGCGCGCGGCGAGATGTTCCCGGTCCAGCTCTGGGGACGCTACTCGGCGGAGCAGCTGCACAAGGCCTACCCGACGCTGCTCGAGTCGAACGATCCGGTCGAGACGCTCAATCGCTTCCGCGTGCTGCGCGACACGTTCTTCGACTTCCCGGCCCTGTCGGTGCTGATGCTCCACGACAACGAGGCCCAGATCGCGATCACCTACTTCATGGGCGAGGTCGCCGAGGAGGCCGCCGCGACCCAGACGATGGGCTTCTTCGAAGGCCTGCTCGAGCTCGCCGGTGCCCGGGCCATCCGCGCCGAGTTCCGCGAGCGCGCGTGGCGCGGCGAGCCACGGACGCTGCTCGCGCTGTCGTGGCAGTCGCCGGCCCGCTGACGACGGCACGTCGAGGGTGCTGCGCAGCTCATCCGAGCGGGGCGGCCGACGGATCGGAGACCACCACCGGATCGGTCGGGGCACCGAGCAGCAGCGTGCGAGCTTCTCCGACGAGGAACAGCGATCCCGCGATCAGGATCGAGGGCGCGCCCCGCGTGCGTGCGAGGTCGATCGCCCCCGCGAGATCCGGCGCGGTCGCGACGGCCCAGGACCTCTGCCCGCGGGTCGCCGGATCGTCCATCGCGGCGAGGTCGTCGCGCGGCGGTGTGCGCGCGTCCATCACCGCGGCCCGGACGATCGCGGCGAGCGCGTCGATCTCCATCGCGCGTTCTTGCTGGTAGCGCGTCGCGATCACGTCCCCGACGGCCGGCGCGAGCGCCGCGGCGATCGCACCGACGTCCTTGTCCGCGGACACCGCGAGGATCAACACCGGCCGCTCGCCGCGATCGCGCAGCGCCTCCGCGAGGGCGAGTGCCCCGTGCGGGTTGTGCGCGCCGTCGAGGATGACCCGGACCGCAGGCTTCCCCGCGGCACTCCCGGCGAGGTCGAACACCTCGAACCGGCCCGGGTGACGAACCTCGGCGAGCGCCGCGGCACGGGTCGCCGCGTCGACCGCGACCACGCCGAGCGCCGCGAGCTCGTCGATCGCCGCGAGCGCGGCCGCCGCGTTGCGCCGCTGGTGTACGCCCGGCAGCCCGACCGGCGGGACCGCGGCGATCGCCACCGCATCGACGACGGTGACCTCTGCACCCGCCGCACGCGCCGCCTCCACCAGCATCGGCACCGCCGCGGGCTCGCCCGACGCACCGACGATCGCGCGCTGCCCGCGCTTCCAGATCCCCGCCTTCTCCGCCGCGATCGCGGCGAGCGTCCCACCGAGGATCGCCTCGTGATCCATTGCGACCCCGGTCACGACGGCGATCGGTGCCTCGATGACGTTGGTCGCATCGAGCCGCCCGCCGAGCCCGACCTCGACGACGGTCACATCGACGGAGGCCGCCGCGATCGCGACGAACGCGATCGCCGTGACCTGCTCGAAGAACGTCAGCTCGTCGCCACCCGCCGCCGCGACGCGCTCGCCCGCGGCGACGATCGCCTCCTCGGGGATCAGCTCGCCGGCGATCGAGATCCGCTCGCGCAGCGTCGACAGGTGCGGCGACGTGTACGTCGCGACCCGTGCACCGCCCGCGCGCGCGAGTGCCGCGATCATCGCGACCGTCGAGCCCTTCCCGTTCGTTCCACCGACGTGGACGACGGTCCCGAGCGCGCGATCCGGCGCACCGAGCCGATCGAGCAGCACGCGCATCCGATCGAGGCCGAGCACGATCCCGAACCGCCGCGCGGGCAGGAGGCGCGCGAGCAACTCGCCGTACGCGGTCGACATCGCTCGACCTAGTCGGTCTGCGGCAGCTCGGCGTCGTCGCCGGGATTGAGAATCGCGACGATCGAGCCGGTGCGGCGCTCGGGCTGGCGGCCGCGCTCGAACCAGCGCAGGGTCCTCGCGAGCGTCGTCTTCATGTCCTTGCGCGACACGACCATGTCGACCATGCCGTGCTCGAGCAGGAACTCGGAGCGCTGGAAGCCCGGCGGGAGCTGCTGGCGGATCGTCTGCTCGATCACGCGGGGACCGGCGAAGCCGATCAGGGCATCGGGCTCGGCGATGATCACGTCACCGAGCATCGCGACGGACGCCGCGACGCCGCCGGTTGTCGGGTGCAGCAGCACCGCGATGTACGGGACCCGGGCCTCGCGCAGCTTGGACCGCGCCGCGGAGGTCTTGGCCATCTGCATCAGCGACAGCACGCCCTCCTGCATGCGGGCACCGCCCGACGCGCAGAACATGATCGCCGGGCGACGGTGCGCGACGGCGCGCTCGAACTGGCGCGCGATCTTCTCGCCGACCACCGAGCCCATCGAGCCGCCCATGAACTCGAACACGAAGAACCCGACCTCGACGGGGATGCCCCCGACCGCGGCGGTACCGGCGCGGTAGGCGTCCCCCGGCCCGACCTTGCGGGTCGCGGACTTCAGCTGATCGACGTACTTCTTGCCGTCGACCCGGAACCCCAGCGGATCTGCGCTCTCGAGGCCGCGGTCGTGCTCCTGCCAGGTGCCCTCGTCGACGCTGATCGCGATCCGACCCTCGGTCGGCATCCGGAAGTGGTGCTGGCAGCTCGTGCAGACCCGGGCGTTCTCGTCGAGGTCCGACTCGTAGAGCGTCGCGCTGCACCGCTCGCACTTGGTCCAGATCCCCTTGGGGACGGACTTCTTGGGCTGCTCTGCGAGCCCTTGCGTTCGGGACCACCAGGCCATCGGTCGAGGTAGATAACAGGGTTCTAACCA
>Ga0113563_10001235_pt1 | contig 14267 bp, 7 predicted proteins | sample Mud3Dept3metaG_FD_80117 | JGI IMG/M metagenome (GOLD analysis project Ga0113563, IMG submission 80117) | Freshwater wetland microbial communities from Ohio, USA, analyzing the effect of biotic and abiotic controls - Mud 3 Core 4 Depth 3... | ecosystem: Environmental > Aquatic > Freshwater >...
AACATTAAATGATTTTGCAAACCGACATCTTTATTTCGGACTTCATCGAAATCCGGATTCCTGGGTTTTCAGGGAATGGGCTCCAAATGCAGAAAAAATATACCTGGTAGGTGATTTTTCAAATTGGGAAGAACGCCCTGAAAATATGCTTGAAAAAAAAGAGCATGGGACCTGGGAAATTATAATGCCTTTAGAAAGGCTTTCTCATGGAAATTATTACAGGCTTTCGGTCTATTGGAATAATGGAAGAGGTGACCGCATTCCAGCCTGGACAAACAGGGTAGTTCAGGACATGAACACATTAATTTTTAATGCGCAGGTATGGGTTCCTGAAGTACCTTATTCATTTGGAGCAAACTGGATCAATAACAGTATGCGATCGCCGGTCATTTATGAAGCACATATCGGGATGGCTTCTGAAGAGGGCAAGGTTGCCTCTTTCGAAGAATTCCGGAAACATGTACTTCCCCGGATTGTAAATGGAGGTTATAATACAATTCAATTAATGGCCATCCAGGAACACCCTTATTATGGCTCTTTTGGTTATCATGTATCCAGCTTCTTTGCTCCTTCCTCTCGCTTTGGTACTCCTGAAGAACTGAAGAAATTGATCGATTCAGCTCATGAACAGGGCATTGCAGTAATCATGGACCTTGTTCATTCCCATGCAGTCAAAAATGAAGTTGAAGGTCTTGGAAAATTTGATGGCAGTCCATTTCAGTATTTTCATGATGGGTACAGAAGGGAGCACATTGCCTGGGATTCATTATGTTTTAATTATGGCAAAAACGAGGTTCTGCATTTTCTGCTTTCCAATTGCAGATACTGGCTTGAGGAATTCAGGTTTGACGGTTTCCGCTTTGACGGCGTGACCAGTATGTTGTATCTCGACCACGGATTATCCCGTGATTTCAATAATTACGATATGTATTTTGATGGACAGCAGGATGAAGATGCCATTACTTATCTTAAACTGGCAAATAAATTAATTAAACAGGTTCATCCCGGATCCATAACCATTGCTGAAGAAATGAGTGGTATGCCCGGACTTGCTACCCCTTTAAAAGATGGTGGTATTGGTTTTGATTACCGCCTGGCAATGGGAACTCCGGATTACTGGATTAAAATTATTAAAGAAAAATCTGATGAAGACTGGAAAGTGGAAGAGATCTATTATGAACTGACACGTAAACGGAGTGATGAAAAGACAATAAGTTATGCTGAATCCCATGATCAGGCGTTGGTAGGAGATAAAACTATTATTTTCCGGCTCATCGATAAAGAGATGTACTATCATATGAATATTGATGGTAAAAATCTGATAATAGACAGGGGATTAGCTTTACACAAAATGATCAGGTTAATAACCATCGCAACTTCAGGGGGCGGATACCTTAACTTCATGGGAAACGAATTTGGTCATCCTGAATGGATTGATTTCCCAAGGCAGGGCAATAACTGGTCATACCATTATGCAAGACGACAATGGAGCCTGGTTGATCATCCTGACCTGAAATACAAATTCCTTGGAGCATTTGACCATGCAATGATCCACCTCATGAGCGAGGAAAAAATACTGGAAGATAAATGGCCAAGGCTCATTAATGCAAATAATGGAGATCATGTACTTTTCTTTGAAAGAGGTTTACTGGTATTTGCCTTTAATTTCAATCCAACGCGTTCCTTTACGGATTATGGCTTTGGTGTGGAACCAGGTAAATACAAGATTGTTCTTAATTCAGATGCACTGGAATTTGGGGGACATGGACTGGTGGATACTTCCATTTTATATTATTCTTTTCCCGATTATGCCACCGCACCCAGACATATGATGAAGATTTATTTGCCTGCCAGGACAGTACTTGTCTTTAAAAGATTTTTAAGCAAGAAAATTTACTGATCATTTCCTTACAACCAGCGTACGAGAGGAAAATCCTGCCTGTGTGGTAATTCAATATTTTTTGCAAAGATCCTGATACCATATTCGAAAACTCCTGGTTTAACCGGTGTTATTATACCCCTGAATGTGGCGGTTCCATTTACCATTCCATCGAACCTTAATTCCATTGAGAAGGTATGCTCCTCTCTGTCATTTTCATATTCAAAATTCCGGATCACAACTTCCACCCCGATGTCTCCAGGTGATAATCCATTCAGATCGAGCACTACTTCAGCTTTATATCCTTCTCCAATCGTAACTGCTTCTTTTGATATATCAGGATGATGGTATGAAACAACCCGCAATCCGTTCCATGACCGTGTTATATGTCTTTTCCAGAGTGAGATATCTCTGGCCAGTTGAAAATCATTCTTCTTCAATTTTACATTCCGCTTGTATAATTTCTTATAATACTTCTCTTCATAATCAATAAACATTCTGTTCGTCGTGAAATTAGGAACAATTTCAGCAATGGATTTCTTAATGTACCCGATCCATTCAACAGGGATGCCGTCCTTGTTTCTTTTATAGAACATTGGGGCTATCTCATTTTCAAGGAGGTCATAAATAGTTTCAGCATCAAGCTCATCCTGGAATTCCTGGTTTTCAAAAATCCTTTCTTCCGGAACAGCCCATCCTGCACCTTCCACATACCCTTCAGCCCACCAACCATCAAGTATGCTGAAATGGAGAGCACCATTCATGATTGCCTTCATACCACTGGTGCCGGAAGCCTCAAGCGGCCGGGTAGGTGTGTTCATCCAGACATCCACACCCCTTACCAGTTTTTGAGCAAGGGTCATATCGTAATTCTGAAGGAAAATTATACTACCAATAAATTCTGGCTTTCTGGACATTTCGACTATCATTTTTATCAGATCCTGCCCGGCTTTGTCCCTGGGATGTGCTTTCCCCGAAAAAACAAACTGAATGGGTCTTTCCGGATTGTTGACAATTTCTGACAGCCTATTGACATCCTTGAACAGCAAATGAGCTCTTTTATAGGTTGCAAAACGCCTGGCAAATCCAATTGTAAGAGTATTAGTATCGAACTTCTCCTCAGATTCCATCATAATCTTGGGAGGCTCAAGTCGTTTTGACATGGCAATTTTTATTCTTTCCTTGACATACAGAATTAGTTTTTCTCTTTGACTATTCCGTAAATTCCAGATAACCTGGTCAGGTACTCCGTATATTTTTTTCCACATTTCCCGGTTAAATTCCTTATCCAGAAAATCGGGGTCAAGTTCATTTTTATACAGATCTATCCACTCACCGGATGTCCATGTAGGCAAATGCACACCATTAGTGACATATCCCACATAATTCTCATCAGATGTATATCCTTTCCAGAGATTGGCGAACATTTCCTGTGTTACAGTTCCATGCAAACGACTTACACCATTTAACTCCTGGGAAAGATTAATAGCCAGATAACTCATTGAAAACCGTTCATTTTTATCCTCCGGATTTGATTTACCAAGCCGGATAAACTGATCCCATGTTATTTTAAGACGGTCGGGATAATGCGACATATACATACGTACCAGAGATTCTTCAAAAGAATCGTGACCAGCTGGTACAGGTGTATGTGTAGTATACAGAGATGATGACCTGACAACTTCCAGGGCTTCCTGAAAAGTCAGGTTATGCTCATGTATTATTTCTCTTAACCTTTCAAGTCCGATAAAGGCTGCATGTCCTTCATTGCAATGAAAAAGATCAGGTTTAATACCTAACACATTTAAAACCCTTATGCCACCAATCCCGAGCAGAAATTCCTGTTTGAACCTGTTTTCTTCATCTCCGCCATAGAGAAAATGAGTAATTGATCTGTCCTGAACAATATTAGCTTCAAAATCCGTATCCATCAAATAAAGTTCAACCCTGCCCACATTCACCTTCCATATCCTCGCTGTAAGATTTCTTCCGGGAAGTTTAATGGATATTGACATCCAATTGCCATTTTCATCCCTTACAGGTTGAGCTGGAATGGTATTAAAATCCTGAGGATCATCGGATACTATCTGTTCCCCTCCGGTCGATATGATCTGTGTAAAATACCCATACCGGTAAAGTAACCCTATCCCCACAATATCCCTGTTATAATCACTTGCTTCTTTAAGATAATCACCGGCAAGCAGGCCAAGTCCTCCACCATAGATTCTCAACGAATCATGAAGTCCGAATTCCATACTGAAATAGGCAACTTTCGGGCCTTTTTTATCCTTAACGGCATTGATGTAATGATAATAATCTGAACTTACGGCTTCTAATCGGCTCAGAAATTCATGATCATTTTCAAGTTTTTCAAGATGATTTAATGGAATCTTCTGAAGAAATATGATTGGATTCTGCCCGGATTCTTCCCATAGTTCATTGTCAATTGAACAAAAAAGGTTAATCGCATCAGTATTCCATGACCACCATAAATTTTTTGATAAATCTTCGAGAGATTTTAAATTTTTGGGGATATTTTCTTCAACAATGAATTTTTTCCAGTCAGGCTTGTTTGAAACTATCTGATCTGCAATAAATTCCGGTCGGGTTGTATCAAAGAACAAATTGGTTCGGTGAGTTGCAATGTACAGGGCAGTATCATAAGCAATCCGGTAATATTCAATAAATTTTCCCATAATGAAATTCTGGATAATTCGAAAGCAGAATTTCTTGCATTTTTTGTTTCTTCAGCTGTAAAATTGCTGAATTTATAAATGGCATCTGTAATTCCCGCTACAGTTTCATTATAGTTGCTGTCATCCCTGTCTACTATGGTTAATGCTGTTGAAGGTTTCTGGTTATTTTTTCTGATCCATAAACTAAAACCTGTCAGTGATGATGTAATAGTCGGCACACCGAATGCAAGGCTTTCCAGCGGGGTATAACCCCATGGTTCGTAATAGGAAGCAAAAACTGTGAGATCAATACCGATCAGAATGTCATAATAATTCTTATTGAATAATCCGTCATTCCCGTTCAGATATGACGGGACAAAGATAACTTTGACTTTATCTGATTTTTCATTATTCAAACCCTGTTTTGTCAATCTGTTCAAAATCAGATCATATTCCGGATTATGAAGATTGTGAGTCAGACAGGACGCATTATTTTCCAGAAATTTCCCGGAATTTAAAGCTTCTAAAAGATCTTTCCTTGGGCCATAATGATCAGCGGGAATCAGTATGAAAGCCAGTACTTCTTTAGTAAGTTCTTTTTTGTTGAGTTCACCCAGTGCATCAATAAAAACATCCAGACCTTTGTTTCTGAATTCATATCGGCCGCTTGAAGCAATAATTAAGGGATCAACCGGGAGTTTGTATCCAATAAGGGTTTCTGAAACTTTAATCAATAAGGTTTTTGCCTCTTCCCTTTTCTTAATTAGTTCTTTGCCCTTAGGGACAAATGAATCATCAAAGCCATTCGGCGTTACCAGATCCACATCTTTCTTGAGAAACTGGGAACATTCCCTTGCTGTGATTTCACTAACGGTTGTGAAACAATCGACATTTTGTGCAGAAAGTTTTTCAATTGACTGTTTAGATACAACATTAAAATCATTTGATTTAGCGTCCCCGTCGTAATTATCCAGTTGCCCGTAGAGTGGTAACAGATTACCAGCAATTGCCCTCCCAATGACCGTTGCATGCGTAGTAAAGACATTTGCAACCTGGGGAACATGTTCTTTAAGATACAATATTCCTGCTCCTGACATCCATTCATGAAAATGAGCCACAACTCTTGTTCTGGAGTTCAGATTAAACCTGATAAAACTTTCTATTACACAACCAGTTGCGTAACCAAATAAGGTAGGTTCAATATAATCCCACTGACCTGATATAGAGTCGAGCTTGTAACTTTCCCAGAGTTTGCTTAAAATCTCATCCTTCTTTGGGATAAAAGTGGTAAAATCAATCAGAATTGCCACTGGTGATCCGTTTATTTTCCACCTGCCCACTTTAACACGAAGTCCTTCACCAAAGACCTTAATCTGCCAATCGGTATAGATATTAATATCTTCCTCAAACTCCGGATTTTCTTCCGATTCTCTCCAGACATCAGGACCTATCAGGATATGTCTGTCATTTAAATCTTCCCTTAATGATTTTGCTTTTGTAGAGAGAACGGTGTGGATACCTCCTATCTTGTTGCAGACTTCCCAGCTAACCTCAAAGAGATAATCAGGGAGAAGAAACCTCTTTTCCATATTTCAAAAAATATAAGCTGCAAATATAGAATTTAAGGAACTATTATTCCCGGATTGTTGATTTTTTATTCGTTCTAGTCTTTTTCCCGGATGAGGTTTTTGAATTAGAAGATGGGGAAATTGTGTCGCCAGATTTTTTAGTTTTACCAGGTGGGCGACCTCTTCTTGCACCTTTTGGTTTAACAGATGGTTCACTCCTGATAATGGTTTCAGTTCCAGATGTAGCTGAAATTAATCTGTCAAGTTCCGCTGTATATTTAGCAATCAATGCATCTTTTTCATTTATAATACTGGTAAGGTTCGCTATTTCCTGTTCTTTATCAGTTTCGGGAACAGCGGCATCCACCCTTATTATAAAATCATTCAAAATATTCATATAATTAATAAAAGCATCATACGGTGAATGATAGGGATTAAAATATGAATGTACAGCACCATCTGAAAAGAACTTTGTACACATATAATAAAAATGATCACTTACCTGGAGATAGTTCCAGTCTTTTTCAAGTTTAGGATCATTTACCCTGCTGATTTTACCCGAAAGTTCATATAGTTTGTTAAAAGCTTCCTGTTGCATTTCATTACCAAGCCATGCCGTTAAGTCTCGTTCCTCATCGGCCCATGATATTGGGTAGGTAACATTAATAGCTGAAACAGGCTGTAGATTTCTGGCGACCTCTGATGGTGTGGCAAAACTGTATTTTGATGATTTAAATACTGCATCAGGAAAACTCTTGAGAAATTCAAAAATACCGGTGTCAGCCCATTGATGTTCCCCAAATGTTTCATAATCCATAAAAAGATTTATGGTTTCTTCTTTTTTATCCAGCTTATTCATCCAGCTTACATATTTCTCTGCTGTAAGCGGATACTCCGACCATCCTTTGTTCGAGAATCGGAATGCAATATCGTCGCTCAGGGTATAATTTTTCAGGAGGATCTTTAGCTTTGGATTTATAGCATTACAATAAAGGTAATTTGGACTCTTCCAGCCCAATATATGCTTTGCACCCTCTGTCAGCATAGCCTCAAAACCCATGTCGGCGATCATAGCACCAATTTCGTCGGAATAGACCAGTTCTGTATTCCTGAAAACTGTTGGTTTCTGTCCGAAAAATTTAATGACTTTTTCGACATGCTCATTAACCTGCTTCTCAAATTCCCTTCTGTCTTTCAGGGCTGCCAATGAATGTGCATTTGTTTCAGCAAGAAATTCAACCGAACCTGTCGCAGCCAGTTTTTTGAAACTCTCAAGAACATCCGGTGCATATAATTCAAACTGGTCAAGTGCCACACCGGAAATGGAAAACGCAACTTTAAATTTGTCACCATATTTCCTGATCAATTCCAATAAAATTTTGTTCGCAGGCAAATAACATTTATCCGCTACCTTTCTGAGGATGCTTTCGTTGGTATAGTCATCATAGTAATAATGTTCATTCCCGATATCGAAGAATCTGTATCTTCTGAAACGGAATGGTTGATGAACCTGAAAATATAAACAGATCGTTCTCATTATATGGGTTATTATTTCACAATTTGATCATAAATTTCTTTAACCATACGGGCAGAATTTTCCCACTTAAGATTTTCAACTTCTTCTTTTCCATATTTCTTGAAAAAAGTCGAAAGACCATTATAATTAAGTATCCCGTAAATAGAATCTGCCATGGCATGAATATCCCAAAAATCAATTTTTATGGCGTGTTTCAGAATTTCAGAGACACCAGACTGGCGTGATATAATTACAGGCACATTGGATTGCATAGCTTCCAACGGGGATATACCAAACGGCTCTGAAACAGAGGGCATCACATATACATCGGTCAATGAAAACATCCGGTATACATCATCCCCTTTCAGAAAACCTGTGAAATGAAATTTATCCATGATTTTCAGCGCAGCTGCCCGGTGTATCATACGGGTTAGCATATCTCCGCTTCCTGCCATAACAAATCTGACATTATCCATTTTCTGAAGTACCTGATGTGCCACTTCAATAAAATATTCAGGGCCTTTCTGAAGGGTGATTCTTCCAAGGAAGGTCACAATCTTTTCTTTCAAAATCCTGGGATAATTAAATGCCTTTGAATGAACTACCGGATCCACCGCATTATATACGGTAAATACTTTATCCGGATGAATTCCATACTTATAAATCACAGTTTCCCTTGTCAGATTACTAACGGTGATCACTCTGTCAGCTGCATCCAGACCTTTTTTCTCAATTTCATAAACCGCCGGATTAACGCTGCCTCCACTCCTGTCAAAATCAGTGGCATGAACATGCACCACCAGTGGTTTCCCGGATATCTGCTTGGCTGCTATACCTGCAGGATAAGTAAGCCAATCATGGGCATGGATGACATCAAACTGGAATTCGCCCGCAATCAATGAAGAAATCAGGGCATAATTGGCAATTTCCTGGAAAAGGTTATGGCCATATCCTCCACTAAATTCCATTTTTCCGGAAAAATGGGTATGAACAAATTGCTTGGTTTTAGTCTGGTCTGCATTTACAAGTGTATAATATTCTTCAGGATCGGTATAAGGTATGATGTTAGAGTTCACTTCAATATAACTGATCTTATTCAGCAGTTCCTGGAAATCAATTTTTGTCTTTCCTATTTCAAATTCATTGGCACCAATTAATCTGATTAATTGTTGATCTTCATCTCCGAAAGCCTTTGGAACCACAAAAAGAATTTCCATTCCAGGAATCTGGGACATACCTTTTGTAAGGCCGAAACAGGCAGTGCCAAGTCCACCGGAAATATGCGGCGGGAATTCCCACCCAAACATTAATACTTTCATTGTGCGCTTAAATTCTTTATCATTCTTCTGATCCTTAAGAGAGCTGCAACACTCCATGCCTGGGATATTGCTCCCCTGCCCCGGTGAGGGGGATCACCGTTATATACTTCTGAAACAGATCCAATACCATGTACACTCATCTCCTCCTCAAATCCCATATAAATTCTCTTTACAAACGAAAGACCGGTCTGCTTATGAATATCCAGGTAAGCTTTACAGAAATGTTCCAACAGCCATGGCCATGCAGTCCCCTGATGATATGCCATATCCCGCTGTTCCTGATTTCCTTCATAAACACCCTTATAATTGGGATTTTTAGGTGATAACGTGCGTAAACCTCGTGGAGTCAGTAATTCAGACTCCACAATATCCAGAATCGATTTCTTCATTTCTGAAGTCAATGGACTGTAAGACATTGCAGCGGCTATGACCTGGTTGGGCCTTACGGACATATCTTTAAATTCATTATGAACATAATCTGCCAGGTAACCCTTTTCCTGATCCCAGAAAGTATTGATAAAAGATGTTTTGATCTTTTCTGTTTGGTCCTTCCATTCATGAATAAAATGCGTATCTCCAGCCTTAGTTGCAAGTTCAAGACTGAACATAACTGCATTGTACCAGAGAGCATTAACTTCTACCGGAAATCCGATTCTGGGTGTAACCGGAACACCATTGACCACAGCATCCATCCAGGTCAGTGCTTTACCCTCAACGCCTGCGTATATCAGGCCATTGTCCTGCATTTTTATATTAAATAATGTTCCTTCACGATAATATTTCAGGATGCTCTTAATAGGTTTATTATATCTTTTCCAGATGTCATATGTGGGATCATATTCTCCTAATTGTTGCAATGCCCAGATAAACCATAATGATGAATCGACAGAATTATAGGAGGCATTTTTTAGTGAGCCGGTATTCGGGAATAAACCGTCCTTTAATCTCTTAACCATTGTGTCCATCACCGCAATAAATGAAACAGGATTCCTGATTGCCACTGTCAGACCAGGAAGGGCAATAAAAGTATCTCTATCCCAGGTGTCAAACCAGGGAAATCCTGCTATTACTTCGGTTTTTTTATCCCTTTTGACAATAAATTGTTGAGCAGAATTAGCAAGGCAGTTATAATAACCAGTTCTGGGAAGCCTTTTTGATAATTCAGTAATATATTTTTTCTTATACGTTGCAGGATTGGTTTCTTTTGTTGCAGCTGAAAAAATAACCATCTCGCCTTTCTTCATTGAAAGTTCGAAATAACCTGGAACATAAAGATCTTCCTTATAATCATATCCACGTTCCATTTCTTTCATATACTCAATATTGTAATTCCAGTCAGGAACCTGGACAAATTCTGCTTCCTTCGAAAACTGCATATATAAACCGGGATATCCGTCATATAATTTTGACATTATACCATTAGGGACTTGTTTAATCTTTGTATTGACATACAGATTAGCCTTACTGAGAGAATGATGATTACGAAATGCCAGAAATGGTTTGAAACGAATTTTAACGGGTTCCTGAGAATCCTGTAAAATATATCTCAACAACATCTGTTGTTCCTTTTCAACCAGCAGGCTTTCCTTAACCAATATCACATTCCCCACACCGTAAGTCGTTTTCGCAACGATATCTGCTTCAAAATCAATAACATACTTATGCCCTTTTGGACAATAATTGTCTCCTTCATACTTATGTATGCCCAGGTTAAACTCTTTACCTTGTTCAATAATAGTCTCATCCAATGATGATAACAAAACATGCTTTTCAGAATCCATCTGATCGATGGGACAAATTAGTAATCCGTGATATTTCCTTGTATTACAGCCAATGATGGTAAGAGAAGCATAAGAACCCGCTCTGTTGGAACGTATGATCTCTTTACTGAGTGAATACTCGAGGTTTACAAGTTTATTTTTATCAAACTGAATGTAACTCATACTTTATCATTTATAAAAGCTTACAAATATCATTAAATCAGTGCAATATTCAAAATTATCTAATCCGGAAAAAGTTAATTTCAGGTTAATTTTTATAAATTCCCTATAAAACCGGGCTGCAAATTTACAGGAATCTTTACTGATTTTTGTTATATCTTCGCAAAATTGTTGTTTTTGTCGAAAAATTAATGATATGAACAATAAAGTTGCGGTAATTATTTTTTTCCTGATATTTTTCCTTTCCTGCCATTCCGGGAAACAAAATTTCAAAGTCTCAGGAAATTTGCGTGGGGAAGAAGGAACGACTGTTTATCTGAAAGAAATGACTGTCAGAGAGCTTATTCCGGTTGATTCTGCCATACTGGATGAAAACGGTTCTTTTTCCATGGGAGGATATACCTATATGATGAAGTTTTATGCTCTTTATGTTTCTCCGGATGAATTTATCACATTACTGATCGGCCCTGGCAACAGGATTTCTTTGACCGGTGAAACTAAAAATCTTGCTGATACATATCAGGTAGAAGGATCGGACGATTCACAAAAAATCCATGAACTCTCGCATGGACTTAATAATACACTTTTACAGATTAAAAATCTAAGCCAAATTTTAAGTGATAGTATAAATAGTCCTGATTTCGATAATATAAAAGCTGGACTTGATCAAACGTATCAGGAAATTGTTCGTTCACACCGTGAATTTACATTTCGTTTTATTCAGGAAAATATTAATTCCCTGGCCAGCCTGATGGCGCTCTATCAACAGATAGGTTCTCATCATTATCTTTTAGATCCTGAAGAGGATTTCAGATATTATCAAATGGTGGATTCATCATTGAATCTTCTTTACCCCGGATCTGAAGCAGTTCAGGAACTTCATCGACAGGTTGTCGAATTAGACCATCAAAGACAGACAAATGAATATATAGCAAAGAGGTTAGGGATGGGTGCAGAAGTACCCGAAATCTCATTGCCCTCTCCGAATGGTGATACAATCAACCTTTCATCTTTAAGAGGAAAATATGTTCTGCTTGATTTCTGGGCATCCTGGTGTTCCCCTTGCAGATCTGAAAACCCTTACCTTGTAGCTGCATACAATAGATATAATTCAAAAGGATTCGAAATTTACCAGGTTTCTCTTGACCGCTCACGGGCTGCCTGGTTAAAAGCCATAGAAGATGATCATCTGACCTGGAATCATGTAAGTGATCTTCAATACTGGAATTCAGTGGTAGTTCCGGTTTTTCAGATCCAGGGAATACCTTTGAATTTCCTTCTTGATCCCGAAGGCAGGATAATAGGCCAGAACCTCAGAAGAGAAGAATTAAATGAAAGGTTGAAAGAAATATTTAAAGATTAGTAAAATGAAAAAAGGTATTGGTTTTATCATTTTTTTCCTTTTTTTTTCCTGCTCAAAAACCCAGGAATTTGAAATACGGGGGACTGTTTCAGACGCAAAGCAAAATATGATATATCTGGATGAACAGGAAGTAGAATCAATCAAACCATTTGATAGCATAAGAATCAGGAAAAACGGTTCATTTCATTTCACCGGTAAAATCGATTATCCAAAATTTTATAATCTTCATCTTGCAAATACTAAGATCATCCCATTACTGATCTCACCAGGAGAAAAAGTATTTATACAAACCCGCAGTGAATCTTTTAACCGGGATTATTCAGTTACAGGCTCTGAAGGATCCATGGATATTAAACTCCTCAACGATACTCTATCCTTCACAATAAAAAAACTCGATTCCCTTATAACTATTTTTAAAGATCCTGCTCTAAGCATGGAAAGACAAAATGAACTACAGAAGAAATATTTAAATATAGTCGAAAATCAAAGGGAATTCACCCTCCGGTTTGTATTGGAACATCTTACTTCCATGGCATCTATTTATGCATTATATCAGAAAATAGATGAAGAGACATTCGTTTTATACAAAAACAGAGACATTCAGATGATGAAAATCACCGGGGCCGCGCTTGATACAATTTATCCTGAATCCCCTCATGTCAGGTCACTTGTGGCAAATGCAAGTTTCCTGGAAAATCAGATTTATACATCAGGACTGCGTAATCTTGTTCAATCAGCTGAATCGGGTTTCCCTGATATAGAATTACCAGATGCCAACGGGGATACCATACGGTTATCTTCGCTGAAAGGGAAAGTGGTCCTCCTCAGTTTTTGGGCATCATGGGATAGAACCAGTTCCGAATTGAATCCATACCTTGTAGAACTTTACAAAAGATTCCATTCACGTGGATTTGAAATTTACCAGGTATCTCTCGATTATAACAAAGAATCATGGGTAAATGCCATCGAATATGATGAATTATCCTGGATCAATGTCAGTGATCTGAGTTATCCTCAGTCTTTAACAGCCGGGGTTTATAATATCCAGACCCTTCCAGCGAATTTCCTTATTAATAAATCTGGTGACATAGTTGGTAAAAACCTGACTATTAACGATTTGAATACGACCATCCCGGATTTGATTTCTCAAAATTAATATACCCTCTTTTGGAAACTCCATTGAAAATATATTTTGCCTCAGACGCTCACCTTGGCATGCATCCGGCGGATAAAAGCATTGAGCGTGAAAAGTTGCTTGTGAAATGGCTTGAAGAAGTTCGGAAAGACGCCACAGAGATATATCTTCTGGGCGATATGCTCGATTACTGGTTTGAATACAGGAAAGTGGTCCCCCGGGGATTTACCCGTTTTCTGGGTAAGATTGCAGAAATTACCGATCAGGGTATACCTGTACATTATTTTACCGGCAATCACGATGTGTGGGTATTTGACTACCTGCCTGAAGAAACAGGAGTGATCGTACATACGGAGCCAGTAGTATGTGAAATGAATGGAAAAAGATTTTACATCGCACATGGTGATGGGCTTGGCCCGACTGAAAAAAGCTTCAGATTATTAAAGAGTATATTTACAAGCAAGACCATGCAATGGTTATATGCGAGGATCCATCCTAATTGTGCCACCTCGTTCGCCCATTTCTGGTCAAAGAAAAGTCGTTATGCAAAAGGTATATCTGTTGAATACAAAGGAGAAAATAAAGAAGAACTGTTAATTTATGCCCGGGAAATAATCAAAAAGGAATATTATGATTTCTTCATCTTCGGTCACAGGCATATACCTCTGGAATATAACCTGAGTGGTAAAAGTAAACTCTTTATCCTGGGGGACTGGATTGTAAATAATACGTATGCTGTCTTCGACGGAGAAAACGTTTTTTTAAAGAGGTACCAGGAAGATTAAAAGGAATGCCTTAAATTACAAATGCCTTAAATGCACTTAAATTTTAAGGCATTTAAGCACATTTAAGGCATTTAAGTGCATTTCTTA
>Ga0113563_10001236_pt1 | contig 14267 bp, 8 predicted proteins | sample Mud3Dept3metaG_FD_80117 | JGI IMG/M metagenome (GOLD analysis project Ga0113563, IMG submission 80117) | Freshwater wetland microbial communities from Ohio, USA, analyzing the effect of biotic and abiotic controls - Mud 3 Core 4 Depth 3... | ecosystem: Environmental > Aquatic > Freshwater >...
GTGCGGCAGGCGCTCGCCGCCAGAATCACCTCGGACATTTTCGCGCGAACGGTATAGTCCTGATACGCGGGCAGCGCTACCGCCGCCAGAATGCCGATGATCGCGACTACGATCATCAGTTCGATCAGGGTAAAACCTTGCTGTAACTGTTTCATGGAAATATCTCCCGAGAGTTGATGGAAAACACAAACTTTCGTTTGCGTCCCACGACTTAAAGCAATATCGGTACCAGCCAGGATAAATTTTATAATTTACTGTTGTTTATCATACGGTTAATGATTCATTTGCGGGCGGTTTGTAATTCGCTTTGATTTCAACGGCTTGATCCGGTTCTGGTGTTTATCATGCTAATTCAGAAGGATAGCCGCCTTTCACCGGAGGCATGAGCATCCGCTGTGACATTTATCCGCCTGTAAACACCGCACCCGCACATTTCGCATGACATTACAGGGCACGATGTGACGTTTTTTGTCAGTCCTGCGGCCTCAGAACTTTTCAGCCCAGCGCATCGTTCTCCAGCCACCTGGACTGATGCGGCTGGTTCGTGATTTCAAGGGCCGGGCGGCGGCACATAGCCCGGAATTTTTGAGAGATCGACATTGTCGATCTGCTCCGGATTCAGAAACTGCCTCGCATATTTTTCGTACACCTTCTCCCACATGAACACGTCGAACAGGTCGGGATCGACATGCCCGCCCAGCTTGAATTTCCCGAGTATGGTCAACGAGTCAGTCAGCGTTTTGCCTTTCTTGTACGGGCGATCTTTCGCCGTCAGCGCCTCGAAAATATCGGCGATGCCCATGCAGCGCGCCTGTATCGACATCTGCTCGCGGGTGAGGCCCCGCGGATAGCCTTTGCCGTCCATGCGCTCGTGGTGGCCGCCCGCATACTCGGAAACATGGGTCAGATGCTTGGGCCAGGGCAGCGACTCCAGCATCTGGATCGTCACTTCGATATGATGGTTGATGATTCCCCGTTCTTCCTCGGTCAGGGTGCCTGCGCGTATGGTCAGGTTTTTGACCTCATCCTCCGAAAGAAAGTCGGCCATCTCCCCGGCCGGATTGCGCCACGGATATTTCTTTGCGATCGCGCACACGCGTTGCCGGTCGGTCTCGGCCATCCACTCGCCGCCGATGTTGACGCGGCGCAGGAACTCCCTGTCGTCGTCGATCGCCCTAAGCTGGTCGCGCGGGTCGCCGCCGTTGCGCAGGGCCTCGAGTTCGACATCACGCCTGATCACTTCGAAGCGGGTATCGATCAACCCGATCCGGTCGAATATGGTCTGCAGCTTGGTTGCCTTGTCGACCACATGCACCGGCGTCGTCACCTTGCCGCAGTCGTGCAACAGCCCGGCGATCTTGAGTTCGTAGCGATCACGGTCGCTCATCCTGAAATCCTTGAGCGGCCCGACATCACAGCTGTTGACGGCCTCGGCCAGCATCATCGTCAGCACCGGGACGCGCTCGCAGTGTCCTCCGGTATAGGGCGACTTGTCGTCTATGGCCGCGTTGATCAGGCTGATGAACGACTCGAACAGCGTTTCGAGGTGATTGATCAGAAGCCGGTTGGTGAGCGCGATCGCGGCCTGCGAGGCCAGCGATTCGGCGAGATGCTGGTCGGCATCGGAAAATGCCGCGACTTCGCCGGTGGCCGGGTGTTTGGCATTGATCAGCTGCAGAACGCCGATGATTTCATTCTCATGATTCTTCATCGGCACCGTCAGAAATGACCGGGAGCGGTAGCCTGTTTTCTTGTCGAAATTCTTGGTGCCCGAAAAATCGAAGCCTTCCTCGACATAGGCATCGGCGATATTGACGGACTGGTCGTGATGCACCGCATAGGCCACCACCATGGAGTTAATCGGCTGGTTTTCCTTGTCGTAGAGGTGGACCGGATAAAACGGGATTTCGACGCCACTGGTGCCGCCCATCGCGATTCCCAGCGTGTCGTTGCGCATGATCTCGAATGTGAGCGTCCGTTCCTCGGTCATCCGGTAGAGCGTGCCGCCATCGGCGTTGGTGATGTCTTTGGCCGCCACCAGGATGGTTTCGAGCAGCTTGTTGATGTCGCGCTCCTTGGAGAGCGCAACGCCGATGCCGAGCAGTTGGTCGAGCCGGCGCAGGAGGTCGTCGGATTCAGGGGCCCGCCGCGTCTGGTTCATCGTGGGTCCCGGCGCGCGGCTACTTGATACAGACCGCACGTACCTGTTTCATGTCGGTTATTCCCATCAGGACCTTTTCGATGCCGTCCTGTTTTAGGGTGCGCATACCGGTTTCGAGCGCAGTCGCCAACATCTGCGCAACCCGGGCATGCTCCTGGATATTCTTCTTGATGATGTCCGTGCCCATCAGCAGTTCGTGCAGACCGACGCGCCCCTTGTAACCGCTGTTGTTGCAGACAGCGCAGCCTTTGGCCACTTGGATCACAAATTCCCCCTGTTCGTTGGCAAAGCTCTGCTTCCATTCCTGCATGATTTTTTCGCGCTCGCCCACCGCGTCTTTCTTCCAGGCTTCGGTGTTCTGCAGCTCAAGCGCGTATTCGTCCATCAGGAGTTCAACCTCCTCCTGGGGCATCACCCGGGGTTCTTTGCATTTCCCGCACAACCGCTTGGCAAGGCGCTGCGCCAGGATCCCGAGCAGCGCATCCGCAAAATTAAACGGATCCATGCCCATGTCCAGCAGGCGGATGATGGACTCCGGCGCGCTGTTGGTATGCAGCGTAGCGAACACAAGGTGGCCGGTAAGCGAGGCTTCGATGCCGGTCGATACCGTTTCCTTGTCCCGCATCTCGCCGACCATGATGATGTCCGGATCCGCGCGCAGAAAGGCTTTCATCGCGATGGCGAACGTCAGTCCGGCCTTCGGGTTCATCTGCACCTGACGCAAACCCCGCTGCGTGATCTCGACCGGGTCCTCCGCGGTCCAGATCTTGGTCTCCGGCGTGTTCAGATAGCCCAGCACCGAATGCAGCGTCGTCGTCTTGCCGGAACCGGTAGGGCCGCACACGAAAAACAGGCCATACGGCTTCTCGATGGCCTCCTTGCACATGCTGAGATTGCGCGGGGAAAGGCCCAGTTTATCGAGCGGAATCGGCTCCCCGCCGGCGAGTATACGCATCACGATATCCTCGACGCCGCCCGCCGAGGGTATCGTCGCCACCCTCAATTCGATGTCGAGGGGACCGAACTTCTTGAACTTGATCTTGCCGTCCTGCGGCTTGCGGCGCTCCGAGATGTCGAGGTCGCACATGATCTTGAGGCGGGCAGCGAGCGCATTGCGGTAGCTCGCAGGCACCGAAATATACGGATGCAGCGATCCGTCCTTGCGGAAGCGGATCTCGGTCTTGGCTTTGCCCGGATACGGCTCGATGTGGATATCCGAGGCGCCCTGCTGGTAGGCATCTATGATGACCTTGTTGACGAGCTTCACCAGTTCGTTGTCGCTCGCCGCAGAAGCGATGTCATCGCCCGCTACGCCTTCTTCCGTTTCTTCGTCGAGCGTGCCGAGCAGGTCCTGGACATTACCGCTGTCCTCGAGCGCGCCGCCGCCGAACATCTGGTCGAGCGTTGCCGTAAACTCGCGATTGGTGCATACCGTGTAGATGGCTTTGCTCTTCGGATAGACGTTGTTGACCATTTTGGACGCTTTGGTCTTTTCCGGATCGATGGTCAGCACCACGATCCCGTCTTTCGTGTCCTCGAGCGGAACCCACATGTTGTTGTGGCAGAATTCCCGGTTCATGTTTTTCATGAGATCGGGCTGCTTGATGCGGTCCAGCTTGAGCGGCTCATACGGCACGCCAAAATAGGAAGAAAGCGCCGCGCCGAGCGCCGGCACCTTGACCTGGAATTCGTCGATCAGCACCGTTTCAATATCGAGATTCTTGCGGCGCGCGGAGCGCTGCGCGAGCTCCAGTTCTTCAGCCGAGATGATGGCCTCGGTCACCAGCCCGTCATACTTGCTGCGCACCTGCAGCGTCGGCTTCTGCCGCTGCCGCAGCGCGATCGCCAGCGTTTCACAAAGCTGCAATACACCCTCTTCCATGGCCGGCAGGAACGGCTGCCCCGTCTTGGAATTGATGATCTGCACCACCCCTATCAGATCCCGGGTCTTGGCTTCGAGCACGGGCGCCACCAGCATCTGCTTGGTGCGATAGCCGGTTTTGCTGTCGACCGCCTTCAGAAAATGCAGTTGCCCGCTGTAGGACTTGAGCTCGGCGTCATCGTAGACGTCGCGGATGTTTATGATGCGTTTATGTACCGCGACGAAGCCGGCGATCGACTGCTCATTGATCGGCAGCTTGATGTCCTTGAAGGAGTTAAGACCCGTCTTGACCTTGGACACGATCGAACTTTTGTCTTCGGTCACCAGATAAAGCGTCAGGCGGTCGGCATTGAACAGGCTGCACAAATCCTGCGAGAGCTCGAGGATGATTTCGTCGATATTGCTGGTGGCGTGTATCCGGTTGGTGACCGATTGCAGTTTCTGCTGGAAATTCAGCTTCTCGGCCAAATTGTCCTGGGCCACCGGTTTGCTTTGGAGTACGGTACTCATAGCGCCCTCATCTCAGGTCAGCACACCGCGTCGACATCATGAGCTGCGGCAAGAAATCCATGCTATCGGTTCAAAATTCGAAAATCTGGTTATTTTGCAGCATGCGCGGCCGCCATTTTTCCGCGCATTCCTCGATCTCGCGCATCGTCAGTTCGATTTCCCCCGGCTTCAGGTGCGTGATATAAATCTCCGCCGGCCGCTCAAGCTTGGACAGCTCCTCGGCGAGCATGCTTGGGCACAGGTGCTTGGACGCGACAGCCAGATCCTTTTCACGATTGCAGAATGCGGTTTCGATGACCAGATAACGCAGGTTGGCGATCCGGTTGACTTCGCGCCACAGCGGATCGTTGGTCGTGGTATCCCCGGAAAAAACCAGGCTGGCGCGGCCGGAATCGAGTTGAAATCCCACCGCCGGCACCACGTGATTCGCCGGCAACGGCGTTATTTTTCTGCCGTTCAATTCGACCGTTTTCCCCAGCGTGATGGTTTCGAATTTCAGCACGGGGTTTTTCGCGTCGGGAATCTCGGTGAAATCCGGCCACAGCTTCCAGTTGAACAAGTGCTTTTTGAGAATATCGCGGGTCTGCTCCGTCGCATGGACGGTAATCGGCTTGTCGCGCATCCAGCCTACGGTGTCGGCAAGAAACGGGATGGAAGTCACATGATCCATGTGGGAATGCGTAACGAACACATGGTCGATCAGCGACAGTTCGCTGACCAGCAGGTCGCCCACGCCGGTGCCGGCGTCGATCAGGATGTCGTGATCGAGCAGCATCGACGTTGTGCGCAGATTGCCGCCGATTCCACCACTGCAGCCGAGTATTTTCAGTCTCATTTATTTGGTTTAGAAGGTAAAGGCGCCGTCCCAGCCCGAACCCGGCGGGTTCGCCCGGAAATGCGCAATGCGCTCAAGGTACACGTTGTAGAGCCCGGCGTCATGAGCCGATTTCTTGAGGTTGACCAGCTGCAATTCGGCCATATCCCAATCCTGTGCACGGTACAATCTAAGTGCCTGTTTCCATAAATCATTCTCAGCCAGCACAGCCCGATCTACCTGGCCTTCCAGGCCCAGCGGCTGGTAGATCGCGACCGGCTCTGCCTTGCCCTTGACGCGCACCCGGTCGATTTCCCGGCACACGAAGCCCGAAATCAGCTTCTTGGTACCCTCACCGATAATGATATCAGCCCCATATTGTTTTGTGATGCCCTCGAGCCGGGAGGCGATATTTACCGCATCGCCCATCACAGTATAGGCCTTGCGGATCTGCGATCCCATATCGCCGACCCGCACCACCCCTGAGTTAACACCGACGCCGATCTTGAATGTCGGCCAGCCCTTTTCCTTGAATTTCTGATTGAGGAGCTTGGCCGCGGCCTGCATGTCGAGTGCCGCGAGCACGGCGTTTTTTGCGTGTTCGGGATCGGACACCGGCGCTCCCCAGAACGCCATCACCGCATCGCCTATGTATTTGTCGAGCGTGCCGCGGTGTCCTTCACGAATCACCAGGCTCATGGCCGTGAGATACTCATTGATATAGGCGGACAGGTCCTCCGGCGACAAGCTTTCGGAAATAGTGGTGAATCCGCGCACGTCGGAAAACAGCACGGTGAGTTCCTCTGCGCGGGGCGCCATGTTGAATTTTTCCGGATTCTTTGCCATCTCGTCGACCAGCTCGGGCGGCACATACTGGCCGAACAAACCCGTGATCTGGCGCATGCCGCGGGCTTCAATAAAAAAGCCATAGGCCATGTTGTGCGTAAACAGCAGCAGGATCATCACCAGCCCCGAGGCCAGCGGCAGCACCACGTGCCCGACATGGAACACAACCACATTGGTGACCAGCGCCAGAAGCAGCGCCAGGACGGTGGCCAGCGTCGAAATCAGCGGGGTGAGCAGCGGCAGCAGCAGCGCCATGGCCAGGCCCGAAAGCAGCAGGATCATGAACTCCGCACCCACGACATAAGGTGGTTTCTGCTTGATATTGCCGTCCAGCATACCGGTGATCAGATTGGCATGAACCTCGACCCCCGGATAGACCGGGTCGACCGGAGTGGCCCGCAGGTCGAGCAGACCGGGCGCAGTCGTGCCGACCAGCACGATTTTGCCCCGGAGTTCGGCGGCATCGACACGGTCGTTCAGGACGTCGACGACGGATATATATCTGAAGCTGCCTTTGCGTCCGCGATAGGGCACCAGCGAAGTTGCGTATTCGTCCACCGGGATCCTGAGCGCTCCGACTTCGAGCCACTCGAATCCCGAATAGTTTCCGGATAAGCCCTCGTCCGCGAACACGGGCTTGACCGGCGGCATGCCGATCAGGGTACGCACCATCGCCAGCGCCAAGGGCTCGTAATACTTGCCTTGATATTCGGCGAGCATCGGCACCCGGCGCGTAATGCCGTCGTCGTCGGTCCAGGGATTGAAATGGCCGGCGCTGGCGGCATGCTTCTGCAACTCGGTCAGATTCGCCGTGTACCCGTTCCACGAGGTGACGCCGATATTCCTGCCGCCTAACGCGTCTGCAGCGAACAGCGGCGGCGGCAACATGCCTTTTTTCGGGGCCAGCGCGGGGTCGTCGCTGGAAAACGTGTAACCCAGCACCACCGGGCGCCCCTTCATTTTGCGGGCAAAAATATCATCATATTCGAGATTGGGCTTGATTTTGCGCAACGCCGACTGGAACTGCGGCACGTCCCTGAGTTCCTTTTCCCCGAGCCGCTCCAGTACGCGTATGCCCGACGATTCGTCGCGTTCGGCGAACACCACGTCGAAGCCGACGATCGCGACCTGGTATTTGTCGAAAAGCTTGTCCAGGAGCAGCGCCAGCCGGTCGCGCGGCCATGGCCAGCGGCCTTCGCCGCCCCGTTCCTTTTCAAGCAGACTCTTTTCGTCGATATCGAGGATGACGATGCGGCTGTCGAGGGTGCGAGGCATGGTCAGCCGCAACCGCGTGTCGTAGATGATGGACTCGAGATTGACTAGGAGCGGCAGCCGGTAGTACCCGATGGTATGGCCAAGGAACAGCGCCACCAGCGCCAGGCCTATGGCAATTCGGGCGATATTTCTCTTCAAACCGTCTCCTCCGCCTTGGGTGTGAGGTTGGGGTCGCCCCCCTGGTGGCGATGATGCTCGCCGGCCAGAGCACTTCGATCCATCCCCTGCTGACCAAAAAGCCGGGTCTTGGCGGCATGCGCCGCAAGCCCGGCCCTCAGATCTCGTGACTCGCCCCGCGCCGCCCGCTCAACGCAGACTAGATATATAATCCATTAAATACAACGGGTTATGAATTATCCGGCCCTGGCCCGACACCTGGGCCCGGTCATCTGGTTTTGATGAAAAATTCCATTTTCACGCCGGTGAGTTCGATCACATCGTGATCTTTGAGCGGATGTGCCTGGGCGTCGAGCGCCTTGCCGTTGACCACCGGGAAACTCGCGCCTTCGACATGCGTGATGAAATAGCCCTGCGGCCGGCGCGTGATGACCGCAACCTGCACGCCGGGCTTGCCCAGCGTGGTCAGATTCTTGGTGAGCTCGAGTTCCTTGCCCGCGCTTGGCCCATTCAGGATCTGGACCGCGGCCAGCGGCGGCGCAGCCGCAGCGGGCTTCGCCGCTTCGGCGGTCGCTACGGGTGGTGCAGCGGCGGCCGGCGCCGCGCCCGTTTGCGTGTCGCCCGATGGTTTCGGGACGACCGCGGGTCTCGCCATTGGAGAACGCAAGACCATGGTCTTCTCAAAGTCATCGGCCGAGGTCTGGCCCGCTCCCGGCGTGTCGGCGATGTATTTGAGCTTGTACTTGCCGACCTCGATCACGTCGTTGTTCTGAAGAATATGTTTCTTGATCGGGTTGCCGTTGACCAGCGTGCCGTTGGTGCTGCCCAGATCCTCAAGGAACGAGTCGTTGAGTATCGTCACGATGCACGCGTGCTCGCTGCTCACCGCCAGGTTTTCAATCTGGATATCGTTCTGCGGTTTGCGCCCGATCGTTACCCGCTCCTTGTCGAGAGGAACTTCCCTGATTACCGATCCATCCAGACTGAGAATCAACTTCGCCATGGTCATATCCCTTAGCTTATCTGAACCAAGCTTTTAATGTTTCCAGCCATCCGGCGCGGGGCGCCGGGAAATCCTTTACTACGCGAACCAGAATAACCGAAATGTTGTCGCGGCCGCCATTGTCATTGGCCTGTTGCACCAGCTGCTCCGCCGCCAGCGGCAGGTTGGCCTGCAGCGAGGACAGGGTCAGCTGGATATCCTCGTCCGTAACCATGTCGCTCAAGCCATCCGAGCACAGCAGAAAGAGGTCGCCCGGCAGGACCGGATAGGTATGCACTTCCGGTTCAACCTCCGGATCGATGCCGACAGCGCGTGTCACGAGGTTCTTGTTCTGCGAAAACCTCGCCTGCTCCCTGGTTATCATGCCGCTATCTATCTGTTCCTGCAACAAAGAATGGTCACGCGTCACCTGCTCAAAAACATCGTCGCGCAACCGGTAGAGCCTGGAGTCCCCGATGTGGCCGACCGTAATCTGATTGTCATGCCACAGCGCCACCACCAGTGTGGTGCCCATGCCGGCGTACTGCGACTGGCTTTGCGCTGCCTGGTAAATGGCAAGGTTGGCTTTTATGGCATGTTCGCTGATCAGGCGCTCGGCGCCGCCGCCCGGAATCTCTCCGCTTTCGCTGCCCAGCATCTTCTTCAATTCGGCCGAAATCATGGCTACAGCAATGCCGCTCGCCACTTCGCCGGCGTTGTAGCCGCCCATGCCGTCGGCCAGCACGGCCAGCCCGATCTCGGCATCCGCGGCTATGCTGTCCTCGTTGTGCGAGCGCACCATTCCGGAGTGGGTGGCGGTCGCGACTTCAAGGGCAGCGCTTAAATTTACCAAAATAAACTCCTAAAGATTGATGGCGGCAGCATCGGGATTCGACGCTGCGACATTACCGATGCACTCGCGCAACGCTTTAGCCATTTCATCGCCGGTCTGATAGCGGCTCTCCGGCTGCTTGGCCAGCGCCCGGTTAATGACCGCAACGACTTGAGCGGGCAGCGCGGGATTATAAGCAACAATGTCGGCGTGCGATTCATTAGCAATTTTAAACATGAGCTGAGTCATCGAGTCGCCTTTGAACGGCAGGTAGCCGCAGCACAGCTGATAGAGCGTGGCCCCCAGCGAGAACAGATCAGACCTGCCCTCGATCTTCATCCCGGCAAGCTGCTCGGGCGACATATAGGAGGGCGTGCCCAGCACCATGCCGGTCTTGGTCTTGGACGCATCGGTAATGCGCGCAATGCCGAAATCGGTCACTTTGACGGTATCGCTGTCCGGCTCGTACATGATGTTGGCGGGTTTGACATCGCGATGCACGACATTATTGCGGTGCGCATAAGCCAGCGCTTCCGCGACACGGGCGATGATGGACAAAACCGTGGGCAGCGGCAACAGTTTGCCGGGTTTGGTGTACGGCGACAGATCCCCGCCCTTCAGGAACTCCATGGCGATGTAAGCCAGATCATGCTCTTCGCCGGCGTCGAAAATGGTAACGATGTTCGGATGGTTAAGCCGGCCGGCGGTTTCAGCCTCGCGGAAAAAGCGTTCCTTGACGTCCTGAAGCTCGTCAGACTCGAATTCCTGTGATAACGCCATCGTCTTTATCGCCACCACGCGGCCGATCTTCGGATCCTTGCCGAGATAAACGATGCCCATGGCGCCTTTGCCCAACTCCTTCTCGACCTGATAGCGGCCCAGCATAGGCTTCTCCACACCTCCGCCGGGCATGATCACCGTGCCCCCGGGGTGACTGCCCCCAGCGCCGAGCATCACGGTCTCGGACATGGCCTTGGCGCGATTGAGCCGCTGCTCAAGGTCACGGAATTTCGGATTATATTCGGACATGTAGCGCAACGCCGACTCCGCCTTGTTGAACTGCCGCTTGCGCTCGAAGTCCAGCGCCAGGCTGTAGAGATTTTCCATTACCGCATCATTGACCGGACACTTTCGAAACATGTCCCAGGCCATATCCAGCTGGCCCTGCGCCTGATAGGCGATGCCGAGCATGCGGTTGCTTTCCGCCGATTGCGCATCTGATGTTTCCTTGCCGCGCTCGGTGACGAGAAAGCGTTTGCTGATCAGCGCTGCATACCCTGCCGCCAGCAATAGCACCGGCGCCATCAGCTGTATCCACATCAGCTGAGTCACCATCAGCGCAAAGTGCGCGGCGATCAGGGCAACAGCAATGGCCAGGCTCAATATGCCCGCGATCGCGGCCCTCATCCGCGGCAGCACGGCAATCAGGTAAATGGCCACCAGCAGAAATACCAGTCTTTCGACCCAGGGGCTCCAGGTAGGGACAACGAAGAAGTGCTCGCCCAAAATGCTCGATACCGTGTGCGCCAGGGTAAGCACCGGCGCGGTCACGGGGGCAATCGGCGTCACCTGTGCCGAGCCCAGGCCCGCTGCGGTAGCGCCTATCAATACGATTTTGTCCCGGTATTTCGCGGCTGGTATCTTGCCGCTGAGGACGTCGTAAAACGAATCGACCGCGAACGCCGGTTTCGCGTCGCGGTCACTGTAAAAAAAAGTATACATGCGCAACTCGGGATCCGTCTTGACCCTGAGTTTTCCGATCTGCACTTCCTCTCCGGACACGAGTTTGATATCCGCAATCTTGAGGTTGAGGCTTCTGGCCGCCACCATCACCGCCAGCGAGGGAAAAGCCTTGTCATAGTAGCGCAGCGCTAGCGGCTCGGCACGCACCGCGCCATCGATATCATTTGCCGAATTCAGATGCCCGATGCCGGCCGCGCTGCCACCCAGCGCGGCTATGGGGTAGAGCGGATTGATGCCCGGCATCGGCTGGACACCGGCACCTCGCGCATTGAATGGCAGGCTGTTGGCCATCACGTAATCGGGCAGCGGCTTGTCGGGATTACCCTGCGGCTCAGCGAGGGCCTGGAACACCATGGGAAGCATGACATTGCCCGCGCGGCTGAACGCCTCAGCCAGCTTGCGGTCGGTATTGAGCGCCTGCTCCGCTTCCCGCAGCAGCGCGCCGAACTGGACGATATCGGGCGTAGCGGCCTGGGTGTCCGGCACCGGGGGTGCAACGCCCGGGGGCAGGGCTGCGGCATCCGGTTGCGCTTGCGGCACATTTTTCGCGTAAAGGTCGAGCAGTTTATTGATATAGACGAGCCCCGGATCGATCTGGGGCTCGAAGAAGAAAGTGCTGTTTACAATCACCTTGGCCTGCGCCGCCGCCAGAGCGTCGGTCATTCTGGCGTGAACATCGCGCGGCCAGGGCCAGCGCCCGATGTTGGAAATGCTCCGGTCGTCAATGGCGATGACGGCGATCTTGTCTGACGGCGTACGCGAGACGGCATTGACCCCCAAGTCGTAGGCCTTGCGCTCAAGGCTTTGAACCAGATCGCCATGGGCAGCAACCGCCAGAATAAGCGCGATGACCACCCCTAGAAACCAATCGGATTTCAAAAAAGCCCGTTTATTCATCCCCATCTCTAAGTTTTTTGTATTCTTGTAAAGGGTTAACGCCGATCACTAATTCATTTTACGATATTTGTCCGAAAAGTATATGTTTTTTTTGACATGTGTGCCAATAATTTCACGTAAATACAGGCTATTACAACATCACGCCCGCCGCCACTCATCCTGCCCGGGACGCCATAGGATGGCGCTGCGGCCCTGCGGGCAGGGGCAAAAAACAGCGCACTGAATCAGGAACGTGGATTTACGCACCAGGGGCGAACCCGGTAATAAAAAAAACGGGGCCGCGGATTTCACCGCAGCCCCGGGAGCCCTAATGCGAAAAAATGAGAAAATTCAGGTGCCGAGCACGGTCCCGTTCGAAAGCCCCTGGTTGCGCGCAAACTCGCCGCCGGAAAGCTTCTTGCCCTCCTCGCCGCGTGCGCGCAACACTTCGATCAACCCGCCTTGGGCGGTGACCTTGAAGCTGTCTGCGGTCACGTCCGACACCTCGCCGATTTTGCCCACCACGTCGGCAAAACGCCGGAAGCCGTGCTTGCGCGCATCAAATATCTGGATTTTCTTGCCGGCTAGCGTGGTCCAGGCGCCGGGAGCAGGATTGCAGCCACGGATCACGTTATAGACCTGGTCCACCGGTTTTGCCCAGTCGAGCCTGCCTTCAGCGGCACGGCACCAGCCCTCATAGGTCGCCTGGCTTTCGTCCTGTATGGCTTGCTTGTGCTTGCCTGCCACCACCAAGTCGGCCGCTTCCAGCATCGCCTGGACGCCCATGGGAAACAATTTATTGAAATAGACCTCGCCTATGGTCTCATCCGGGCCGATCTCGCATTCTTTCTGCAGGATCACCGGGCCTTCGTCGAGACCGTCGTTAGGGCGGAAAATCGTCAGGCCGGTCCGGGTCGAGCCCATGATGATAGGCCAGTTGATCGAACTTGGGCCGCGATGTTTGGGAAGCAGCGACGGATGGTACTGAATGGTGCCGTGCTTGGGGATAGTGACGAACTCCTGCGGCGCGAACAACAGCACATAGGCCATGATGCCTAGATCGACCTTGAGCGCCCTGAGCGCCTCCTGCGCTTCCGGCTTGCGATACGACGCAAACTGGAACACCTGCAGTCCCTTTTCCTGGGCCGCCACTTTCAGCGGGTCGGGTTTTGCGCCTTCCTTGTCCGGCGCCACGAATACGCCAGCAACCTCATCGCCGCGCGCAAGAAAAGCATCGAGCACGCCCTTGCCAAAATCTTGCTGCCCAATAATCGCTATTTTCATGGATGCGTCCTCTGCAGCAAGATTTCAGTGGAGACTAATTTTTGTGAAGCAAAAGTTATGTCGGAACTAAAATCTTGCCGCCCAATTATTGCCATCTTCATTTTTTGCTCCTAAAACAATAAAGCCGCCAAGAAACCGGAAGCGCCCAGTTTCTGCAGATCAGAACCTGCGTGGCGTCGTTGGCGCCTTGGCGGCCGAATCGATCCTTATTACGTTGTTTTTTTCGGCGGCAAAGAAAACGCGCCGGCGCTCTTCAGTTTGCCGATTTGCTCGTCGCCGTAACCAAGCACTTCCTTCAGGATTTCGTCGGTGTGTTCGCCCAGCAAAGGCGAACGCTCTATTTTCGCTGGCGAGGCGGACAGCTTGATCGGCATGCCGACGTTCCACCACTTGCCGCGCTGCGGATGGTCGAGTTCGACATACATTTCGCGGCCGCGCACATGTTCATCATTGGCCAGATCCCCGGTGGACATGATAGGGCCGCACGGCACGTTCAGGGGATTGAGGATAGCCATGACTTCGCGTTTGGTAAACTTCTCAGCGAACTTGTTGATCAGCGTCCACATGAGCTGCTGGTTCTTGCGCCGCTCGCCGATGGTCGCGAAATGCGGGTCAGTCGCCAGGCCGGGCATGCCGATGTCCGGTCCGATGCGCTTCGCGAGCGCGCCCCAGACCGCTTCCTGGACAACCACGTAGAGCCAGTCGTTCGCGCCGTGCGGTTTGCAGTGGATGGCGTTGCCGAGCTGGCCCCCGCCGGAATCGTTGCCGGCGCGCGGCACATCCCCCATGCCCTGATAGGTAGGCACGGAATACTCCGGGAGATCGCCGCGCGTCAGGCGCTGGTGATCGCGCCACTTGACGCGGCACAGGTTCATCACGCCGTCCATCATCGCCACCTCGACATACTGTCCCTGGCCCGTCTTCTCCGCATGGCGCAAGGCGGCA
>Ga0113563_10001237_pt1 | contig 14259 bp, 9 predicted proteins | sample Mud3Dept3metaG_FD_80117 | JGI IMG/M metagenome (GOLD analysis project Ga0113563, IMG submission 80117) | Freshwater wetland microbial communities from Ohio, USA, analyzing the effect of biotic and abiotic controls - Mud 3 Core 4 Depth 3... | ecosystem: Environmental > Aquatic > Freshwater >...
CACCCGCCTGGATTCGGCTTCCACGACCTGCGTGTTGAGCTGGGCCAGCTTTTGGGCGGTCACCTTCTCCACGTCGCTCGAAAAATCCGTGACAATGTCGTGCTGCTCTTTGTATTTGAGGAGAGCCTGTTCCGCCTTCTCCACCTTCTTGCGTTCTTCCTCGATCCGGGTCTGGAGCCACCGTACCGCATCCTGGACGGCCTTGAGTTTCGTTTCGAGGTTCTGATCAATGTACGCCGCAGCAAGGGTGTTCACGGCTTTGGCTGAAAGAACAGGGTCCTTTGCCTCGAAGCTGACATCCACTAGGCGGCTGTTGCGGATCGGACTGACGTCGACTCGTGCCAGGAACGCGGAAATCAGCGTGTTGTCCGCTTCTTCCTGTTCGGAAGGCTCGCCCGGAGCCTTTTCCTTTCTGAACAGGGAGGCGAGGGTGTCTACAGCAGAGGTGAGGGTTTGGACGACAAAGGTCTTCACATTCGAAAGGAAGGTGTCTTTCGGCTTTGGAGAAAACTCTTCGTTTTCCTGGAGGCGCAGGCGGCGGATCACGTCCCGGGCGACGCTGCGGCTCTCAATGATCTTGTACTGGGTCTGGTAATAGTCGGTGCCGGAGGCGTCCACGGCCATCACTTCCTGGATGGAGACGACATTGGGGTTTTCCTTATCAAGGATCAGGCGAGTTGTGGCTTTGTAGACGGGCGTCGCCGTGAAGGCATGAATGGTGACTGTCAGCACGGTCACTGCAAAAACCGTCAGGATCGTCCAGCGGCGTTTCAGGAAAACGCGCAGATAATCACGAAGGTCTACTTTTTCCTGTGCGTGTTCTTCCATCAGAAAAAGCTCTCGGGAACAAAAATGATGTCATTGGGCTGGATCACCACGTCTTGGATTTTTTTGCCCGCATCGGTAATGGCATCCACCCGGACTTCGATGATCTTTTCGACCCCCCCTTCCACACGAATGATGCGAGTCCGGTTCCTTGCGGCGACCGAGGTAAAGCCGCCGGCCATGCTGACGGCTTCCACAAGGGTGATCTCGCGGTCCGTAATGGGGTGAGAGCCCGGTTCCTTGACCTGGCCGATGATGTAAAAGTGCTCGGCCGGCGGAACAAAGAGCACGTCCTTGTCGAAGAGGAAAATGTTCGACACCTGGTCCCTCCCCTTGAGCAGGCTCATGAGATCGAAGTTGATGACAATTTTTCGTTCATTAGTTGTGTTGGGATTCTCCGTTCGAATGATCATCCCTTTTTTCCCCGTTTTCTGGAACTCCAGGCCCCCGGCTTTGGAGATGGCGTCGAGCACCCGTTCCTGGGCCTGGAGCGGATAGCTGGCTGGGTTTTTCACGGACCCGAGGACTAGGTACTTCTTGCTCTTGTAATCGTTGACCATCACTGAGACATGGGCATCGATGAGATATTTCCCTTCCGCCAGTTTAAGGGAGATCAGTTTTTCGATTTCCGCCGTGGTAAGGTTGTCCACTTTGAGGCGGCCTATCAGAGGGAATGAGATGTACCCGTCGGCAGACACGCGCACCGCGTCCCTGGAGAGATCCTTTTCTTCGTACACGGTAATGCCGAGGACATCGTAGCCGCCCACCCTGTAGTCCTGCCCTGCTTGTCCGCTCACCTCAGGATGCTTCATCAAATACTCGGTGATGCTGAAATGGGGCGTCTCCTCCAGAACGGCGCCGAGGGTCGGATCAAGGGTTTCCTGGCCTCTGGTCTTCTTGATCTCCTCGAGCTTGGCCCGGTCTTCTGCTTTGAGGGTGCCGAGCGGGCTCGTTTGAAGCGTCGTGACCTTCACCACGTCGTCGGAGGAGGGGACACAGCCATGCGCCGCAAGGGCGAAGGCGAAAAGGGTCATCCATGGAAGCAGAGCAAAAGGTCTCATGGGTTGTCCTCAAGATCTCAGCTGCAATCGGTTTTGGAACCGGCAAACATTTTTTATTATCCCTTTCGAAATAGCAAAGACAATTTGCCCCTTCATGTCCCATGAACAAAAGAGGGGTCTAGAACCCCTCTTCGCCGTCTCAGGAACGATGAATCCCGTGTGAAAAAAGATCAGTAAACAGCCCTCAGAGAGACTGTGAATCGGTTATCCGTGTAATCATCCTCCGGGTAATTGGAATCCTGCTCTAAATAGGCATAGGCCACCCCGCCGGTAAGCCAGTTACAGAACTTGTATGAAATCCCCAGGCTCCCCAGGTAGTTGTCCGCTTCTTTCACGGGATTGACGGGGAAGTTGTAGTCATAGAAGCTGTAGCCTGCCTCGGCAGTCAAAGTGAATTTGGACCAGAACTGGTGGGCAAGCCCGACTTTGATGCCTGTATCCGTGTAGTACTGAAACGTGTTCGACCCGGTGTCTCTCACGGCTCGGATGAGGTAGAGAGAAAGAGTGGTGGCGGAGGTTGCGAAATAATCGAGGCGAGTCGCTGCCACCCAGGTATCCCGATCGTCATACCGATTCCCAAGGGAATCGAATTCGTTGTCGTGGTTCCTCCACTCGTATCCGAAGAGCAGCTCACCGGCGAACTTTGCACCCGAGTCCCAGGTGAGACCGGAGCTCACCCTGTGAAAATCAAAATCCGCATCGTTGCGGTCCGTTACTCCTGAGCCCTCGGGATGGGTGTAATAGTCGCGGTAGCCATAGTGATACCGCAGGAATCCCCAGGTTTTTGGAGCGATGCGCATCTCAAATCCGGCTCCGAATTGATTGACGGTCCAATCCTGGGTAAAGTCCTCGTCCTCGTCGTAGTCTTGCTTGTAATAGTCATAGTAGAAAAAGGCCTTGAACTGGTTGCCGAAATCGTATCCAAGCTTGGTGTTCAAATCGTCGTACCAGCGCTCGGTTTGCACCCCCAGATTGTACAGGTTATCGGAGCCGTAAGGGTCGGTGGCGTCGACGTAGACGTTTTTGACCGCGAAGAGGAGGCCGCCGGGCGCCCGGTAGTCGAAATCAAAAAACCCGATGTGGTCTTTCCAGTCATTGTCATCGAAGTCCTTATAGTATGCGTAATCTCCCTGATAGCCCAGTCTCACATAGCCCCGACCCTGCAACGTGTAATCCAGCAGCAGGCCCGGCATCGCATGGAAAATCCAATCGGACTCGATCTTTTCGCTGGTGTTGTTGATGCCGCTCGCCAGGTAAATGTTGTCATCGTAGACTTCTTCGAGAGTCAAGGCGGGGACAACCTTGAGGTTTCCTGCGGCAATCCTTCCGCTTGGTGTTGAGGATTGAGACCAAGTGTTTTCAGCGTCAGCGCGCACCCCACCCACTCGTGTCTGCGCCATGGCCTCTGAAAAGAGGATCGTCATGAGACCGAACGCCACAAAGCCAAGAAGCATGCATTTTCTCATCTCCGAACTCCTTTCTCCCCCATTGGTTCTAAGGATTGCTGGTAGGGCTTACTTGTGACGTTGTGGTTGTCGTCACGCTCGTTGTGGTCGTTGTGGTCGTCGGCCCCGCGCTCGTCGTCGTGGTCGGTGCCAGCGAAGTCGTGGTGGTCGTCGTGGTCCACAGAACCGTGGTGGTCGTCAGCGCCTCCGTGCTCACGGGCGTGGTCGTCTCCATCGTTTTCGGCTGCCCTGTGATAGAGCTCAGTTCATCCTGGGCATCCTTGAGATCCGAGTTCACTTTTTGCAGGGCGCCATTCAGGGTTTCCCGAGCCTCCGGAGCCAGATTGGGGTTTGTCAGGATGGACTCAATCGATAGTGTGACGGCCTCCAGGGTACCCACCCTAGCCTCTGCCCGATCCAGAGCCGTTCCTGTTTTCTCGGCCTGTACGGTGCGGTTGTAAGCATCGTTCAATTTATTGTAGACAGTGTTCTGAAGCGCGAAGCTCTGTGCCTCGGCCTGGAGGTTTTTGAAGAAATCCTCCGTGACCCGTTGCACGGGGCCTGCAAGATCGGCGCTTCCCTCGATCTCCCGAATATAGGTCATCACATTGTTATAGCCGAACTCGGAAACAGAGCCGCGCAAACCGCACACGGCCGTTGGGCTTTGAAGGTAGTTTTTCTTAACGGAAGCTCCTGACTTGAACCACAGATTCCCGACCTGGCAGGTGATTCTTCGGACCCAATCCTTGGTTTTGAAAAGCAACCATCCCCTTTGTTCCTCGGCCTCCTGAATCAGGCTGTTCGTGTAAGGCCTGACGATCATCATCGCCCCATCGTTAAACGTAAGATGCGCCTCCCCGTTCCCGGTCTGCACGGAATCGCCGTCGTTGACGGGTTGACCCTCACGGGTCACCTTCAAAACCTGTTCACCGGAGACGACCAGCACCTCGCCCTTAAACTGGGAAATCCTGGCGATGGGGGTCGCTGCATGGGCCGACCCAAGCACGGCAAACAGGGACAGACACAAAAAGGCAAGGACCAAGGCGGTTCCGGATCTCCGATTCATGGTATCCCCCTATTTTTTTGTAAGAAATTCTGCATCGCTGAAGGACATGGCCAAAAATGCCGATTAAAGAAGTACATTTTAGGTTATCGTATTTTTTAAATAGTGTCAATTGATTTCTTAGGAAAACTTATGACCTGTTTTTTCCCTGAGGGCGATGGCCACGGCCATCAGCAGAAGCCACCCCACCAGCCAGTACCATCGCGTCCTCTTGAACCAGTTCCCTTTTTCCATGAACCGGATCTCGCCGGGACAGACAAGGGTGTGGTGGCGCTTTTCGTTTTCGAATTCGATCACGGAGTAAACCGGGTAACGGGCTCCTGGAATCGCCGACGAATGCAACAGCGTAAAGGAGACCGCTTTCGTTTCCGAAGGCTCGATAGGGAGGGAGATCTCCGGGCGCGGGCAATAGAACTCCCTGGGAAACAAAAAGGTGGATTTGATTCGTTTTGAGAACGATTCCATGTTCTTGATTTCGAATACGATTTCTCCACCACTCTCCAACGGCGTTGTTGAACAGGAAAGACCGGGCGAAACCGTTTTACCGAAAGTGAACGTGGGACATGCAAGGGCTGAGAAAGGATAAAGCCGGGAGTCGTGGAAGACGACGGTGATCGGCAGGGCATAGATCCCCTCCTTCATCTCCCCCAAACTGTTTTTAAATGAGAAGGAAGCAGATTGTTGAACCCCCAAAAGGTCTACGATTTCTTTGACCACGGTTCCACCGAGAAATCCGATTTCTGCATGGATCTTCCGGGCAGGCTCGTCCCCGCGGTTGACAACGGTGATCGTGCCTTCGAGGATTTTTTCCCGAACCACCAACGCGGCTTGAATCTCCATCGTGAGATGATCTGCAAGAGCCGAAGAGGAAGGCCGGAAAAGGCACAAGGCGCTCAGGATCGCAGAGGCTAGAACTGAGGAGAGAGATTTTTTACGGGTGGAGCTCATCGCAAATCCTCGAAAGGGATCGCTCCAGGTCCGGGTGACCGCCAAGAGCGTGTAAAAGGAGGAGCTTCCCTTCCAGGTATTGACGCTCCGCGCCCATGTCCTGCCGGGCATACTTAGCCCATTCAGAGTAAGGGTCTTGGGCGATCGCCCTTTGGAAAAAAGCCAGGATGGATTCCGTTTGATCTAGCGCTTTTTCAATCAGGAGACGACCGTGGGCCTGATCCCCGCGTCCAAGAGCCATCAGGGCCTTTTCAAGGGCGGGATCTCTCTGCGCTTTCTTCAGCCTCGCGATTTTGACATAGCACTCCCCGACGTAACGGCTATAGGGATACTCCTTTAAGATGGTTGCGTAGAGGTCTTCGGCTTTGCCGGGTTCCCCCAGCCGTTCATAGGACAGGCCCGTAAAAAGCATGCAATGGATGACATCCTGGTGGTCATAGGAGCGCCTGGCCGCGACGACCGGCGCCATCTCCTCAAGGGCGCTCGTGAAGGAGCGGTTTGCTTCCTGCAGCTTCTTTGCTTCCAGGAACTGATTCCCGAGTTGATAGTGCCTGTACCCGTTCACGTAGGTTCGAACGGGCTTATTTCTGAGAATGGCCCCTGCGACCAGGAGGCCGGCTGCTGCGACCAGGACAATAATAACTAAGAAGGGTCTTAATTTGGTATAAAAGAGGCCAGGCGTTCTTGTTGTGTCATTCCCGCTGAATGAAGCCTGTCCCGGAGCAAACCGGGAGCGGGAATCAAGCTTCCTCAGCCTCTTGACCAGCGGTAGCCTCGTCAAAAGCAGGCAAAACAAAGTTCCCAGTGTGAGGATTATCCCCAAGTAATCCCAGAAGCTCCTCCCATAGGTCAGCACCACTTTTTCTTCTCTTGGGATGACCAGCATCAGATGCGGGCTCACGGGGTAGACGCCTTCCGCCCCGTTCACTCTCCAGTTGGGAAAGTAGGACACCTTGATGAGGTGGGGGATTCCAATCTTGTTCGTGGTGAAGCGAATCCGCAGGGGTTCAAGATGGGCGTTGATGCTGAGCCCTTCTCGATCGAGAGGGGTCTTCTTGATATGAGGCAGTTCCCGGAGGCTGGAGACGGTATCGGAAAGGACCTCCCGGTCAAGCCTGCTTTTGACGTAGGACGCGGGGACCAAGAGCGCCTCCAAATGGTCCGCCGTTTTGTACCATTGAAAAAAATCGTCAACCCATGGCTTTCGCGCATACAGCACGGGGCGCAGTTTCGGAAGGTCCACATAAAGACCGCTGCAATTTGTATAACGGTAAACGCTGAGGGGGCCGAAGTCTTTTTCTTTTTCAAAAAAAGAAGTGTTTCCTACGGCTTGCTTGGCTTCATCGCTTACAAGAATGAGCTGACAAACATTGTAAAGATCAAAATAAGAAGGAAGCATGCCGGGGTTCATCCTGGACAGGATATAGGAGACAGGTGTCTTGATGTCCCTGGAAAAAGCGGTTTGGAGGAAGGCCACAGGCTTTGAGGCGAAGGAGGAAGCATAATGAATGCCTTCCAGGGTCTGCCTGCCGGAAAAAAGGGGCAGGGACTCGAAAACCCGGTCCCCGCCGTATCGGCCGTAGAGGTCGGATTTCTCATAGCCCACGCGCGGAGCGTTGAGGGGATTTTCGAATCGCTTTTTGTAAACGTGGGCCAGATAGTCGTTGAGGGCCCTGAACTCCCCGAATCCCGGCATGGCCTGATATCCCATGTTGTCAAAAAGAAACCAGCTGCCGGCCTTCGTAGTTCCGAAGATCACGGTCACGACGCAGCCGTAGGAAATCAGGACGGCGAGAAGGCTTCTTACCGGCATTTTTGTTTTAGTGATCAAAGGCTCTAGGGTCTCTGCGAAAAAAACGAGGATCAGAACAAAGAGCAGGGGGGGCAGAAACCGAATGTCCGGAATCTGAAGGAAATGAGCGGAGAAATATCCCACCACGCAGCCGAAGGCGAGAGCCAGGAGCATTAGGAACCTATGGAAATCGCCTTGAGGAGGGATCTCAACCAGAAAAGCGGTGAATCGTCTGTAGAGGGAAAAAAAGGCGGCGGCGACGCATGCCCCAAGAACAACCAGAGAGGTCCCTCCCAAGAGAGAAGTTTTTAATGGCCCGTAGGGTAAGGACCGGGCAATAAGAGAATACTCCCCGAGAAAAGCAAGGATCAGCAGAGCGAGCAATGCGATGGCGCCTGTATGAACGCAGAAGGCCCGGAACCGGGAGGGGCTCCTCCAAGCCCTGAAACCGGTTGCCGTGACCAGTGCGAAAAGACCGAGAGCAACGGGCACGGCCCATGAACTCAACAGGGAACCCGTACGTTCCCCTAGAGGCGATGCGGAGAGAGGGGTCATCTCCAAACCGGTATCCCAAAATCCAGGGCCCAAGGCAACATAAGCCAGGACCAGGTAAGCCAGGGTGAAGGTGCCCAGACCTGAAAAGGCAATGAGCGGCAGGCGGAAGGTGCGAGGGGAGGAGAGAGCAGCCAGGGCGAGCCTCGGGCCGATAAAAACCAGCCCAAGGCCGGTGCCCACGAAGGCATAACGCCAGTTCACAAAAGGCTGCCAGATCATATACACGGGGGTCGTGAAGGGATCGCGGTAGGCGATGAGAGGGACAACCCAGAAGGCCATGAGGCCGAAAGCGACCAGTGAAAGCTTGAAAAGATAGCGGAGGTTTTCTTTGGCAAGGAACCAGTAGACGAGAAGGGAGACGGCCGGGATAAACACAAAGAGGTGAGTGAGGCCGATCAGTCCGAGCAGGATACCGTTCTTAACGATACCGACATGATGGGTCACCCCGCGATACAGGGAGCCGGTGAAATAGGCGAAGAGCGCAAAGCTAATCATGTAACAGAATTCGCCTGTGAGGGTGCTCACGATATTCCCGCCGAACATGGTGTAGGATTCATTGAAGAGAAAGAGCATGGAGGCGCTTGCGCCGATGGCAGGGATGGGGAAACGATAGTCCATGGCGCGAAGCCCGAAATAAGTCATCACGGGGAGAAGGAATATGCCAAGAGCGATGGTGCACTTGAGGGTAATGGTCAAGGGAATGGCAAAAAGGTAAGAGGCAAGCGCTGCAGTGAGAAAAGGAGGGATGAAGTAGAAGCTGAAATTGGGATACCCGCAGAAATTCCCCATGTCCCACCCGGTAAGGCGGCCCTCGGGCAGGAGAACCCTCATCATGTGATCCGCAATGCCGTGCCAGCTCGCCGTATCCCCCCCGGTCGCAATGGTATCGAGAAAGAGATAGCGGATGTCCAAATAGACCATCATGAAGACCTCAATTCCGGCCAAGAGGAGAAGATCAATGACGGTGTTGGAATAACAGGTTCTTTTGTTCATTTGAGCTTTGGATTTGGGGGTCTGCAATTGAAAGCAAGCCGCAAAATATCCCTCACCATAAGCAGGACATCCACTCTCATGCGGATTTTGGAATCGCGGGTTCGCATCAGTGTCACCGGAACCTTGGATATGCGGAGGTTGCATGCGTCGGCCAAGAGGAACAGCTCCACGTCGAAGGCATATCCCTTAACGGAAGACAGAGAAAAAATCTTCTCCGCGGCCGATGCGGTAAATCCTTTGAAGCCGCATTGAGTGTCTTTGACGTCCACTTTCAGAAGCAAGCGAACCAGGGCCGAAAAGCCCTTGCTGGTCAGTTTTCTGAACAGGGTCTGGCCGGAAGGATCGGAGGATTCAGGAAGGTCTCGTGCCCCGGCAATCCAATCGCACAGGGTTGAATGAAACAGGTTGATGGCTTGAAGAAATGCCTCGGGGGCATAGGGAAGGTCCGCGTCGGTGAAGAAGCGGTAGTCGCCCCGGGCTTCCAGCATTCCCGTCTTGACGGCATGTCCTTTTCCCTGATTGATGTGGAGGTGGATGGCCCTCAGAAGAGGGGTTGCCAGGCTCTCGACGATCTCTCCGGTCTTGTCCGTGCTCCCGTCGTTCACAAAAATGATTTCATAGGTCTCAAAATGAGCTTCAGAGAAAGCGCTCAGCGCCGTAAGGCTTTCTGCAATCCTTTTCTCCTCGTTGTACCCAGGAATGATGATGGAGATGAAGTCTGGAACCTTAGGCATGACTCAAAAAACAGAGCAAATGTTTATCACGAAAGCACGAAAGTGAAAGATAAGAAACAGATGGTCTAGCCGCCGACCCGCCACAGGGACGGCGGGCAAGCCCACACAGAAACATGGGGCCTTCCCCCTCTTCCAGATCTACCGATCTTGAACCCCGCGGCGCAGGAAGGTTAAGCGGCACGGCAATTCATTGTTTTAGTGTCTGTCCGCAGTCTGTGTGGATCTGTGGCTAATATTCCCCCAGGATCCGGTCCACGAACTCCTGGTCCGGGTAGTGAACCCAGATGTTCTTCACGATCTGGTCTCTCATTCTTGCTCGGTCAGGGCCTGTTTCAATAGACAGGTTCCTGAGGTAATGCCATCGGGCTTTTGTCAAGGCTGCTTCCCAGAGCGGGTTGCCGGGATACACGGTCTTGGAGCGCATGAGCCAGTAGTCCCCCATCATAACATGGAGGTAGGGGTTGTTGGTCCCCGCAAAATACGCCGTTCTCTCCATGGAAAGATCCGCGGCCGGCATCCACTGTTTCCTGGCCTGCGCCTCGCTCCACAGATCCGTATATTCCCATGCCAGGCGAAGATGGTATTCCTCCTTCATGGGATTGAGGCACACGGCGGTTTCCAGGGTCTTGATGAGGTCGTCTTGAAGGCGCCTCCTGTCCTGGTCGCTCCAGTCCGTATTTTTGAGCCTGATCGCCCTTTGCTCTCTCAACCGGAGAGATCGATTCCACCAGTACTTGGCCTCGCCGGGGTCCCAGGCGATCGCCTGGTGGAGGTGCTGCCGCGATGATTCGGTAACGGTTTCGAATTTTGCGCGGGTGCTCGCCTCGTAATGGGACTCCGCCATGAAATGCCCGATCGCGCTAGCCCCACTCCAAAGAATGACCAGGAGGAGAGGCGCCAGCAGGAGAAGGCCCCTGTTTCTCAACGGAAACACGCGAAAAAGAAGCAGGCTCTTTTCGTAAGCATGGTGCCGCTCTAGGTGGAGGGCGCCGTGACCGACGGCCATGACCGAAAGGATCATCAAGACATTGGTCATGTAGTGAAGATTGAAATCCGAATAGGAGTGGATCCCGATGGCGGCCATGGCGGCAAAAGGCGCGACCCCCAGAATCACGGCAAAGGGATCATGCCGCTGCCTCCAGAGCCGGCCGGTTCGGTACAGGAAATAGAAGAGGCCGAGGCCGAGAATAGAAAAGCCTGTGAGGCCGGCCTCAGCAAGGAACTGGACATAGTCGTTGTGTGCGTGGTCAATAAAGGCTTTCGTGTCCTCAGGAGCCTGAACTTTGGGATAGGCGTAACGGAAATTGCCGACCCCTACTCCCGTGAGCTTGAAATCTTCAAAGAGCTGAAAAGCCCTCTGGGCATACCGAGCCCTCACTTCAAAACCGGCATCAAAGGTGCGGAACCTCTCCAGGGGCTGCTCTACGCCCATTCGGAGAGCGTAAATTGAGATGACGAGAAAGAGAACGAGGACAAGGAGCCCCTTTTTTCTGTGTCCTTGCCTAAAAACAAAGAGAGCGCCCATGCACAGAAGACCGCCTGCAGCTCCGAGCATACCTCCCCGTGAAGCGGAGAAAAGAAGCCCCAAACCCATCACCATGGCGGAAAGCAAAACCAGGGCCTTTTTGTTGAAGCCTGCCTCCCCTCTCAAAAGTCTTGAAAGCCTTGCCCTGAGAGGGGCCCTAAGGGCATAGGAGGAGGGGGATTTCCTTTTGCCTTCCCCTAGAGCGCCGATGTAGACGGCGGCCAGCATGAGGATGATCTCCATGAGACCCGCAAAGTGGTTGCGGTTGACATATGTGCCCGTCACCTCCCCTCGATAGTAGATTTTCTTGACCCACCAGATGTGCTCGTTTCCGGAGAAGGTCTGGATCATACCGTAAAGGGCTTCGAAAGAACCAAGGAGCAGAATGCAGAGGATCGCGGTCCGGATTCTCTTTGTGCTGGTGAGCATCTGAAGCAATCCGATGAAAAAGAGGGCGTAAACGGTCAAGCGCACGATGGACATGCGCACGGGATGGATATAGGGCGCAAGGCTGAACCAGGCCCCAAAGGTCTCACTGGAACTCACAACGAGTGAAGCAGGAAGGGACTTCTCACCGATGATCCAGGCTTCGGGGGAAAGGGATTTCAGCAATGAGAGGGGTAGAGGCAGAAGTTGGAAGATGAGAAAGAGTAGAAGAAGAAGGAAGGGAATGTTGAGCGGAGTGCTCGGGAAGCGGAACTGGTAGGAACCGGTCTTCCGTTCTTTGGTGACATTTGCGGCAAGGAGGAGCACGCTGCCGGCCAGTATCCCCAGGGTGATGAAGGTGTATGCATAATAACCGACCCCGCCAAAGAAGAGGGGGCCGGTGCATAGAACAACGAGATAGAGAGCAAAAGCAGCTTTTTCCAACAAATAGGGTGCCTTGTCAGAGGCTGGAGGTTTTCGGAATCTATAAAGCTAAACTGGAGAAAGCTGGAACACCCTTGGATGATTTTGATCTGATTCTCGCCGCTTGCGCCCTGGCGAACAATCTGACACTTGTGACCAACAACATCAAACGCTTCAAAAGAATAAGAGGCCTGCGACTCACGAACTGGTCTGTATACCCTGAAACCGCTGCCGGCTGACCGCTCCCTCTGGCCTCCCTGGCCGCCATAGCTTTGGTCGTATGCAGGTGATCTCTGACTTCTGGCTTTTGCATTCGCAATCCCCCAATCCCCAAATACAGTTGACTGAAATCACCATAGTCACTAAAATGACCATATCCATGAAGGAGGACCACCATGCAACTAATTCAGGATTATATCTCTGTGACCAAGGCTAAAACCGCTTTGCTTGATCTTATGCGAAAGCTTAAGGACACAGACCAGGCCATCGCCATTACAAAGAACGGCGTGCCGGAGGCGGTTCTGATGAGCATGAAGAAGTTTGAGGGCCTTTTGGAGACATTGGATATTCTTTCCGATGAGAAGGCCATGTCATCTGTGAGGAAATCCATTCAAGAGGCTGATAGGGGGGCCTGGGTTGATTTTCATGAGGTATTTGTGGAATGAGGAGAGGCCTCAAGATCAGACTCACAAAGGAGACAGGGCGCCTTATATCCAAATTTCATCCGGAAACAAAGAAGCTGATCAAGGCAGCGCTCAAGGAACTCCAGACCGATCCGCATGTGGGTCATGATCTGGAGGAAGAACTCTCCGGTTTCAAATCCTTCAGAGTGAAGAGGTATCGAATCGTCTATAAGATCAATGAAGAAGAAAACGCGCTGGATATTTACTATGCTGGCCATAGGAGGGATGTCTACGAGCAATTCAGACTGATACTGGCAAAGCTGTCTTGATCTCCCTCCGATTGCCCCTGCCGCGCCGGCTTGTCACGCCGAAGTTATGATGAAGACGGAAGCCCTGAACTCGTCGAAGGGTGGCCAGGCGGGTGACCTCAGACCCTTTCATTCGCAATTTTCCTTACCTTCCTTGTCCTGAAAGCACCACCCCGATGGTTTTAAGGAGGATCACGAAGTCGAGCTTCAGGGACCAGTTGTCGATATACTTCAGGTCCAGGTTCATCCACTGCTCAAAAGGGACTTCATTGCGATTGCGGGCTGTCTGCCAAAGACAGGTCATTCCCGGCTTCATGGACAACCGCCGTCTTTGCCACAGGTCGTATTGTGCAACCTCGGAGGGGATCGGAGGCCGAGGCCCCACAAGGCTCATCTCTCCTTTGAGCACATTGATCAACTGGGGGAGTTCGTCGAGTCCCGTCTTTCTTAGGAAAGTTCCCAGGTAGGGAATGATCCGAGGGTCTTTATTGATCTTGAACACGGGCCCGTCGGTTTCATTCATGTGCTCCACCTCGTTGCGCTTGGTTTCCGCATCAATCCCCATTGTTCGGAATTTGTAGACCCTGAATTTCCTGCCGTTCAAACCACAGCGAACCTGCGTGAACAGAATCGGTCCCGGAGAAAAAAGCTTGAGGGTCATCGCGATAAGACCGAATAAAGGGGAAAGGGCCAAGAGCGACAGGCCGGCGAACAGATAGTCCACCGCGCTCTTCATGAGCAATTCAGCGTGCTTCGGCGAGGTGGTCGAGAGGGCCATGCTCGGAACGCCGAAGAAGTTCTCGAAGCGTATGGAGGGGAGCACCGGCCGCTTCATGAGATTGTGGACCTGCCAGTCGGGAAGGATGCGAACGGCCACCCCCATTTCCTCGGCAAGGGCAATGTGTTTTTCAGCGCTCTCAATTTCCCTGAGCGGTGTTGCAAAGACGAGTTCATCCACGACGTGCTCCCGGAGGAGTCTCTCCGTGTGTTCCAGGGTCCCGATCACCCTGATGCCTTCATACACCTCTTTGCCCACCTGGGAGTCCTCGAAGCCGATGCAGCCCAGGATTCTTGAACCGGCGCCCGGGTCGGCCTTCACGGCGGCAATCATGGCTTTCACCCGGTCCCCGTTCCCGATGATCAGGAGATTGCGAAAGTTGAATCCCCTGCTCCTGTAATGCTTGAGGAGCCCGTAGGCGATGGCCTTGCTGAGAGTGAGGAGCCCGATGTCCAGGAGAAAGAACAGGCCGATCATGAGACGGCTCACATTCGGGATTTTGATGACATACATGGCCAGGATGAGAATCGCCGATGCGATACTGACTCCCTTGGTCATGTTCCAGAAGATCTGAGAAAAGGATCGCCTTCTGTAAGAGTCATAGAGGCCCGAAAGGTCAAGAACAAGGTACCAGATGATGACGACCATCAGGAGGATCACGTAGTAATTGGGGTCGCTGATCAGGCCTCTGAACCCCAACGGCAGGTAATCCCTCTTGATGAAATAGGCGCCGACGAAGGCAACGATCGTAAGGCCAATG
>Ga0113563_10001238_pt1 | contig 14258 bp, 34 predicted proteins | sample Mud3Dept3metaG_FD_80117 | JGI IMG/M metagenome (GOLD analysis project Ga0113563, IMG submission 80117) | Freshwater wetland microbial communities from Ohio, USA, analyzing the effect of biotic and abiotic controls - Mud 3 Core 4 Depth 3... | ecosystem: Environmental > Aquatic > Freshwater >...
CCACATGCAGGCAGCCACGACAGCTGCCCACACGAGCAACCAAAATGCACTGCGGAGTCTACTCATCGCTTGGCTTCCCAGCCAATCCGCAGTAGCCGGTCGGCTCTCCCACGTCAGCGTCACCGACCTTGCGCTCGCGGCCCGTCCACCTCCAGGCCATGCAGTCGGATCCGACGCAGCCGACCGGAGGACTCATCATCCTGGTCTGCACACACTCTTTCGAGTTGGCTTCGCTCTCGGTCACGGAGTCGTCAGTCATCGCCCCTCCTCCTCCAATAGAACCCGCCCCCGCCGAGCAGCAGCACAACCAGCAGGATCACCAGCAGCGTCGTCGTACTCATGTGTCACTTCCTTTCGTGTTGCTCCCCATTGATGGCTCGTCGTCCAGTCCGAATGTGATGTCCATGTCGAGATCGAAGGTCACGTTGTCGCGGATGGCGACATACGGCGGGCGATCCCAGTTGTTGAACCTCCCCACCGCGACCAGCTGTCCGGTCTCGCCATCGATGATCTTGTAGCTATCGATCAGCCCCCAGTCACTCTCGGCTCGCGGGAACTCAGCCCGCAGACTGGTTGTGCCGAGCGGCTGAACCTTGCCACCCTTCGACATCGCCAGCACGCGCCGGTAGCCGCGACCCGATACTTCAACATCACCGTGGAAGAGGGCGACGCGCAACTGCGTGTTCTCCCACGTTTCCTCAGCCCCGGCTCTGGCGTAGCCCTTGGCCGGAACCTCCGGGGTCGATCCATCGAACCTCGTGAACCTCATGGCGATGGGGATCGACGCCAGCATTCCGAACAGCCCTCTGCGTGTCGTGTCACTCATGGCTCACTCCATTCTCCAGAGCGCGGAGGATCTCCTCTGCTGCCCACGCTGCGCCGCGATCAAGTGCATCAGGCGATCCAGCGTGTTTTGTGTCATCGATGATGTCCAGACATTTCATCCGACCAGCTTTGAGCTTGGCCATGAGTTTCACGTTGAACTTCGACAGTTCGTTGATCTGGCGCAGATCAGATTCATTGTGCTCGATCATGGCTCCCTCCTCTCCGGCTTGTGAAGTCGAGCCTCAGGGATGTAGTGCGCTGTGTGCTTCCCGATGATCTTGATCGGAGCAGCGAAGATCTCCGATCGTGTAGCGTATCCACCGATGCGTCCGCGATGCTGCTGTTCGTCGTACACGATCAGCACGAACCATCTCACCTTCGCTGGCCGCGTGTACTTCGATCCGCGTTGCTTGTCCGTCCAGACGCGCAACTCAGGTGTCCTGATGTTCGATGTCGTCTTGACATCGATGTTCTTGAAGTCTTCGCCGCCGTCAGTCTTGCCGGTAGCCTTCCGCATGAAGTCAGGCTCCGGCAATCCGCAAGCCCGAGCGAAGACGGCTTCGCCGCAGTTCCCGATGAAGTGCGCTCGAGTGCTGTCGATGCCTTCCACATCGCGGTAGCTGCTCTTGCTCGCCCGCTGCGTCATGCGCTCGGCTGCCTTCATCGCTCTGCCGATCGTGTCACCAGAGAGATCCCACCAGCCGTAGAACTCATCATGCTCCACCATTGATGCTCTCCTTCCCTCGACAGCGGTGGTGCCATCTGCCGTTGATGAGCCGCCATCCGAAGCGGCGCAGCAGAGCAGGCCCGCCCATGCCGATGTGATGGCGCACGTTCGTGCCGCAACGCGGGCAGACGATGTCGTTCCCATCGTCATCGACAAGACTGCGGAGCGTCTCGATCGTCCAATGCGATGCGAGCGTCACGCGCCTCATCTCCTCGCATTCGTTCAACGCTCTCTCGTTCCGTGCTGCATTCAAGACCTTGGCTGGCATCATGCGCCCCCTCGGTTCTTCAACCACTCCTCGAACGGAGGTGCTGTGCGCGGCGGCAGATCAGCCATCGCGCTGACGTACTCCAGCCAGTGTTCATGGTCGTGGTGTTTCTTCGCGTCTGCCTTGCGATACGTCTCGTACTCCCAGGTTGGGTCATCGATGTGCACCCCGGCGTGCTTCGATCGAATGGGCTTCCACTGATCGAGCCAGCGCGATTGGTTCAAGAACGTTGACGGGTTCGGGATGAACTCGCCATCGTCTTTCAGCCACTGGCGATCTTTCGCACTGCGCTCGACGAGATGCTCATTCAACTCGACCAGGGTGATCTGCCCATCAACCACCGCCCGCTTCCCCATCTCGAGGATGGAGATCAGCCGCCCCTCGCGTCGCGCTCGTGCCCATGCCAATCGAGCGTCGCCCTTGCCCGTCTTCCGTGGGTACACCAACCAGAAGTCATCGAAGCCATCGACGGCTGCCACTCGCTTCTTGGAAGCCTTGGCAGGAACAGGATCAGGATCAGGATCAGGATCAGGAAAAAGGAAGCCTTTCGGCAAGGCTTCCGGGAAGCCTTCCTCAAAGGCTTTGTCAAAGGCTTCCCCGAGATCAGAGCAGAATGTCTTGATCGCTTTGCGGATCGTCGTCTTCAGTTTGCACTCCGGCAGCACGTCGTACGCTTTGCCCCATGAGCGCACCACGTTGGGCGACTGCGGCTTGTTGTAGCGGAATGCCGAGGGGCACCAGATCAGTCCAGCCTTCCAGTCGATGATCGCCATCTTGGCTGCCGTGATCTCAGCGATGCAGCGGTCGAATGTCGCGTTCGCTTTCCAGTCGAGATGTGATGCCAGCCCTTCCCGCGTCGTCGGGATCACTCCGGGGATGGCGATCGTTGAGTCGCCTGTCAGTAGGTAGAGCCACAGGTGTTGCGCGTTCGGCGTAGCTGGCCCGCTGAGGTTGCGGAATGAACCCCCGCGCCGCCACATCCGGCAGTGAACGATGCGGTACATCGTCACCCCCTACAGCGGCAGCCCGAGTGCTGTTCTCAGCCCGCGTAGGTACCGCTCCTTCTGCGGCCGCTTCAGTTCTGCGAACTCTGCATCCGTCGGGATCTTCAACGAGCGGCGCAGGGCATCGCACTTGTTCTGTGCAGTGCCACCCCACTTCTCGAATGCCACGATGATCGCTGCCGCATACCCGGAGTCGAGAGCATCGAGAGCAGCGAAGTCGTCAGAGGTCTCGACGACCGGCGATTCATCATGGCCGTCCTCTGGCGGGGTGATGTCGATCGGATCCGCGATCCCGTTCATGCTCCGAGCCGCATCGAAGGAATCGGCCAGCTGATCGAGTGCGTTCCCCTCGGGGAACTCCATCCCCGTTTCCTCGCGAGCGTTGGCAGGAAGGATGGGGCGAGCATAGTCCGCGAGCCGTTGATCGATGCCGACCTCGTGCAGTTCATCGAGCGTGACCGCTCGCGTGATCTCCGGCGACATGGGGATGTATTTGCACCACTGGCGCAGCACGGTCTTGAGGCACATCGCCGGGTAGTCAGTCACCCACGGCCCCTTGTCGGCTGCCCTCGAGCGTCGCCTGATCTTTTCAATGTCGCGGCGGCTCATCACTCGGAAGCGCACGTCGCCGTTCGCCAGCTTCCCGATGGCATACGCGAACGTGAGGTCGGGGTCATCCCACACCAGCGCACCATCTGGCGCCTTCTCAGGGTCCGGGGGGTGGGCTGGCTTGTGCACGATGTACGGCTCGCTGCCGTATGCGTAGTCGAAGTTGTCACCCTCGTAGACCGGGAACGCATCGACCCATTGCGTCGCGTTCGAGCGGCGGCAGAGATCGAGCAGTCCGCGATACCCGGGGATGAGTTGGCATCGCTTGATCCACTGTTCGCGCCCATCCTGTCCCTTGACCTTGACGTTGAACGGCACGAGGTAGGCATGGCCGAGCACCGTGTTGTCCGGGTACAGCCCGAGTTGAGCGCATTCCATGATGGCTCCGACCACCGACTCTGCGCTGCACCTCAGAAGATCTTCGTTCTTGGCGAGCACGGTCACGCTCATCCGCAACAGCTTGTCGACGGACAGGTGTCGCGGCAGCGCCACAGCGAACTGATCTTTCGCTGAGTCCAGCAGACCGCGAAGTGTGTTCACCCTCTTCACGCGTGGTTCGATCTGATCACTCATGACCTGTCTCCTTTCCGGTGGAGTTGACGGAACGAGGTTGGCTTCACCTCGTAGCCTTTCCGATCAACCTGTTTGAAGGTGTAGGCCGCACCTCCCGCGATGGCTGCCTCCTCGGCATCACCCATCGCTTGCTTGATCCGCGCCTCGATCTCGTCTCGCTTCTCCTCCAATGGCTTCATCGCTGACTTCATGGCGGCGATGGAATCGAGCGTCGCGATGTACTCGGTGTCCAGTTGCAGCCAGCTGCCGTCAAGATGGATCACCTTCTTCGGCGTGACCGGGGTGAGAGTGTTGAGGAACTTCACGTCGCGAGCTCCGGCGACGGGCGGGATGTCCCGCTGCACGGACTGCCAGAACGCTTCCTCCTTCTCCAGCAGTCCATCGATGAATCGCTGGTTCCTCTCGAAGTCCTCCCACCGGAAGTCATACCCGCCGATCAGACCGGCGACGGAGCCGTACTCCAACTCCGTCACCGCGAGGTAGTGCTGGACTTGCACCTTCGCTTCGATGGGTGCTTCGTCTGCCCACTTCGATCGCTTGTACACGATGACGTTCTTCGCTTCGAAGATTCCCTTCCCTCGTGGCGACACTTGGAGTCCGTCAAGGTGACCGATCAACCAAGCGATCTTCGGATGACGGACCAGCGTGTCCTCTGCCATCTCGAAGACTTCGCGGTTGGTGATCTCGCGGAACGCTTGCACGATGAGCGGCTGAAGTCTGCGGCCCCACTCGCGCTGCGGCGAGTCACCGATCAGCCGGTCGTAGTTCAGAGCAGACTCGATCACGCCGGTCTTGACCGCCCACAGTTGCAGCGGCGTCATGAACGGCGACAGCCCCAAGATCACCGGGGCATCGCTGCCGCCGATGCCGGTCAGCCGGTCAGCGTGGAACTTGGTTTCGTCTCTCATGTCCCGATCCTCACGAGGATGCGGAGGTCAGCCGGGCCGACGGGCACGCCATGCAGCCGCAGCCACCGCGCCGCTCGATCGATCTCGTCGTACGTCCACGGACGCTTGTTGCGGAACTTCCGCGATGCTGTCACCGGCGACCAGTTCATCGCTGCTGCCATTTCGAGCCGCTTGAGTTTGTGCTGGGTGAGGAGATCTCCCACGGTGTTCATGGCAACCCACCTCAGACGCAGAGCCAGTGGATCGGATAGACGGCGATCAACTGGACCATCGCTTCATCACCGAAGCGGCGTTCGAGTTCTTCCTTGATGAGCCGTCCGACATTCACGTCCGGGTGATCGAGGAAGTCGGCATTGACCACGATGCCGCCCTGCGCTCGTACCCTCGCTACGTAGTCGCGAGCGTTCTCCCCGATGACTCGGTTGAGTGCTGCCAACCCTTGGGCAGTCTTCACCCGCTTGGCTGCGGCAGCCAACTTCACCCGCGCCTCCTCGGACAGCAGTTCTCGTTCTTCGCGGTCCATGTTCTACCTCCAGTTGAGATTCGTCGCAGAATGTATGCAGGAAGCCCCAGGATCGCGCCGGGGGGTGCCCGCTTGGCGACCTATTGCCACCCCCTCGGGGCGCGATCTGAGGCGATCCTGGCGCGAAAGGCACAGGAAAGGAGGGGCGGGAGATACCCGCCCCTCTCAGGGATCGAAGAACGCCGGTCACCGGCCACCCTCGGGGATCGGCCCGGCTGCGGCGCAGTAGCCGCGTGGCGGGGTCAGATCAGCCGAGTGGTACGCATCCGGCATGTCCGCTGTCGGCACGATGTGTTCTGCCGGATCGACCCATCGCCACCACATGCAGTCGTTGGCGAGGCAGTTCCCCCCGCTGTTCGACATCGGGCACCAGAACTGGATGGCTTGTCCTGCCGTGACGATCATTCGTCCACCCTCTCTCCGCGCCCCGAGATCTCGATCACGGACCATTCGGTTGGGGATGCCCACACCCCCGGCGCGATCTCAGCCTTGCGGCGGGGGAGTCCGATGACGTTGCGCCCGAGTTGGAGCATCGCCCCATTGCAATCCCACGTCCCGCTGATCGCGATCTCGTCCACGATGAATTGGAGCCGCTCCATCGCGGCCACGAGTTCGTGGCACTGATGGATGGCGGTCGGCCCGCTGACGATGTGCCGAATATCGTGGTAGCGCATCACGCTGCTTCGGCGATCTGCCGCCACTCAGACGGCTGGAGGTCGATGATCGTCGCGGCGGCTTCCTCGATCCGGGTCGCCCGACCGTAGTCCTCGACGGTCTGTGCCATCGCGGTGACGGCGTTGAGCAGACCGTACTGCGTCAGCCCATTCCGCTCCGCGCTGTTGATCAGATTCCGCAGCACCCCTTCCGTCTCGATCGACTGGAGTCCGATCATGTTGCCGAGCACCTCGACACCGCGCTCGACCTTGCCCACGATCTCGCGCCCCGTCGTCTGCTCGATCTCGCGCACGATCCCGGCGAAGGTTTCCGGGTTCGCGAAGTACGCCACCACGTCGCGAGCCTTCGCGAAGTACGCGGCGTCCTCCAACTGCTTCGTCTGATCGGAGAGCATGAGCGCGACCGGATCGTCGCCCCCCTGCCTTCCTCCGAGGTGCACCTTCCGCATCGAGTACTTCGTCATGATGGCCCCGTTCATGCAGACTTTCCACCAGACCAACGGCTCGACCCGGAGTGCGCCCGTCCCGATCTCGCTGTTGCTGATCGCCACACCCGCGTGGACTCGATCATCGACTCCACGCTTGGTCGTGATCGCCATCGAGTGCGTGTGCACCAGCTTGAGGTAGAGGCGATCCGGCGTCAGCGCTTGCGACTCGAACCGCCACGGCACCATGCCGGTCTCGTCCGTCTGCATGAGCACCGGCAGGAGGAACTGCATGAGGTCGAAGTTGTCGCGGCGCTGGTAGTGATCGGAGAGGAACGCTCGCACCTTGCCGTCCAGGGTTCGCACCATGCGGCGGCTCGGCTCCGCGTGGAGCCAGTGGTTGACGTTGGCCGCGAGCAGTCCGGGGGCGCTCGTCAGCATCCGATCGTAGTACTTCTTCGGGATGCCGAGCCGGTCGCTGAACTGATCGTGTGCCGTCGGTCCGACATCGAAGCTCGCGCCGCGAAGCCGCCCGTTGTCCTCGGTGTTCACATTCAACTGGAGCCGCGAGCGGTCACCAGTCGCCGGGTTGAATTCGGGCACCACCACCAGCGCGTCGGTGTTCGCCACGAAGTCCATCTTGGCTGCGGCCTGTCTCTCGACCTCAGCGGCCAACTCGGTCAGACTCATCCCCTGCTTCATGTCCGGTCTCCTTTCGAGGCTCGGATGTCGAGCCAGATGTGGGCGAGCGTGATCGGCAGCCAGCGCGATACTGCTCGTCCGTGGTTGCTGAAACGATAGAGCGGCGGCGCGGCTGCCAGCGACCGCTGCTTGACCTCGACGCTCAGGCCCATCCGCAATGCCTTCGCCCGAATGCCTTCTGGAATGGTATCGTGCACGTCCTGTCTCCTCTCTCTCTGGTCATTGTAGTCCGACTTGCCGCTCCGGTAAAGTCACGCCCTCACCTTCTGGATCGCTTCGGTCAGCCGGATCAGATCTTCGTCCGTGATCTCCACGGTGAGTCTGCGTCCATCCTCATCGATGAGGCAGAGTTCGCCGTAGTCGATCATCAAGACCATCTCGATCCGGCCCCCCACATCCAATGCCACGACCGTCGGTTCCATCGTCCTGTCTCCTTTCAAGCGAACGTGTTGGGCGGCGGCGACTGCCGCTGCTGTTGAAGATCGAGCCGTCGAAGCTCGGCGTCACAGATGTCACAGATCCCGGGCCAGTAGATCGTCGTCTCGCGGTTGTGCCAACCCCAGCAGCGGCGGCACAGGAAATGAGTGATGCCCTCCCGCTCGAGGATCGGCTTCGAGGCGCGGCGCACGAATTGCGCGTCCGTCTCGTCTGGCCGCAGTGGACCAGCCGCGATCATGTCGTGCTCGTAGGTGGCGAGCATCTTGGTCTGCTCTGCGGTCGGCTCCCTCATGGCTTCACCACCACGACGGCTGGAGTACGCAGCGGCTCGATCATCGACCACAGCCCAGCATCGAGCGTGACGGTCACGAACGGCTTCGCGTCCTGATCCACGAACCGCTCGACCACCTTGCCGTTCGCGACCTGTCGCAGCAGTTCCCGCACACCTTCCGTCTCGCACTTCTCGCAGTGACCAGCATGTCCGTTCTTGTGAACCTCGCACGCTTCGTAGGTGTTGATCCACTCGCTCATGACGCACCTCCGATCGATCCGAACAGCACCTCGCAGACCTCCCGCTCCATGAATGCCTTCCGATGAGTCAGCACAGCTTCGAGCACCTCGGCTGGCTGCAACGTGCGCCGCGCCCAGTCTTCGCTGAGAACCCACCAGCGTCCGGTCGGGTAGACGTCGCGATTCATCGGCGGCTGTTCTTTCGTGACTGGCTCATGGCTCGCCTCGATGATCGTGATGCCGAGCGTCATTTTCTCTTGACACTTGGCGCACGGCTCGTAGGTGGCGCACATCTGGCGCGGTGCCTCGACATCGTGCAGCCCGCCCCTGTTGATCTTGCCCACCAGCAACACCGTGCCATCTTCCTCGCCGCACCAGAAGCAGAGTCCGAGTGATGGATTGACGCCGTACTTCTCTGACACGCGGATGTTCATGATGTGCCTCCAAGGTCACGCAGATGTTCCAGCAGCAGTTCGCGGCTGAACTCCTGCACGTCATCACGGACGAGCGCCATCAACGCATGAGAGGTCGCGAGTGCTGCCACGGTGAAACCGAAGTAGAACGCAGCCCTCTGATCAGGCGTCAGCTTCTGGTAGAGGTCGATCCCCTCGGTACCCGTGGCAGCCGTCTCATCCAGCAGAGCGATCATGTGTTCGATCCCTCTCATCGTGCACCTCCGACGATCTCCATCGTCACGTCATCCAGCCGACCGAAGCTCGCGTAATAGGCGCAGTCGGCGCAGACCTCGAATGTCACCACCATCTGTGATTGGTTGTGCCAGCCAGTCGCTCGATGCCGCTCGCCACCGAGGCGGCTGCCGCAGCCCTCGCACGGCTTCCAACTGAAGTGCGGCTCATCGACCTCGGCTGCCTCGGCGTCACACTTCGGGCAGTGGCCGACGTCATCCCATGGCACCTGACAAGTCGGGCACTCGTGATGACCGATGGACAGAGCGTCGATCTCTTCCCGAGCCAGGAAGCGGGCGAACCTCGCCTCATACTCGGCGTACCACTCAGCATTCCGTGGAGCGTGATCCCATTCGTGCGTGTTCATCGATCCTCCCCAAAACGACGGATCACTTCCCACCAGAGGTATTCGGCGTGATCCATGCAGTAGTGCAGTTGCGTTTCCGTGTACCGCTCGAAGTACTCAGCGTCGGTGTCACCCGGCCGCAGACAGAGGAATGCCATGATCGCCTTCACGGTGGAGTCGCTGTCGATAGCGTGGAGCGGGCTGGATGAGAAGTCCTCGCCCTCGAACAGCGTCGTACCCCTGCCGTGCCCGCTCGATCTCATGGTCAGTCGATAGCCGAGCATGGAGCACCCCCGCCAATCTGGACGGTGGGTATCCCACAGCGTCAGGTTGAACGTCGGCACCTTCCCCTTCGGATAGGGCGCGAAGTGACAGCGACGGATCACATCCTTGTTCATTTCGCCACCTCTCCTTCTTCCGGGTCGCCATACGCGCTGTCGATCTTGCAGTGGCAATTGGCGCACTCGATTGGCGGTCCCTCCCAATGGACGTACGCATCGGTCACATTCCACTGCGGGTCGTCTTGCTGCCTGAAGTCGATGACGTCGTTCACGCACTTGGGGCAAACGTCTTCTCCGTCTTGGCAGAGGTAGACGAACGGATAGCCGCCGGGCCATGCGAACATCGGCAGCGGCATTCTGGCTTCGGTTCCAGTGCGACGGTAGACAGCGTCCTTGATCATCACTCCTCCTCTCCGACGTCGGTGCACAGCAGCGAGTCGTCATCCGCGATGTAGTCAGTCCAGAATCCGTAGAGGTCGAACCGGCCAGCTTCGTCGCGGTAGGAGGCAGTGGACTCACCATCGAAGCGATGCTCGTGATGCTCTTCGTGATGGTCGCACCAGATCCCGATGACCGTATCCAAGGTGCCGTCATCGACGAGGATGCAGTGCTCGAATGCGATGACCGGCCGATCTTCATCGTCGAGCGCGATGTCCATCGGCTTCCACGGGTCGATGATCTGAGCAGCAGCGGTGATGCCTTCCGTCCGCTTGATGGGGAGGTCGATCTTGTGCTGGTAGCCGAAGCTGATCTCCGGCATCCCCTCCGAGCAGAACAGGGTGGTCTGGAATGATCGCCCGCCCTTGTCGTGGACATCAATGCGGAAGATGACGGTCGGGTCATCGCCCTTCGGCCACAGCCGCTCGGCTTCGAGTTGAACACGAGTGACATCGAACAAGCTCATGGTTCCCATGGTGCCCCCCTTACTCAGCGTCGACCCAACGGGTGACGGTCATCAACAGGTGATCGTAGTCTCCGCTCGTCGCTTCCTCGAAGAAGGCCTTGCGCTCCTCGTCAGGGACGCCACCGCGCCGCATCGCTTGCTGGACTCGCCCCAAGATCGAGAATGCGTTGCCATCCTCTCCAACGAGTCGCACCTTGATGTCCGGGTACTTGGGTTCCATCGTCCTGTCTCCTCTCTCGTCGCTCACTTGCTGAGCGCAGCTGTCCGCGACCCGCACAGCAGGCAGAGTGTCCGCAATGAGGGTCGCCGGGTTTCGTTCTTCCACTTGGCCGCGCCGAGAGCCGCATCGAGGATCACGACCTCTGCCGGATCCCATCCGCGCCGTCCGGTCAACTTGAGAGACAAGCTGCTCTCGGCGATCTTCAGTCGCGCTGCGAGATCGCAACGGCTGATCTGCGCTTCCGCGATGATGCGTTGGAGTGCAGTCATGGCTTCCTCCTACTCGGGGCACAGCTGGCTGATCGCACCGTCGTTCACGATCTGCTGAGCCAGCCACCACTCCGCATCGTCGAGATCGAACGTGGTGTAGTCGGTGCGGTTCCACAGCACGGTGTAGCGGTAGTCGCCGCGCTGATCATCGGGTGTCGGCTGCCGCATGATCTCGAAGTCGCCGCGATAGCGAAGGATCTCTGCCCCCTCGGCTGGCTCACAGAGATCGTTGTACCCCTGCTGTGAAACACCTACCGGCAGGAGGCACGGCTCCCCGATGATCCAGCGAACAGGAACGGACACTGTCATGGACTCTGTCATCGCACACCTCCTCGCTTCGGCCAAAGCATGTTGCCGGTCGGCCAGTCGTCGTAGATGTTGGCGAGTCTGCCGCCGACGAAGTGGCACATCAGGAAGATCGTCGGATCGTTCTTCGTGCGCCCGGTGTGCACGCTGAGATCGAGCCAGCAGTGACCGTCGGGCAGGGTGAGCGATCGGATCTGTCGCCAGTTGATCCGATCGGCAGGGAGTTCGATGCCGGGGTATTGCGGGCAGTCATCGAGCGTCGTCGCCTCGATCCGAACCCGCTGTGTCCATGAATGCCGCTCCGCGATGTCGCGGATGATCTTCGTGTCGTCTGGATTCATCTTGCTTGGCATGTCACACCTCCTTGACCCATGAGTCGCGCACCAGCCCGAACCGCTGCGTCATGTACTCGATCTCGGTCAGCCCCTGCTGCACCCATTCGACCCGCGCCACTTTGCCCCGGTAGAGGATCTTGTCGCCGGGAACGAAGCGGCTGTTGATGTTGTGGATGATGTGACCCCAGTAGTACGAGAACCCCACGTCGGTTCTTCCGATCTCACGCAGCCGCACCTCGACGTAGGACTTGAGATCAGCCGGGAGCGCGGCGATCTCTGTCGCCAACGCTCGGTTGTTCTTGATCTGCGCCAACCGCTCTGCCGTGGTGTTGACCAGCTTGCCGTTCATCGCCCTGTCTCCTTTCGATCGGTGATCAATAGAGCCACGTGGTCGGCCACGACCAGCCGCAGCGATCGCAACCCATCCTGATGCAGCCGCTGTCCGGTGTCGCGTAGCCGTCATCCACGAGAGAGTGGTGGCCGGTGATGACGCAGGGCAGGCAGCGGACTGCGCTGATCACGCTGTAGAGGTACTCCATCATGTGCCCCATCCAGCGCGGCGCTCGCGGGTGCTCGTTGCACCAGCAGTAGATCGTGTAGTCATCGCGCTCGGTCAGGAAGTACTGCACACCCCTGAGAGCTTCACGTCGCGTCACGTTCGATCCGAACATTGTCCTGTCTCCTTTCGTCGCGCTCACGCGCTGAGTGTGCCGACGCGCTTGATGACCTCAGCGCGAAGGCTGTTGTCTGCCAGCCGCCACCACTCGAAGAACCCATCAACGCAGCCGCAGCAGTTGTCGATGATGTCGCCCACCGATGCACCTTCGTTGTAGTCGAACGGCTCGACGGATTCATGCGCCTCGATCCAGTCGGGACCGATCGCTTCCCACTGCTCGCGGATGGCGTCCGCGAACGCTTGAGCCACATCGGCTCCGGTTGGGATCTCGAACCTTGCCATCGTCCTGTCTCCTTCTGCCCTGTCTCGTCAGGCACCGGGCGGGCACCCCGGCGCGATGGGATGGGCGATCACGCCCACCCCATTTCGACTACTTGCCGAAGTACTCGGTGATCATGTCGACCACGTGCGCCCAAGCGGCGGTCTCTTGCTGTGCCATCAGGTTCGCCATCGGGGAGGTGCTGCGGCACGGGCTGTGTCCACCGTGGAACACTTGATCCATCGCGTACTCGCGGCAGCGGGCGACGCGATCACGCATCGGCTCATCGATCGGGACCATGAGGTTTTTGAGTGCCCGGTTGAATGCAGTGATCTTGGCAGCGGCTTCGGTCTCACTGGTGCACCACTGGAAGACCATGACCGGATCGCGATTGCCGTCGATCAGTTCCTGTGCGAACTTGACGATCTTGGCGCGGCTGCTGGCGATCTCCCGCTCCATCGAGTCGATCATCCATCCGAACCGCTCTTCCTCGATGGCGAGGCGATAGGCGACTGCGCCCTCGGTCGTGCGCTCACCGGACCGCACAGCTTTGAGCCAGTCGTTCCTGAGCTGTCGCCACAGGGCAGCGGCAGCCTTGTCGCGCTTCGGGAAGGAGTTCGCGTCGGAGTCGAGGGTGGCACCCTGTGTGATCTCCCACCACTTCGTCTCCTCGTTGCGGGCGACGGTGCCGATGCTGCGGATGTGAGCGGTCACGGTGTTGCGGGCATGAACGCTGTAGCTCCCGTCGTAGAACTTCTCGAAGGTGAACTCGATCGTGTCGCCACCCTTCATCTCGTCGAGCAGATCGTAGGCGTTCTCGATGAGTTGGTCGTTGATGGTCATGCCGCTGTTCACGCGGTCACGGAAGCTGTTGGTCGCGGTCTGCTGCGTCATCGTCCTGTCTCCCTTTCCGATGGTCACGTAGTTGATCGAAGCGTCCTGTGCTGTGCGGGTGGTGGTCATCGTCCTGTCTCCCTTTCGTGTTCGATCGTTGATCGTCAGCGGCGAGCTTCGCACTCGTCGCAGCAGCAGTCGTCATCGTAGGAGTGGGTGTGGTTCTCGTTGGTCGCGTAGGCACCGCAGTACTCGCATCCGTTGTAGCCGCCACGGAAGCGGGTGCAGCCCGTCTCGTCTTCGTAACGCTCACTCTCGAACCAGACGATGTCGGCGCCGCAGCAGGTGGAGCGGTCGATGTCGCGATCAACCGCGCACGTCCGCTTCGGCTCGATCGCCGTCTGCAGTTCGAAGGTCGCTTCCGTCTCGATCGAGTGGAAGCACTGGTTGCGGGTTCGTGCTTGGAACTCTCCGAAGGTCTCTTTCGTTCCGTGTGACATTGTCCTGTCTCCCTTCATCAGTCGATCGTTGATCATCGGTCAGTTCTGGTTCAGAGCGGTCAGCGCATTGAGGATGGCGATCGTCGTCTTGTTCTTGATGACGTACCCGCTCGCGTCGCAACCCTCGCCGGTGATGAATGAGCCGCTGCCGTAGTGGCTGGCATACGAGAGCCGCCAGATCCCGAAGCGCTGCTCGAAGGTGTACTCACTGATGCCGCTCTCGATCCTCACCGTTCCGCGTCGCACGGGAAGCCCCGTCATGTACCAGCGGATCGAATGCCGCTTCGGATCAGCCAGCGCTGCGTCGATGATCTGCTGCCAATTCGTCGTTGCCATCGTCCTGTCTCCCTTCGAGTCGAGCCGTTGATCGTGGGTCGCGTCAGGCCTGCGCACGAAGAGAATATAATTGCCTCTCTTGCGATATGCAACCCCCGCTAAGTCATCGCCTATCAATAC
>Ga0113563_10001239_pt1 | contig 14253 bp, 14 predicted proteins | sample Mud3Dept3metaG_FD_80117 | JGI IMG/M metagenome (GOLD analysis project Ga0113563, IMG submission 80117) | Freshwater wetland microbial communities from Ohio, USA, analyzing the effect of biotic and abiotic controls - Mud 3 Core 4 Depth 3... | ecosystem: Environmental > Aquatic > Freshwater >...
CGCCCTGCTTCTGCTCCTGCGTGAGGCGCTCGAGTCCCTCCCTCCCCTGGCTCTGCTGCTGCGCATAGAGCTCACCGCGATTACGCTCAACCTCTGCAGCCGTCAACGCGCGCGCCTGTTGCTGCTCAACCTTCGACAATTCCTCACGCCGCTCCCCGATTGCCTCGTTCGCGATGGCAATCGCGAGCTTGACCCGCTCAAGTTCTGCATTCAGACGCGCCAGCTCGGTGGACTGCTCGGACTCCTGTTTATCCAACGTCCGCAGCTCCGACTCCACTTCCTTGATCGTGGTTCGGAGCACACGGTATTCGTTGGTCAGCAACTGGATCTCCAGCGACTTGGCCTCTTGGTGCAACGTCTGATAGGACCGCGCCTGCCGCGCTTGGCGCTCGAGGGAATTCAACTGCTTTTTCACTTCAGCAATGATGTCCCGCACCCGCAAGAGGTTTTGCAGCGTCGCCTCCAACTTGCGCAACGCTTCGGCTTTCTGCTTCTTGTAGCGAACGATCCCGGCGGTTTCTTCGATCAACTCGCGCCTATTTTGCGGCGACGCATTAAGAATTTGATCGATTTGCCCCTGCGCAATGACGGTGTGTCCTTTTGTCCCGGCTCTCGTATCCAGCAGGATGCTCCGGACGTCCTTCAACCGGCAGACAGTCTTATTGATGAGATATTCACTGTCGCCATTACGGTACAGGCGGCGCGTGATCATGAGTTCCTGATACTCCGACAGCTGGCTCGAAAGACCGGACTGCGGATCGACAGTGATTCGATCCAGCCCGCTGATCACAAGCGATACTTCAGCCAAGCCAAGAGGCTTCCGCATTTCGGTTCCGTTAAAAATCACATCTTCCATCTTCTCGCTACGCAAAGCCTTGGTGCTCTGCTCCCCAAGTACCCAGAGAATCGCATCGACGACATTACTTTTCCCACTCCCGTTTGGCCCCACAATGGCAGTGACGCCATCGGGGAATTCTATCCGGGCTTCCGCGAACGACTTAAATCCCGTCATTTCAAGGGATTTCAAATACATCGGCGACTCCTTTTATTGCGAGTGGCGAGGGGCCAGAGGCTAAGGGTGAAGACCTCCGGTCGAAAACACGAGGCTCTACCTCTACCTTGTGCCGATGGCCTGGCCCGCTGGCACAATTTCGCGACGACCGGTCATGAATATGAGAGCAAACAGAGAGAACGTCTAGTTGTCTAGCACGGATTTGCACGAAAAATCAAAGAAAAATACCGCAGGTGGTAGGTATGCAGATTGAGCCCTACAACATTTAGGGCGCTGAACATAACAAGCGATGCGGTTATCCCACCTGAGCCCCAACAGATTTGTTGGAAGAGTCAATGGTGATCAATTCCTTGGGGAGAAGAAACTCCACGTCTTCTTCGATCACCGTCAGGTCTTGGACCTCTGCAGTCCCAAAGGTCTTGAGATACGTCACCACTTCTTCGACCAACACCTCGGGTGCTGAAGCGCCGGCTGTAATCCCGACCGCTTGCACGTTCGTCAGCCAGGCTGGATTGATGTCGGATGCGGCATCGATCAAATAGGACGCAATTCCACACTGCTCCCCCAACTCACGTAGACGGTTGGAGTTCGAGCTATTCGGAGAACCGATGACGAGAATGACGTCCACCAGCTTGGAAAGCTCCTTTACCGCATTCTGGCGGTTCTGCGTCGCGTAACAAATATCTTCCTGATGCGGTCCCTTGATATGCGGAAACCGTTGATGGAGCGCGCCGACGATATCCCGGCATTCATCGACGCTCAGCGTCGTTTGCGTGACGTATGAGAGGTCGTGAACGTTATCGACCTGCAGCTTCTCGACGTCGGCTACGGAGGAGACCAGGTGGAACTTATCCGGGATCTGTCCGAGCGTCCCGATCACTTCTGGGTGGCCGGCATGACCGATGAGAATGAGATCATACCCCTGCGTATAGTCGCGATTGACCTCGTTATGCACTTTGATGACCAACGGACAGGTGGCATCGATCACGTGCAGCCGCCGCCGATTCGCTTCGTCCCACACCGACTTGGCGACCCCATGGGCACTGAAGATCACGACTGAACCTTCCGGCACTTCCCCCAATTCCTCGACAAACACGGCGCCCTTGGTGCGGAGCGAGTTCACAACATGCCGGCTATGGACGATTTCATGCCGGACATAGATGGGCGCTCCATACTTCTTCAGCGAGAGATCGACGATATCGATTGCCCGATCGACTCCGGCGCAAAACCCTCGTGGATTGGCGAGATAGATCTTCATAGCCGTCCCCTTCTCCTGAACTCAGTACAGGGCCACATTCCTGTCCGCAACTTACAGATCGCCAACGTCCACCTTACGTTAGAGCAGCGGGCCTCGTCAACTGAATTGGCCCCTACTATGAGACCAGCCAACTCGGATCAATCGCCAGCGCATCTTGGGAGGCAACCTGCTTCGTCTTTCGAGTGGATCAGAACTCGGCTGCCACTTTCATCAAATCTGCTAGAGACACCCACGCCGGAAGAGTCAGCATGACATAACACTACACCAAATCTTTGGCGCGTAAAGAGAAAGGATTTTTTATCTGCATGTGAAACATACGGGACGTGACCTTGCTTGACAGAGTACTCATCCCCTCGTAGGCTGATACAATCAGGTATGCCAAGCCCCTCAGCCAAGAAAATCCTCATCGTTGAAGACGAGCACGACATTCTCCAACTGGTCAAACTATATTTGGAGAAAGAAGGCTTTCGAACCGTGTCGGCAAAGACCGGTATGGAAGGCCTCCAGCAAGTCAAACAGGAGAAGCCCGATTTGGTTGTTCTGGACTTGATGCTGCCTGAGATCGACGGGATCGAGGTCTGTACACGCCTTCGATCGGCTCCAGAGACCGCGATGCTCCCTATCATCATGTTGACCGCCAAAGCCGAGGAATCGGACACCATCATTGGCCTGGAACTGGGAGCCGACGACTACGTCATCAAACCATTCAGCCCCAAAACCCTGGTTGCCCGCATCAAAGCCCTCTTTCGACGGCTAGAGCGGAAACCGGACGGCAGCCCGGCCCAATATCGCTATGGCAGTCTCGTCATGGATCTCGCACGACACGAAGTCACCGTAAAAAAGATGGAAGTCCCTCTCACGGCAAAAGAATTCGGCCTGCTCGAACATCTCTTGCGCAATCCCGGCAGAGTCCTGACACGTGAGATCCTCCTCAATACCGTCTGGGGATATGATTACTACGGGACGACGCGGACGGTCGACGTCCATATCCGAAGACTCAAGCAGAAACTCCCTTCGCTCAGCGAGGCGATTATTTCAGTCAAATCCCTGGGGTATAAGCTCAAAGAGTTGGATCGTTCGGTATGACCCTCTCCATCCGATGGAAGGTCACGATCGGAGCTCTGCTGGTCCTGGCCTGTGGGCTTCTCATCGCCCGTGAATTAGCGGTTCGCTCCCTTGATCAACAAGAGATCGTCCAATCTGGCCAGATACTGGAAGCTCGGACCAGCCTCGTCGCATACGGGCTACAGCCGTTTCTGACGCCATCGGGGACGCTGTCTTCGACCCCCCAATTACAGACAGCCGTACGAGACCTCAGCGCGCGAGCTCTCGCACACATCACCGTCATTGCCCTGGATGGACGGGTGTTGGCCGACAGCGCCGTCTCGGATAGCAACCTCGCTGCAGTTGAGAACCACCGGGAACGACCGGAAGTGCTGCAAGCCGTTGCCACAGGGCGCGGAACGGATCTCCACACCAGTCGCACCACCGGTGAGCGCACGCTGTATTTAGCTGTCGGTCTGAACGGCGCAAACCAGGCGGCACCCACCGCCTTATTGAGGCTGGGGTTACCGATGACGACGTCTGATCGTGAAGCAGATACGTTGCGCCGAGACTTGGCCCTCGCCTTTGGAATTGCGTTCCTGATTGCCGTTGCGCCGACGGTGTGGATCGCCCGCAGAATCACAAAGCCCCTGTCTGATATTGTGATTGCGGCGCAGCAATTGGCAAAAGGTGACCACACAGCCCGTATCAGAACCGGATCACGGGATGAAGTCAGCCTCTTAGCCGACACGCTCAACCACATGACCGACCAGCTGAGAACCAAGATCGATGAACTCTCCGAAGATCGGTCCCAGCTCTTGGCCATGCTGACCTCGATGGTCGAAGGCGTAATGGTCCTGGATGGTCGAGGTCGCGTGCTGCAAATTAATCCAGCGCTGGAACGGATGTTCGAGGTCACCAGGATGGAAACACGGGGACGCCCCTGCTCCGATGTCTTCCGACATCCGCAGTTGGATATGTTGGTCTCAACGGTCTTGGCGAAACGCATGAGCGGAGAAGATGAAATTCTTCTCCATCCGAGCGGTCGCCGTCTCCATATCGAGGCCTCGGTCACTGAATCCGATCGAGAGAACGAAGCGAACGTGGTACTAATCTTTCACGACATGACAGAACTACGCCGCCTGGAAATTATCCGAAAAGATTTCGTGGCCAACGTGTCCCACGAGCTGAGGACTCCGCTCACGTCGATCAAGGGATATATCGAAGCCTTGCTCGATGGCGCCAAAGACGATCCGGAGACCAGCACACAATTCCTCAACATTATTCTCAAGCAAAGCGACCGGCTGAACCTGATTCTCGAAGACCTGCTCCAACTGTCGAAGGTCGAATCCGGACAGGTCCTGTTCAAGCGAGAGCCGCTGCACATTCAAAGCGTCATCGAACGAACGCTGGCCATGATCAAGCCCATGGCAGACAAGAAGGGACACCGGCTCGAATCCTTCGTGGAGGACAATCTTCCCGCGATACTCGGCGATGAAGACCGGCTGATGCAGGTCCTGTCCAACTTGCTCGATAACGCCGTCAAATACACACCCGAAAAAGGGACCATTACCGTGGCGGCCCACCCGGTTTTTGACGATGCCGAACAGTCCGCGATTGCTATAGCTGTGGAACTGAGCGTGACCGATACCGGCCTCGGAATTCCTGAAGTGGATCGTCCCCGCGTATTCGAACGATTTTATCGAATCGATAAGGCGCGTTCGCGTGATCTAGGCGGAACAGGGCTCGGGCTGGCGATCGTCAAACACATCGTCGAGGGTCTAGGCGGGCGGGTGTGGGCCGAAGCGAACACCCCGACCGGCAGCCGTTTTGTCGTCAGGCTACCAGTCCAACAGATCAGTCAGCCGGTCGGCTAACAGGCTGCTCACAAAGGCCGACCACTTCGTCAGTCGTTGTGAATCGTCGTTCATCTCTCGTTCGAAGAACAGAGCATATGGCAGATGGATTATGGCCGATAGCATGCCCGGAGAATGAGTATCGGATTGTCTTTGTCCGTGCTATACGCCATACGCTATCAGCTCCACCCTCCCACGAAATACGTTTCACCTTTCACGGTTCTTGAGAGCGACTTTTTCAGCATCCTGATAGACAGCCCTTACCAGCGAACCAATCCTGCTGCCCAGGTCACACCACCGCCAAAACTGCCCAGCAAGACAAGGTCGTGGGGTAGAATTCTTCCCGAACGGACCGCATGGTCGAGCGTGATCGGCAATGACGCCGACGATGTATTGCCGTAGCGCCCGATCACGGAACAGACCCGTTCCGGCGAGACCCCAAGCCGCTTCGTGAGCTGGTCAAGAATCCGTCCGTTGGCTTGGTGCAAGACCAGCTGCGCGACATCTTGCAACTCGACACCGAACTCTTTCACAATCTCACGGATCGCTTGCTCTAATCGCTTGACCGCCAGACGAAAGAGCGGCGCCCCTTGCATCCGCAACGTATGGCTCTTCGCCTCGACCGTTCCCTGCGTCGTCGGCCTGCGCGATCCGCCTGCGGGAATCGTAATCAAGCTATACTGGGAGCCGTCTGCGCGGAGACGAACCCCCAAGAGCCCTTGACTCAGCTGACCCGCCTCTGGCTCGCCCCGCAACACGACCGCACCAGCCCCATCGCCGAACAAGAGCGCCGTATCGCCATCGGTGGGATCGACAGAACGAGATTTCACTTCTGCAGCCACCACCAAACACGTCTTCATCTGCCCGCTCCGAATCATCGCATCGGCCATCGAGAGTCCATAGAGAAAGCCCGAACAAGAAGCCGCCACGTCGAATGCCGGTATTGCTGAACAGCCGAGCATTCGCTGAACATGGCAGGCAGTGGAAGGAAAGACCGTATCGGGAGAGGTCGTCGAAAGCACAATCGCCCCCAGCTCAGAAGCCGGGAGTCCGGCGGCTTCAAGCGCCAGTCGAGTTGCTTCTACCGCTAGATCGGAAGACGCTTGGGACTCAGCAACCCTGCGACGCTCCTGAATGCCTGTCAACCGAGAGACAACCGCCGGCTCAATGCCCAACAAGGCTCCTACCTCACGATTCGACACCACCCGTTCAGGGAGGTATGAGCCCGTTCCGATAATTTTCGTTCGTATCATGATAATGTCTGAAACCTGTGCAGGGTCGCTGCAATCCCGGCGGGATTATAGGTCTCGATGCGACAGGGGGTCAACTGAACCCACATTACTCATGAACGCTTCTGCCGTAACCGTCGATCCGCTGCTGCGACAAGTCTCCAGCTGACGGGCTCACAACGCGGCTGCGCGATTTCGCGACCAAACCGTCCATGAATAATGCGGGTTAGTTAATTGCGTCGAACCCTTGCATTCAATCGGGGCTCCTGCTACATTTTCCGACAGTGATGATACCCTATCCCCCTATCTTCACTGCTGTGACACGAATGACGGTGGCCTTCGGCCTCTGTGTCGCAGTTTTTTCTGTCACCGCTGCCTGCTCTAGCACACCCAAGACACAAGACACAGCGAAGAAAGCCCTCAGCGACACCGACGAGCAGATTTTCTTGGGCGATGGGATCAAAAAGAACTACGATCCCAACGTCATCATGAAGCGAGGAGAGGCCTTCTTCGAGAAAGAGGAGTATGCGGAGGCTATCGTCGAATATACCCATTTCCTCGATCTCCATCGCACCCACGTCCTCGCCTCCTATGCAATGTTCCGAATCGGAGAAAGCCAGATGAAACTGGACAAGGGCCCCCAGCGTGATCCGGCCCCCATTCAGAAAGCCATCGAAGTCTTTGAACGGCTGCGGAAAGATTTTCCAGGAAGCCGGTATGATGGCCCGGCGCTCCAGAAGATCCAAGAATGCCACAACCTCCAGGCGCAGATGCATCTCTTTGTGGGGGAATTCTATTATCGACGGGGCTCATATCTGGCCGCCGCACATCGCTTCGATCAAATCATGAAGCTGTATCCCGACAAGTCGGTCGCGCCCAATGCTCTGTATTATCTGGCACTCAGCTACCACGACCTGGGAGCGGATGATTGGGCCAGCGAGAAGCTGACGCTTCTGGCAGAGAAATACCCGAACAGTGCGCATTCCAGCGAGGGAAGGAGCCTGCGCGCGAAGATTGAAAGAGAGAAACCGACAACGTTGCTGGCCCTAAAGGCCGAACCCGCGCCCTCCTCTAGTTCGCCGACTGCACCCCCATCGGACAATCAACCGAGTCTTGCCGCTGGACTGATACCCTCCGTCTCGGCTGAATCGCTCCGCCTTCCTTCCGCCACGGCATTGAGCCAGCCTTTTGTGAACTGCCGCCTTGGGGCCTGGTGTTAATCCGGGCCTGCATCGAAGCGATCAGCATTCAGCAAACTTCCAAATCTCTTGATGGTTTTGATTGTAATTCGTTAGCTGAAAGCTGATCGCTGAGGGCTATTCTGAACTCAACGGAGCGAAACGGCTTCGAGGAGCAGGTCCTTGAATGACGATTTGATCATACCCTTCGCTCGGGCTAAGAAGGTTTGGTAGGTCTCACGACCGCGGAGCACGTCATAGTAGAGCATGACGATGTGTTGATAGCGGGGTATAAGGCGGTGGCAGAGACGCGGATATGAATAGAGAATGCTCGCCATGCGGACCGCCACCCGAAATTCCTCGTAGATCTCCCGCCGGACAGCCCCTTCGTAATCAGCCAGCGACCGTCGCCGATCATTGACCTGATTGAGAATCGATTCTGCAGCCAACTGTCCAGACCTCACCGCGTAATAGATGCCTTCGCCGAACAAGGGATCGACAAGATGTGCAGCGTCTCCCACCAGCAAGGCGCGGCCACTCACCAATTCGATTGACTCCCGATCGTCCTCGGCCAGGTTGTGCTCACTGAAGAGCGGAAGTGGATGGCCGACCGGCTGCGGGACCTTCCATGGAGCCAATCCCTTCTCATCCCGCACGAACTGATCGAAAATCTTCTTCGGGCTCGAGAGACCTCCGCGAAGATCCCCCACGCCGATCGAGAGCCGTTCCCGCTTCGGAAAAATCCAGGCGTAGCCTTTGGGCGTCGCGCCGATATCGATGAGCGCACGGCCGGCACCGGGATAATGGGATGCAGTGCCGATCGGGATTTCACTCTCCAGAGTCGCCATCCGACGGCTCCGGCGTCCAGGGAACAACTGCTGCCCCACCAAGCTGTTTGCCCCATCCGCCCCGATCAGAACCTTGGCCAGATACCGGCCCCGAGCCGTCGTTACTTCAATGCCGTCAGGAAGCTGGCGACAGGACGCCACCGGTTCGTCTTCGTGCACCTCCGTGCTCACTCGCCTCGCTTTTTCCACAAGGAAATGGTCGAACCGATCGCGCATAACCATGTAGGCGATCGGGCTGGAGGAATCAAGGAAGAAGGGGTCCGCACCGCGGTAGGAAAACTGTATGCCGTAGATCGTATGCTCGACGACCGACTTGTAATCGTCTTCCAAAATGCGGTCGATGCGGGAGGACAACCCGCCGCCGCAAACCTTGTACCGTGGATGCGTGGCCTTGTCGAGCCCGAGGACAGACAGGCCGGCTCGACTCAACTGGTAGGCGGCAGTGGCGCCGGCCGGCCCCATGCCGACAACCAAAACATCGTAGGCTTTGACGTCAGGCAGAGTGGACATTGAGAGTTCCACTGACTCAGAGCGCTAGCCGAGCAGTAACACATCCTGCGTCACTGCGCGAGATACCAGCCAATCCCATACCGTTCCAGAAAGCTGGTAATCATCGTGAGGGTATTGGCGTATATCATGACGCCTACGGCGATGAGCAACACCCCGCTCACTGTAGAGACGCCCCATAAATACACACGCGCCTGTTTGAAATAGGTGAGGAACCGATCCACTCCCAGAGCCGTGAGAAACAAGGGTAATCCCAGCCCCAACGAATAGCTCGTCAACAGCAGCACCCCGTTCAGCATCGACTCGGTGGTGCTGGCATACAATAAGATGGTCCCGAGCACTGGCCCGACGCAAGGCGTCCACCCAGCGGCAAATGCCACCCCGATCAAAACCGATCCCACATACCCGACCGGTCGATTTCGGAATTGGAAACGATGCTCCATTTTCAGAAAACTGATATTCAAGATCCCCAATAAATAGAGGCCGAAGATCACGATGAGTATCCCACCGATCCGTCGAATGTACTCTTGATACGTCACCAGAGCCTGTCCGATGAAGCTGGCCGATGCGCCAAATGAGATAAATACTGCCGAAAATCCACCGATAAACAACAGAGCATTGACGACAATGGTTTTTTTAAACTTCGACCGCACCGTCGAGTCGGTAAGTTGTTCGATGGACAGCCCTGTGATGTACGAAATGTAGGAGGGAACCAGCGGGAGCACGCAAGGCGACACAAACGAAAGCAGCCCAGCCGAAAAGGCAGCCACGAGAGAGATATTCGTGATCGATTGCGACATGGGCTACGACTTCATCAACATCTGCACGAGTTGATGCGCGTCAGCCGCTCCCCAGTCGCGCGCGCCGAAGATCTGGTGGCGGACAATCCCTTGCCGATCCACCATGAAGGTCATCGGAAGGCTCCGAGCGCCATAGGTCAATCCCACGCGATAATCGGCATCGTGGAGGATGGGAAAGGTCAAACGGTTCTCTTGTTGAAACAGCCTCGTGACAGCAACGCCCTGCGCATCGGTGGATACGGCGAGAATTTCAAAGTCCTTCCGCGAAAACGTCTGGTAGAGCGCTTCCATCGCCGGCATCTCTACCCGGCAGGGACCACACCAGGTGGCCCAAAAATTCACCATCACTACTTTGCCGCGCAAGTCCGAAAGTGCCACCAGACGGCCCTGTAAATCTCGGAGCTGGAAGTTCGGTGCCGGCTCACCCAGCTTGACGCTGTGTCGCCCAACAACCAGCAGAACATCCTGCGCCAATACATCGCCCAAGCCTGTACCCGCGGCCAACAGACAGAACACCGTTGCAGCAATCCAGAGCCTCAGCATCCCTTCTCCGCTCCACAATTCGATTCCTACGTGTCCGCCCCGTTAGCCTTGGCATGAACTCCCGTAGCCACCAGGGCATACTCGACCCTCACCGCTCCGAGAATGATACTGAAGACCAGTAAGGGGAACCCGAAATTGATTGTAACACGTCGACCGAGGCGAGAACCGCAGCGGTAGATCATCTTACAAGTGTCTGAAAATGTGTGTCAAGCAAGCCAGCCGCGATACCAGGGGGGTCTTCTTCGATGTGCATGCCTCCATTTATATGCGATAATCAATTCTATGTTTCTTAAACGTTGGTTGGTGGGCGATCCACTCAAAAGCACACAGGCAAGACACGAACGCCTGTCCAAAACCCTCGCTCTCGCGATCTTTTCTTCGAACGCGATCTCTTCCGTAGCCTATGCCTCGGAAGAGATCTTGCTCGTGCTGGTCCTTGCGGGAACTGCCGCTATTGCCTGGTCCATTCCCATCAGCCTAGCGATTCTGTTTCTCGTCGTCGTCCTGACCATTTCCTACCGCCAAATCATCTACGAATACCCGGAGGGTGGAGGGGCCTACATTGTCGCCCGCAACAATTTGGGGGAACTGCCGGCACTGACCGCCGCGGCGGCGTTGATGATCGACTATGTTCTTACGGTAGCCGTCAGCGTGGCGGCAGGCATCGCGGCTCTCACCTCGGCTGTACCAGGCTTGTTCGAGCATCGCGAAGCCCTCGGGCTAGTCGCTATCATCTTCATTATCATCATGAATCTGCGTGGCGTGCGGGAGTCGGGAAAATTCTTCGCCATCCCCACCTACTTTGCCATCGGCGCCCTCGGAGTGATGGTGGTGGTCGGAAGCGTCCAGGCCCTGTTCGGACAAGCTGTCTCGGTATCGCCGGGCAGCCAGACGGCAGTCGAAGAACTGACGCTGTTCCTAATCCTTCGCTCATTTGCCGCCGGCTGTTCGGCCGTGACCGGAATGGAAGTAATCTCGAACGGCGTGAAAGCCTTTCGCCGGTCGGAGTTTTAGAATGCCTCGATCATCATGATTCATATGTCACTGATTCTGGCGGCATTATTTATGGGGATCAGCTTCCTGGCCGACCATTATGGAGTTCTTCCCAAAACGGATGAGACGATCATTTCTCAATTAGCACGTCTCACCTTTGGTACTGGGGCTCTGTACTACGCGCTCCAGATTGGGACGATGCTGCTGTTAGTCCTTGCCGCAAACAGCGCCTTTGCCGGCTTCCCCCATCTCTCTTCGATCCTGGCACGCGACGGCTATATGCCCCATCAGATGGCAACGTTCGGCGACCGCTTGGTGTTCTCAAACGGGATCGTCATTTTAGGGGTCTTCGCCTGTTTCCTCCTGATCCTCTTTCACGGCGACACGCACGCCTTGATCCCGCTATACGCAGTCGGCGTGTTCATCTCCTTCACGTTGTCCCAAACCGGCATGGTACGCCGATGGCTGACGAAGAAGGGGCCTCATTGGCGAAAGAACCTGATTGTGAACGGCGCGGGCGCCGTCACGACCGGTATTGCCACCATCATCCTTGCCACGACAAAGTTTACACAAGGCGCCTGGATCGTCTTCCTCCTCATTCTCATATTGGTCTGGATGTTCCGTTCGATCCGCTCGCACTACAAGGCCGTCTCAGAACAGATCGCGCTCACGCGTGATCACCGTCCTCCAATTCCACGACGCAATATCGTCATCATTCCCATCAGTGCCGTTGATCAAGCGGTCGTTCGAGCCGTCGATTACGCGCGCAGTCGTGCCGGCGAGATTCGGGCGGTGCTGGTGGATGTGGATCCGGAGTCCACGGCACGCATACAAACTCAGTGGGCCCAGTGGGGCTGTGGTGTGCAGCTGATTGTAGTGCCCTGCCCATTCCGTTCCGTCCTGCGATCTCTGCTGGACCACATCGAAGAGCTACTACAGAAGAACCAGGACTATTGGGTCACCGTCGTCATCCCTGAGATTCTCCCGGCTCGCTGGTGGCAGAACATCCTGCACAATCAGCGGGCGCTCGGCCTGAAAGCCGCCCTCCTGTTCAAAGATCGTGTCATCCTGACTGACGTGCCATTCAACCTGAAGCGATGACCGTGATGCGTGAAATGTTAGGAGTGAAACATCAACCGTGGGTTCGGACCTTTTGCCTCTCTACGATTGCCGGCTTTCTGTGCCTGCTCCCTGAGCAGGCACAGGCATTCAAGATCCTTGAACCGACGGAAGGGGCGAAGCTGACGTCAGGCACAACTATCACCGCCCGTGTGGACCTCGGGAAAGATTCTGGCATCGTCCAGGTCCGCTACTATTGGTATGGCGAACATGATGACACCCTGGTAGGACAGGAGGACGCCACAGCCACGGGATCGATCGTTGCGCCGGTGGCGTTGATCGGATTGTCCGACCACCACCCGGCCTTCGGCGGCCCATTGTTGGTCCCGAACAACAGCATCGGGCCCATGCGCTTGCTGGCGGTCGCCGAAATTTCACGAGGACGATTGGAAACGAGATCCGTCTTCGATGAGATCCTGGTGAACGTAGAACCCACCTCCGGCCTCACCACCATCGAATTTGAAACCGACAAACCCCTGCAACTCGGGCGAGCCGGACAATCCTCTGCATTCGGGCACGTCGACTCAATGGGTAAGATCTTCGAGTTGCCCGTGGTGGGTGAGTTCGCCGACGGCATCACTCGTCGGATCAGCTCACCGACCAGCGGCACAAGTTACAAGTCCTCCAATGACAAAGTCATCAAGGTCTTGAAGGATGGTCTGCTCCAGATCGTCGGCAACGGCAAGACCATGCTCACAGTGACCAATCGCGGCAAGCAAGCCTCGCTGGATGTCACAGTCGAGGTGAATGAGGAACCGAACGAGCCGCCAGTCGCGGATGCAGGCCCCAACCAGTCGGTCAAGGCCGGGTCGAAAGTGAAGCTGAGCGGATTAAAAAGCCGCGATGCGGAAGGCGAAGCACTGTACTATGCATGGAGCCAGGTACGAGGCAGCAAGATCGCGCTACTGGACGTGGATAACGCCGAAGCGTCGTTCCTCGCGCCGACCGTATCAGAGAAACGGACCTACCGGTTTAAGCTAAGGGTGACGGATAAGAAGGGAGCGGATTCTGTGCCGGCCTATGTGGACGTGACCGTCGAGCCTTAACGGCTGCTGAAAAAGGCCCCCAGCGTCGTTCTCCGTCCTGTGTCTCCTTGCGACGTACCCTCCGGGTACGCCTCAGTCGCCACACTCCCTGCGGCCTTGCTGGATGGCCTTTTTGAGCAGCCTGCAATCCAGGAAAAATTTTTGCAATTTTCCTCATTCAGAACAGAATCAGACAATGATCTTTGCCGCCTATTTCGACGCCAGCACTTCGCAAAAAGGGAGAAAGTTCGTCACGGTTTCCGGATGTTTGGCTTCTGTGGCTCGCTGGAAAACGTTCGACTCGAAATGGCACAAGATGCTCAGGAAAGAAAGCTTACCCTACTTTCACATGACAGATTTTGAAGCCTACCAAGGGCATTATAAGGACTGGAACAAAGCAAGGCATAAGCATCTATTCAAGAAAATAGCCCGGACAATTACAGGAAAAGCAAAGTTTGCATTCGGTCGCGGGGTCGCCCACGATGATTTCTTGTGGGCACAATCTCGAAATGCTCTACTGCAAGGCTTTAGTCCATTCACATTCTGCGCTTCACAATGTTTCCACGCTGTCGCTGAGTGGGCTAAGAGAAACACGCACAGCAACTCGATTGTTTATATTTTTGAGTCGGGAGATGGTTTTGACGGTGAGTTGCTCGCGCTGAAAGATCTGATTGAACATTCCCCGGTCCGAAAGAAACGTTATCGGTGGGCGGGGCTATACATTCTTCCAAAGATCATGGATAACCCACCACACGCGCGTTGCTAGGCAAAGGGGTTGAAATAGATTTCGGGTTCTCGGAACAGAAGAACCTTCTTTCGTTGCCTCCTTATTGGGAAACCG
>Ga0113563_10001240_pt1 | contig 14250 bp, 12 predicted proteins | sample Mud3Dept3metaG_FD_80117 | JGI IMG/M metagenome (GOLD analysis project Ga0113563, IMG submission 80117) | Freshwater wetland microbial communities from Ohio, USA, analyzing the effect of biotic and abiotic controls - Mud 3 Core 4 Depth 3... | ecosystem: Environmental > Aquatic > Freshwater >...
CGGCACGATCGCCGATGCGCAGGCGCGGCTCAACGTTAACGCGCTGGGCGCCACGGGCACGACCACCGAGGCTCAGCGCACGTGGATTACGCGTCTCTTTGCGCAACGCGGCGGGCCATCCGCCGCGCTGGATGCGATTGCCGACTGGATCGATGCGAACGGTGTCGTCCGGACGAACGGGGCCGAGGACGCGTACTACGGCGCATTGCCGGCATCGGGCCTTGCCGCGAACGCGCCGCTCGTTCGTAGCGCGGAGCTCGTGGCCGTGAAGGGCGTAGCGCCGCAGGCGCTCGCGGCCATCGTCCCCTTTATCGCCGCGCTCCCTGCGGGGACGCCGGTGAACGTCAACACGGCGCCGCCGGAAGTGCTGGCGGCGATCGTCGAGCAGCTCTCCGGAGAGGCGCTGGGCACGCTCGTTGCCGGCCGCGCGCAAAAGCCGTTCACGACCATTGCCGAATTCCGCGCTCGCTTGCCCCAAGGGGCCACGCTGCGGGGCGAGGGCGCGCTCGCAGTGAAGAGCGAGTTCTTCTACGTGACGGTCGAGGCCCGACAAGGGACGACACGCGCGCGGGCACGCGCACTCGTGCGCCGCAACGACGCCGACTGGCCCGCCGTGGTCTGGCAGGTGGTCGAGTGAAAGGAACCGGGGCGCCTCAAGTAAACTAGCTCGATGCATCGGTCCTTGCCTTGCCGCGCATGAAGACGTTGCGCGTCCTGCTCACGCATGCCCCGTCGCCCGAGCTTGAGCTGGCATGGGCGCTGTTCGACACCGCAGGGGCGTGTACGGCCACGGGTCACGCTCGCCCGGCCGCCCTGCCCGGCGCCGACCGCCTCGAAGCGGTGGTGGCGGCATCCCAGGTGCGCATCACCACGGTCGTCCTGCCCCCGATGGCCGCGTCGCGCCTCGCCAATGCCGCGAAATTCGCGCTCGAGGATCAAATCGCGGGGCCTCCCGAGGCGCAACAGTTCGCGGTTTCGACACGGCAGCCGGACGGCCGCGTGCGCGTGGTGATAGTCGATCGCGCGTTGCTGCAGGCGATCGCGACCGGAGGGAGCCCGCTTGCGCGCCCCACGCGAGTCATCGCCGAGCCCGACCTCGTGCCTGCCGCGCCGGGATGGCGATGGTGCGGGAATGAAGCGCGAGCCGGGTTCGTTCGATGCGCCGACGGCAGCGCGTTCCCCGTCGACCCGCCGCGGGGCGACGGCGCCCTTCCCTCCGAACTCGCCATCGCGCTGGCCCAGGCGACGCGGGCGGGAAAGGCACCGTCGCAAGTCGGCGTCGACGCCCCATTCGCCGAAGCCCTCCTCGCCCGCTGGCAAAGCGAGACGAGTGTAGCTTTCAGGCGAGGCAAACCGTGGCATTGGCACCAGGCGTCACCGGATGCCTTTGCGGCCGCACTCGATTTGTTGCCCGATGCCGGCACGGCCCGGGCCGTCACCTCGCGCAACGATCACGCGCGGCTGTTTGCCGGACCCCTGTGGCTTGCCGGCGCCGCACTTGCCCTGCACGTCCTTGCCACGGCCGGCGAATGGACATGGCTCAAGCTCGATGCCTGGCGCAACGCGCAGGAATGGGCGGCGCTCGTGGCCAGTGCCGGGCTGCCATCCGACGCGACGGTCACGGCCTCGTCCGCGCGCGCCGCGCTCGATCGCCGTTATGGCGAGCTTCGGCACGCGCACGGCCTGCCCGCGCCGGACGACGCACTGCCCCTGCTTGCGCGCGCTGCTTCCGCATTGGCCGCGCTTCCACACGGCGCCGTCAGAAGCGCGACGTTTGCGGATGGCCACTGGACGCTCGATCTCGTTCGGGCGGACTCGGCGATGCTGGCCGAACTCGACGGCCGCCTGCGCCAGGCCGGGGTTCCGGCGCTCACGGCCGTCGCGGGAGCGAGTGCCCGTATCCGTCTCGGAGCGCAGTGATGGCCGCCGCGCGCTTTTCGTTGCCCATACCCGCCAGCTTCGCGCAATGGTGGTCCGTATGGTGGTCCGCGAAAACGCCGCGCGAACGCCGCTTGCTTGCGGCGCTGTTCGGGATCGCGGTCGCAACGGTGCTGTGGATGTGGCTTTGGCAACCAATGGCCCGCGACATCGCGGCGATGCGGATTGCGCAGGGGCCGACCGCGGCTGCCTTGGTCGATGCGCGGCACGCGGTCGAGGAGATGGCGGAATTGACCCGGGCGCCGGTGCCCGCTGCGCCCACCGACGATCGGGCGAGCCTCGAGCGCATGCTCGCGCAGCATGGCTTGCGTGGCGGGGTGACGCAAGTCTCGTGGCAGGGCGGTCGCGCGCACCTCGTATTCGGAGCAGTCGGCTTCGATGCGTTGATCGCCGCGCTCGAGGCATTGCAGCGCGAAGCGCGGCTGCGGGTCATCGAGGCTACGTTGACCGCGCGCGTGGAGCCCGGGACCGTACGCGCCGAGCTCACGCTGGGTCGCTGAGCATCGCCGGATCGCATCGATGCGGCGCACCCTCCTGATCGTCGTGGCGCTTGCCGCGATCGTCGCAGTCGAGATCGTCTGGCTCGCGCCCGCGACACTCGTCGGCTCGCGCATCGAACAGGCGAGCGCTGGTGCGCTTCGTCTCGCCGATACGGAGGGAACGGTCTGGCACGCGCGCGGCATGCTGGTCGGCGGCGGCGCCCGGTTGCCGATCGCCTGGAATCTGGAGCTCTGGCCGCTCCTGCGCGGCGAAGCGCGGCTGCACATTGCCCCCTACGCGGGCACGGCAAAGGGACCGCCGCGTGCGGCTGTGCGCCTGCACGGGAACGGATTTTCCGTGCGTGACGCCGAGGTCGTCATTCCCGCGCCGATGTTGGCCGCCCTTGCTGCGACGCCCCCATCGTGGATGGCCGGCGGCGACGTCGACATCGCGGCGGCATCGTTCAACTGGATGCCCCCGGCCGGCAGCGGCGAAGCGCGGATCGTGTGGCGAGCGGCGCGATTGACGCCCCCTTCCGCTAGCGACGCCGTGGCTCTCGGCGATGTCACCGTCGCGTTGACGGCGTTGGAGGACCGCGTGAAGGGAACGATTCGAAACGACGGCGGCGACCTAGACGTGCAAGGTGACGTGTCGGTGCGTCCTGGCGAAGGGACGCTGCTCTCGCTGGTGCTCGTGCCGCGTGAATCCGCCAGCCCCGCGCTGCGGGGCGCGTTGGCGGCCGTCGGCGCAGGGGACGGCAACGGGTGGCGCGTCGAATGGCGAATTCCCGCGCGATGAGCCGGCGGCGCGCGCGACGGAGAACCGCCGCGGCGCTTGCGGCGCCGCTGCCGCGCGACCGGATCGCGGGCGTCGACACGTTGCGCGGTGGCGCGTTGTGCCTGATGATCGTCTATCACTTCGCGTTCGATCTGCGGTTCTATCGGGTGACGAACGCGGACTTCAACAGCGACCCGTTCTGGCTCGGCTTCCGGGCGCTGATCGTCACCTCCTTCCTGGCGCTCGTCGACATTAGCCTCGTGCTGGCCGACCGGGCCGGCGCATCGCGCCGCCGCTTCCGGCAGCGCATCGGCATGATCGTCGCCTGCGCGTTCGCCGCGAGCGTTGGCAGCTGGCTCGCGTTTCGCACGACCTACATCTATTTCGGCATCCTGCACTGCATCGCCGTCTCGTCGGTGCTGGCATTGCCGTTCGTCCGGCGACCGCGGAGCGCGATGCTCATGGGCGCGGCGGTGATCGTCGCCGGGCTGTCGCTGTCGCACCCGGCGTTCGATTCCCGCGCGCTCTCGTGGATCGGATTCACGACCCACCGGCCGGCGACGGAAGACTACGTTCCGCTCTTCCCGTGGTCGGGCGTCGTGTTCGTCGGCATTGCCGCCGGCCACGCCCTCGCGCGCGCCGCGTTTCGCCCTCTGGCCCCGCTTGCCGCGGCACCGTCATGGCTGCGCGCACTGGGACGCCACAGCCTGCTGGTCTACATGGTTCACCAGCCGATACTGCTCGGCATGCTCTGGGTTGTGTTGCGGTGAGCGGTGAGCGGTGAGCGGCGACGCGCGCCAACCGGCCGTGCTTCAGCCCGCGGGGGCCGAGCGCTCCTTGACGGCGGCGACGAAGCGCGCCAGCGTCGGCGACAGCACACCGCGCGGCAACATCACCTCGATCAACTGGAAGCGCCCCCGCGTCGCGTAGGCCTCGACGATTGCCCGCCGCAGTTCGCGCCGCGTCGCCACCCGCACGCCGTCGCCGCCCATGGCGCTCGCCATGCTGGCGAAATGCCAGTCATCCAGATCGTTGAATCGCGATTCCGGCTGGAAGGTGCGCAGCATCTCCCACGAGCGATTGTTGAACAGGAACACGATGGGGTCGAACCCGTAGCGGCGGCAGTTCCCGAGCTCCCATCCGGTCATCTGGAATGCGCCGTCGCCCACCAGGATGAGCGGCCGCTCGCCGCTCGCGGCCTGCACGCCGAGCCCCGCCGGGACGCCGAACCCCATCGTGGCGTAGTAGCCGGGTGCGACGAGCCCGGTGTTTTCGATGTCCATCGCGGTGAACAGGCAGTCGCCGATGTCGCTGGCAATCGGCATGCGCCCATGGGTGTTCATCAGGTCGTTGATCGCGGTCGCGATGTCGAGCGGAGCCAGCGCACGGTCGTCGTCCGCCAAGCCCCGCGGAAAATCCTGGGCGTTCACTTCGAAGTGACGGTCGGTGGCCGGCGTGCGCGCGAGCATTGCGTCGACCAGCGCCTCGAGCGCGATGCCCGGATAGGTGTGATAGGACATGCTCACCCGGCCGTCGAACGCGTGGATGGTCTTGCGCATGTCGATCTTCTTCTCCGATACGCCGAAGTTGGTGTCGGAAACGATCACGCCGAGCAGGAGAAGGCCGTCCGACGATTCGACGGTGCGGGAAACCTCGGCACTGCCGGCGACGCCGAGGTAGGTGCCCATCAGCGGTGCATTGGCCGAGGCGAGCAGGCCTCGCCCCATGAAACTGGTGACCACCGGCAGCCCGAGCCGACGGGCAAGTTCCGCCACTTTGGCCTCGAGTCCGAACCGGCGCACTTCGACGCCGACCATCAGCACCGGCGCCGTGGCCCCGGCGAGGCGACCGAGAATTTCGCCGACGCAGGCGTCCAGTGCCTCGACGTCGGGAGCGGCGCGCTCGAGTGGCGGTACGGGACCGCAAGCGACCGCAACCATGTCACGAGGAATCTCGATGTACACCGGTTGCGAATGACGCCGACAGCTCGCAAGCACCCGCGCAATTTCACCCGGCGCGATTGCGGCATCGTCGAGCCGGGTCTGGTCGCAGGTGATCTCGCGGTAGATCTGAAACTGCGAGTCGAGCGTCTTCGCCTGATGGTGCAGGAGCAGGCCGGAGCGCGATTCGTTCTTGCCCGGGCCGCCGGAGAGCACGACGACCGGGGATTTTTCGGCGAACGCCGAGGCGATCGCGTTGACCATGTTGAGCGCGCCGGCGCCATAGGTGACCGCAGCAACGCCGAGCGTGCCGCGCACACGTGCGGCCGCATCGGCCGCGAAGCCGACTCCGGGCTCGTGCGACAGCGTGTAAAGGGGCAGGATTCCCGATTCCTCGATGATGCGGAAATAGGGCAGCGCGAAGTCGCCGGGAATGCCGAAGATTTCGCCGGCCCCGTTGGCCTTGAGCGCGCGAAGCAGGGATTCGGTGAGGTTCATGGCTCGCGCTTTTCCGCCAGCAGCGTCTTCTTCGCGCTCGCGAGTTGGGCGAGCCGCGCGCTGTCCACCTTCGGGTAATGCAGGTCCAACGACGCCAGCGCATCGACAATCGCCGCCGCGACCACCATCCGGGTGAACCACTTGTTATCGGCCGGCACCACGTACCACGGGGACTGCGGTGTCGACGTCTCGCGGATCATGGTCTGATAGGCGGACATGTACGCGTCCCAGTAGGCGCGCTCCTTCACGTCCGCGGTCGCGAACTTCCAGTTCTTCTGCGGCTCGTCGATCCGCTCCAGGAACCGGCGCTTCTGCTCGTCGCGCGACACGTGCAGGAAGAACTTGCGGATGAGCACGCCGTTGCGCGACAGGTAGCGTTCGAATGCGCGGATGTCCTGGTAGCGGTTGTCCCAGACATCCTTGCCGAGAAACTGCGGTGGCAGCTTCTGGGCGGCCAGGTATTCGGAGTGCACCTTCACGGCGAGCACTTCCTCGTAGTGACTGCGATTGAAGATGCCGATACGCCCGCGCTCGGGCAGGTTCCTCATGCAGCGCCACAGGTAGTCATGGTCGAGCTCTTCCGAACTCGGCGCCTTGAACGAGTACACCTGGCAGCCCTGCGGATTGACGCCCGACATCACGTGCTTGATCGTGCCGTCCTTCCCCGCGGCGTCCATGGCCTGGAACACCAACAGGACCGCCCAGCGATCCTGCGCGTAGAGCATGTCCTGCAGCTCGGCGAGCGCCTCGACGCCGACGGCAAGGCCCTGGGCAGCCTGCGGCTTGTGTTCCGAACCCAACTTGCCGGTGTCGGCCGGGTCGATGTCCTTGAGCCGGAAGCCGCCGCCGTCCGTGATCCGGTACGGACGCGAAAGCTGCCGTGCCGCCTTGACCACGCGGTTGAGATCAAGCTTGTCGTTGGCCATGCTCACTCCTGCTGACAAAGGTCGCGCCGATCGCGCTTTCGGCGCGCGACGAACGGGGTGGCGAATCGAGTTCGGGCCTGCCCCAACCGGAAGCGCAATTTGTGACTATACCGCTGCGGCATCACCGCAACCGACGCTTTCCCGACGCAGCGGGAACGTCTGTCCGTGAACCAACCTGGTGACCGTGCAGGGCACGGTCTGCGGCCGAGCGTCCGCCAATTTCCTTCAGGCGGGCGATAATGGAGTCCTTGCTTCGCCAATCGTTGCGTTCGCGCAATGGGCGCAGCCATCTTCGTGCGACCTGCGCCATGATAGAGAACCCGATCAACCCGATCTCCGAGCCGCGCCACGACGATCGCACTTCCCGCACCGATGACGAGCACGTCGTCGACATGGTGCTGCTGCCGCCGCCGGAGCACCTGATCCGTTTCTTTCCCGTTCAGGGCACGCCGGTCGAGGCGCTCGTCGCCGATACGCGCAGCCGCATCCGCAGCATCCTGAATGGTGCCGACGACCGGCTTCTCGTCGTCGTCGGCCCCTGCTCGATTCACGATCCGACGGCCGCGCTCGATTATGCGCGGCGCCTTGCCACCGAGCGCCAGCGGGCGTCCGGCACGCTCGAGATCGTGATGCGCGTCTATTTCGAGAAGCCGCGCACGACGGTGGGCTGGAAGGGATTGATCAACGATCCCTACCTCGACGAGAGCTGCCGCATCAGCGAGGGGTTGCGGATGGCGCGGCAGCTCCTGATCGACATCGCCCGGCTGGGCGTGCCCTCCGGAAGCGAATTGCTCGACACCATCTCTCCGCAGTACATCGGCGACCTGATCGCCTGGGGCGCGATCGGCGCGCGTACGACCGAAAGCCAGGTGCATCGCGAGCTGGCATCGGGCAGCTCCGCGCCGATCGGCTTCAAGAACGGCACGGACGGCAACGTGCAGATCGCGTGCGATGCGATCCTGGCGGCGTCGCGTCCGCATCACTTTCTCGGCGTGCACAAGAGCGGCCAGATCGCGATGATCCGCACGCGCGGCAATCCGGATTGCCACATCATCCTGCGCGGCGGCTCGAAACCGAACTACGACGAGGCCAGCGTTGCTGCAGCGTGCGATGCGCTGGATCGCGCCGGCCTGGCCGGCTTGCTGATGGTCGACTGTTCGCACGCGAACTGCGGCAAGCTGCACGAGCGGCAACTCGACGTCGTGCAGGAGATCGCGCGCCAAATCGCGCACGGCCCTCGCCGCATCTTCGGTGCGATGCTCGAAAGCCACCTCAACCCGGGGGCACAGAAATTCACGCCAGGTCGTGACGATCCGGCAAGGCTCGCCTACGGCGTCAGCATCACCGATCCCTGCCTCGGCTGGGAGCCGACCGTGGAAGCCTTGGAGAGGTTGAGCGAAGCGGTGCACCGCCGTCGCGCCTAGCCGCCCGAATCGCGCGTCGCCGCCGCGCGGACGTTCGAACGGCAACGAATGCAATCCCGGGGCCAAGCCGGTACCCAGAGTTGTATCGAGAGCCCCCTTCCGCTAGAATTGCCCGTCTTTGCAGGCGCGTAGCTCAGCTGGTTAGAGCACCACCTTGACATGGTGGGGGTCGTTGGTTCGAGTCCAATCGCGCCTACCAGTTGCCCGCAGCCCACCGCCCGCACTTCGGAAAGGTATGGTTATGACACCGCTGACGCGCCAGGAGCCCGCCTGACGAACGCGAGTTCGCACGTCACCCCTTAACGGAAAAGTGCGGCTCGGCCGCACTTTTTTTTGGGAATCGACATGCCCCAGATCAGATTGCCCGATGGTTCCGTCAAGACCTTCGATCGGCCGGTGAGCGTCGCCGAAGTCGCCGCTGCGATCGGCCCCGGCCTCGCCAAGGCTGCGCTTGCCGGCAAGGTGGACGGCCGGCTGGTCGACACTTCGCACGTGATCGAAGGCGATGTGACGCTCGCGATCGTCACCGACCGCGATCGCGAGGGTGTCGAGGTATTGCGCCACTCCACCGCGCACCTGCTCGCCTACGCAGTGAAGGAGCTCTTTCCCGATGCCCAGGTAACGATCGGCCCGGTGATCGAGGATGGCTTCTACTACGACTTCTCGTTCAAGCGTCCCTTTACGCCCGAGGACCTCGAAGCCATCGAGCGGAAGATGGTGGAACTCGCGCGGAAGGACGAACCCGTCGTTCGCCGGCTCATGCCGCGCGATGACGCCGTCGCCTATTTCAAGTCGCTCGGCGAGCACTACAAGGCCGAGATCATCGCGTCGGTTCCATCGGACGAGGACAGCTCGCTCTACGCCGAGGGGAACTTCACCGACCTTTGCCGCGGCCCGCACGTGCCGTCCACCGGCAAGCTCCGGGTGTTCAAGCTGACCAAGCTCGCCGGCGCCTATTGGCGCGGCGACTCGCGCAACGAGATGCTGCAGCGGATCTACGGCACCGCGTGGGCGAAGAAGGAAGACCTCGACGCCTACCTCACCCGGATCGAGGAGGCCGAGAAGCGCGACCACCGCCGGCTTGGCCGGCAGCTCGATCTGTATCACCTGCAGGATGAAGCGCCCGGGATGGTGTTCTGGCATCCGAAGGGGTGGTCGATCTGGCAGCAGGTCGAGCAGCACATGCGGGGCGTCTATCGCGACAACGGTTACCAGGAAGTGAAGTGCCCGATGATCCTCGACCGGACGCTCTGGGAGAAGTCCGGGCATTGGGCGAACTTCAAGGAAAGCATGTTCACCACCGAATCGGAGAAGCGCGACTTCGCGATCAAGCCGATGAACTGCCCCGGCCACGTGCAGGTATTCAACTCCGATCTCAGGAGTTACCGCGACCTGCCGCTACGCTACGGGGAGTTCGGTGCCTGCCATCGCAACGAGCCCTCGGGCGCGCTGCACGGCATCATGCGCGTGCGCGCCTTCACGCAGGACGACGGCCACATCTTCTGCTCGGAGGACCAGATCCAGCCCGAGGTGACCGCCTTCAACCGGCAGGCGCTCGCCGTCTACCGGGATTTCGGATTCACCGACGTGGCGATCAAGATCGCGCTGCGGCCCGAGAAGCGGCTCGGATCCGATGAAACCTGGGACCGGGCCGAAAGCGCGCTGCGCGAGGCATTGAAGGCGTGCGACGCGGACTGGTCCGAGCTACCGGGCGAAGGTGCCTTCTACGGGCCGAAGGTGGAATACCACCTGAAGGATTCGATTGGCCGTTCCTGGCAATGCGGGACGATCCAGACCGACTTCCAGATGCCCGGCCGGCTGGGAGCCGAGTACGTCGCCGAAGACAACATGCGCAAGACGCCGGTAATGCTGCATCGGGCGATCGTCGGCTCGCTCGAACGGTTCATCGGCATCCTGGTCGAGCATTATGCCGGCGCCCTGCCGCTCTGGCTCGCACCGATCCAGGCGGTAGTGCTGACCATCACCGACCGCCAAGCGGCCTACGCCAGGGAGGTCGAGACACGGTTGAAGGCCGCCGGGCTGCGCGTGGCGGCCGATTTGCGCAACGAGAAGATAACCTATAAAATTCGAGAACATAGCCTGCAAAAACTGCCCTATCAGCTGATCGTGGGCGACAAGGAGCTGCAGGCTGGTGCGGTGGCCGTGCGTACCCGCGGCGGCGAGGACCTGGGGGCCATGCCCCTGGATGCCTTGCTCGCGCGCCTTCGCGAGGAGGTTGCGGCGCGCCATTGAGTTGGCGCGCGTCGGGGGGCACGGTTTCTTTTTTGTCGACTGGGAGACACGGCGATAGTTCAGGACAGAGCGCAGCGGATCAACGGCGAGATCACCGCCGCCGAAATCCGCCTGGTAGGTGAAGACGGTGAGCAGCTCGGCATCGTGCCGCTCGGAGAAGCGGTGGCGAAGGCCGAGGCGGCGGAGCTCGATCTGGTCGAGATTGCGCCGATGGCGAAGCCTCCGGTTTGCCGGATCATGGACTTCGGCAAGTTCAAGTACCGCGAGGCGAAAAAGCAGCATGAGGCCAAGCTCAAGCTGAAACAGATCCAGGTCAAGGAAGTGAAGTTCCGGCCCGGCACGGACGAGGGCGACTACCAGATCAAGCTGCGGAACCTCATCCGGTTCCTGGGTGAAGGCGACAAGGCGAAGATCACCCTGCGCTTTCGCGGCCGGGAAATGGCGCATCAGGAGTTCGGGATAAGGCTCCTGGAGAGAATCCGCAATGATCTCGAACCGTATTGCGTGGTCGAGTCCTGGCCGCGGCTCGAGGGACGGCAGATGGTGATGCTGCTGGCCCCGAAGAAGGTGGCACCAAAGGCGAATCACCCGACCAAGCCCGACCCCGGTAAGAAAGTCTCTCCACCGGAGAGCACCGTGGTGGGCAGCAAATAAGAGACTTCAGTCATGCCCAAGATGAAGACCAAGAGCAGCGCGAAGAAGCGCTTCCGCGTGCGTGGAAGCGGCAGCATCAAGCGCGCGATGGCGAACAAGCGCCACATCCTCACTAAGAGGACGACCAAGAACAAGCGGCAGCTACGCGGCATCACCGGAATCCACAGCACCAACGCGGATTCGGTGAAGGCCATGCTTCCGTACGCGTAAGGGAGACGGACCATGCCACGAGTCAAACGTGGAGTAACCGCCCGGGCGCGGCACAAGAAGGTTCTTTCGCAGGCCTCGGGTTACCGTGGCCGCCGCAACGCCGTGTACCGCATCGCCAAGGAAGCGGTGATGAAGGCGGGCCAGTACGCCTACCGCGACCGCCGAGCCAAGAAGCGGGAGTTCCGCGCGCTGTGGATAGCCCGGATCAACGCCGCGGTCCGCGAACTCGGCATGACCTACAGCGTGTTCATGAACGGCTTGAAGAAGGCCTCGATCGACATCGATCGCAAGGTGCTCGCCGACCTCGCCGTCCACGACAAGGCGGCCTTTACCAAGATCGCGGAGCAGGCCAAAGCCTCTCTGGCCTGATCAGACCGCGGGAAAAAGAGGGAGGCGCGACCGCCTCCTTTTTTTTGTCTCGTGGTCTTGGGGGAAATGCGCGTGAAGCCCGTTTGATTCCGGCGCCCTGCCAATGAACGAACTCGAATCCACCCTCGCCGCGGCGCTCGCCGATTTCGCAGCGTGCAAGGACCCTGCCGCCCTGGAGAACAGCAAGGCGAAGTACCTCGGCAAGTCGGGCGCCCTCACCGGGCTCCTGAAGTCGCTGGGCAAGCTCGCTCCCGCGGAGCGTCCGGCCGCCGGCGCGAGGATCAACCAGGCGAAGTTGACGCTCGAGGCCGCGCTGGCGTCGCGCCGAGAGGCGCTCGGCCAGATGCGGCTTGCAGCCCAGCTCGATGCCGAGGCCCTCGACGTGTCGCTGCCGGGGCGCGGCATGGGGACCGGTGGCCTGCATCCGATCACTCGCACGCTCGAGCGCATCGAGGCGCTGTTCCGCTCGCTGGGCTTCGAGGTGGCCGACGGCCCCGAGATCGAGGACGACTTCCACAATTTCACCGCGCTCAACACGCCGGAAAACCACCCGGCGCGCTCGATGCACGACACGTTCTACGTCGAGGGTGACCATGTGTTGCGCACGCACACCTCGCCGATCCAGGTGCGCTACATGGAAGCGCATCGGCCTCCCATCAAGATCATCGCGCCCGGCCGCGTCTATCGCGTCGACAGCGACGCGACGCATTCGCCGATGTTCCACCAGGTCGAGGGCCTGTGGATCGCCGACGACGTATCGTTCGCGGACCTGAAGGGCGTGTTCACCGAGTTCCTGCGCAACTTCTTCGAGCGCGACGACCTCGCGGTCCGCTTCCGCCCCTCGTTCTTCCCGTTCACCGAACCCTCCGCCGAGGTCGACATGAGCTTCGGCTCCGGCTGGCTGGAAATTGCCGGCGCCGGCCAGGTGCATCCGAACGTGCTGCGTGCCGTCGACATTGATCCGGAGCGCTACCAGGGGTTCGCGTTCGGCATCGGGCCCGACCGACTCGCGATGCTGCGCTACGGCGTCAACGACCTGCGCGAGTTCTACGTGAACGATCTCCGGTTCCTCCGCCAGTTCGCGTAACGAGACGCAGCGATGAAATTCTCCGAACGCTGGCTGCGCACGCTGGTCGACCCGCCGCTCGACACCACGGGGCTTTGCGACGCGCTCACGATGGCCGGTCTCGAAGTGGAGGACGCGGTGCGCGCCGCGCCGCCATTCTCCGGCGTCGTTGTCGGGCAGATCACGGCGATCGAGCGGCACCCGTCCGCCGACCGACTCCGCGTGTGCACGGTCGACATCGGCGGCGCCGCGCCGCTCGCCATCGTGTGCGGCGCGCCCAATGCGGCTGTTGGCATGAAGGCACCGTGCGCGACGATCGGTGCGCAACTGCCCGGCGGACTCGCGATCAAGGCGGTGTCGATGCGCGGCGTCGAGTCGCAGGGAATGCTGTGCTCGGCCAAGGAGCTGGCCATCGACGAAGATGCCTCGGGTCTGCTCGCGTTGGGTGCCGACGCACCGGTGGGAGCCGACGTTCGATCGGTGCTGGCACTCGACGACACGCTGATCACGCTCAAGCTGACGCCGAACCGGGCCGATTGCCTTTCGCTGCTCGGCATCGCGCGGGAGGTTGCGGCCGTGACCCGCGCACCGCTCACGCCTCCAGTCTTCGCCGCGACGCCGGTCACGAGCGTCGCGAGGCGCGCGGTGCGCGTCGAGGATCCGGACGCGTGTCCGCGCTTCGTCTCGCGCACCATCGAAGCAATCGACCCGCGGGCACCCACGCCGGCGTGGATGAAAGAGCGCCTCGAGCGCAGCGGCATCCGGTCGATCTCGGCGGTCGTCGACGTCACCAACTACGTGATGCTCGAGCTCGGCCAGCCGTTGCACGCCTACGACGACCGCCTGCTCGAAGGTGAAATCGTGGTCCGCTTCGCCCGTCCCGGCGAGCAGCTGACCTTGCTTAACGAACAGACACTTGACCTCGATCCAGGCCTGCTGCTCGTCGCCGATGCGCGGAAGCCGCTGGGACTCGCCGGCATCATGGGCGGCGAGCATTCCGGAATCGCCGACACGACCACGACGGTGCTGCTGGAGGGTGCGTTCTGGAATCCCGCCGTGATCCAGGGCAAGTCGCGGCGACTGGGCTTCGCCAGCGACGCCGGCTTTCGCTTCGAGCGCGGCGTCGACTTCGGCAACGCGCCACGTGCCGTCGAGCGCGCGACGCAGTTGATCCTCGAGCTTTGTGGCGGCCGCGCGGGTCCGCTCGATGACGCGCTGGGTGAACTTCCGCCGCGCGATCCCGTGCGGGTGCGACCGGTGCGGGTGGCCCGTCTGCTGGGCGTTGCGATACCCGCGGAAGCGATCGTCGAACTCTTCGGCCGCCTGGGCCTCAAGTGCGCACGAGATGGCGACGAATTGCTCGTCACGCCGCCGACGTACCGCTTCGATCTCGCGATCGAGGAGGACTTCGTCGAGGAGGTCGCGCGACTGTGGGGCTACGATGCCATTCCGGCCGCGCCGGCGGCCCACGTGCAGGGGATGCGCGGCAGTCCCGAAACGGCGACGACCCCGAGTGCGCTCAAGCATCGGCTGGCCGCGCGCGACTGGCAGGAAGTGATCACGTTCACGTTCGTGAGCTCGGCGCGGGAGTCCGTGCTGTTCCCGGCCCGCGAGGAGCGAGCGGCGCCAATCGCCGTGATGAACCCGATCGCAAGCCACCTCGACGTAATGCGCACGACGCTCGCCGGTGGCCTTATCGAGGTGCTGGCCACGAA
>Ga0113563_10001241_pt1 | contig 14246 bp, 9 predicted proteins | sample Mud3Dept3metaG_FD_80117 | JGI IMG/M metagenome (GOLD analysis project Ga0113563, IMG submission 80117) | Freshwater wetland microbial communities from Ohio, USA, analyzing the effect of biotic and abiotic controls - Mud 3 Core 4 Depth 3... | ecosystem: Environmental > Aquatic > Freshwater >...
CGCGCTTATTTCCGGGTGATGGATTGGCACTACGGTCAACACCTCCTCTTCGAAGATAATCATCATACCATTTCATCTCATTAATGAGAGACCGGCCAACAGATGAGTTAATTGTTCTTGGAATCAATAAATGAACTGCATCGCGAACTTCAGTTACTTCAGAGAAGAAAACACTTCCCCCGGCACGGACAATAAGATCGGCTGCAAAACCAGCTGCAGGATTTGATGTGATTCCGGAAAAAGCATCACTCCCACCACATTGCATTCCAACCACAAGATCTGAAGCCGGACATATTTCCCTTCTTCGCCTGTTAAGCCTCTTCAGGTGCTCTTCCGCTATCTTCATAGTCCTCCCTATCATTTCTTGAAAGCCCTTTAATGACTCATCCTGCATTATCAGAATATCTGAATCTGACATTCCTGAACAGGATGATGAAATATCATTCAAGGGTAAGAGACTCTCCGGCAGTAACTTCTCACAACCAAGTCCGATTATCAGGATTTCACCTCCAAAGTTCGGATTTGTAACAATATTCCTTAAGGTCCTGACAGGAATAACTGCATCAGATGAATTGATAGCAACACCACATCCAAATGTATGATTCAGAGCGACGACATCATCAACATTCGAATATTTCGATAGCAATTCCTCTTTAACTTTTCCGGCAATGATCTGAGTGAAACCGGCGACGCATTGTACGCTGGTAGTAATACCCAGAATATTTCTGGTACCGACACTGCCATCAGCATTACGATATCCCTTAAAAGAATAACCATTTAAAGGTTCAGGTTCAATTTTCGGGTTATCCTGCAATTGAATTAATTCAAGATCAGGAGGATCGGGGAGCGAAACCATAGATTCCTGTACCCATTCTCCCCTTCGGATCAGCCTGGTTGCATAGCCAATAACCTGATCATACCTGATAATTTCAGAACCTTCAATAATCTCCTTTAAAGCAACTTTATGACCTGTTGGGATATTCTGTGATAATAATGTACCATCAGCCAGGAGTGTCCCGTCAGGTAATCCGGCAATATTAGCTACTACCCCTACGTTATCTTCCTTACCTGTTTTAATTATAACTGGTATTTCTGGCATTCTGCAGGTTAATTATTCGAGTTGTAAAGTACAAAGAAAAACTAGTTCTTTTTACCAATAATTGTATTTTTGTTCCTTCAAAGGAAAAACAATGGCGAATCTACTCTTTACAGATGCACTTAAGCTGAAAAGGCCAAATGCGTTTCATGTTATGGTAAAACCAGCAGGTCCGTCATGTAATCTCAGCTGTACTTATTGTTATTATCTGGAGAAAAATAAGCTCTTTAATGATAGTCATGAGTTCAGGATGTCAGAGAATTTGCTTGAAAATTTTACAAAACAATTCATAGAAGCCAATGAGATACCTGTTGTAACTTTTACCTGGCAGGGTGGTGAACCTACTCTTATGGGACTGGATTTTTTCAGGAAGGCTATTGATTTTCAGAAGAAATATGCTAACGGGAAGGTGATCGAAAATGCCTTTCAGACAAACGGGACCAGGCTTAATGATGAATGGTGTAGGTTTTTTACCGACAATAATATCCTTGTTGGCATTTCGATAGATGGTTCAGAACATAATCACGACCATTATAGAAAAACTAATTCCGGTGGGTCGACTTTTAAAAGGGTAATGAAAGGAATCGAATTGCTTCACAAACATAAAGTGGAATTCAACACTTTAAGCGTAGTAAATGATTATAATGTCCATTTTGCCTCTGAAACCTACAGATTTCTGAAGACCATTGGAAGTGGTTTTATGCAGTTTCTTCCGATAGTGGAGAGAATATCGGCAAGCATTGATGAAAATGCTTTAAAACTTGTCGCACCCATTCATGGGGCTGCCAGGGTTGCTGACTGGACAGTCGATGCTAAAGATTTCGGGAAATTTCTTATCACGATATTTAATGAGTGGGTAAGAAATGATGTTGCAAAGTTTTATGTTCAGATCTTTGACGCTACTCTGGCCAATTATGTTGGTGAAAATCCGGGATTATGTGTTTTTAATGAAACTTGCGGAGATGCACTGATTATGGAGCATAACGGAGCTCTATTCTCATGCGACCATTTTGTATATCCTGAATATTATCTCGGCAATATTACTGAGACTCCTTTGATAGACATGGTTAAATTGCAGCGCCAATTTGATTTCGGGATCGACAAGAGAAACAAGCTTCCCCGGTACTGTCTGCAATGTGATGTGCGGTATGCCTGTCACGGGGAATGTCCAAAGCACAGGTTTCTGCTTACTCCGGATGGAAAACCGGGACTAAATTATCTATGTGAAGGATATAAAATGTTTTTCAAACATGTTGAACCATATATGGATTATATGGCTAAAGAGCTGAAGAATAAGTGTGCACCGGCAAATGTCATGAATTGGATCAGGAATAAGGAGAGCCAGGTAATAAAACCTGTACTTCCCAGGAGGAATGATATGTGTCCCTGCGGCAGCGGAAAGAAGTTTAAGAATTGCTGTTCTCAGAAACCTCTATATGCTGGTTGGAATTGAATCCTTACTAAAAGTACTATTTTTATTTATCTTTTGTCTTTGTCAAAAGATTGTCAATAACAGATTCCAGTATTTCTTTATTTCCAGCTATCAGGTACAACTTGTCCCCTGTTTTTATTACTGTGAGGCCGTCAGGGATAAGGTATTTTTGTCCTCTTTTAAGCAATGCGATACGGGCATTCTGCGGAAATCCGAGGTCAACAATCTTCATCCCCGATGCTGAATTCTCCGGAGAAATTATAATCTCAGCCATCTCTGAATTTAATGATTCTGAAAGCAGCAGGTCAGATGGTGTGATCGCCTTGACTCTTGCAGGCAGGGATACATGAAACCATTTTGCAACTCTGGCGATTGTTGAACCTTGTAAAATAACTGAAGTCAATGAAATAAAGAATACAATATTAAAGATCATATCCGCTTTTTCTATCCCTGCCATCAGCGGATAAGTTGCAAATACTATTGGTACGGCACCTCTCAGTCCGACCCATGAGATAAACCACCTCACCCTGTTTGCTAATTTAAATGGCGCCAGGCATATAAAGCAGGCTATTGGACGTGCCACGAACATAAGAAAAGCGGATATGAGCAAACCTATACCTATAACTGGTACGATCCTGCTCGGGAAGACCAGAAGTCCCAGCGTTAAAAACAGAATAATCTGCATAAGCCACGCCAGACCGTCATACATCTTCATTATAGTTCTCTTATACAATAGTTCCTGATTGCCAAGGTAAAGAGCCAACAGATAAACTGCCAGGAATCCATTGCCACCTATTAATGAAGTCAATGAATAAGTTAAAAGCATGATGGTTATCGTGAGTACCGGATAAAGACCTTCATAATCAAGTCTGATTCTGTTGATTATAGATTTACCCACATAACCAAAAAGGAAACCACTGGCACCACCGATCAGAAGCTGTTGAAAGAAGGTCGGAATCACAGACCAGAATGACTTATCACTTTCCTGCACCAGGCTCATGAATACTATCATAAGAATATAGGCCATTGGATCGTTGCTGCCGCTTTCGAACTCAAGTGTGGGACGGATATGCCCTTTTAGCGCAAGGCTTTTTGATCTCAGGATCGAAAAGAGTGCAGCAGCATCAGTGGATGAAACAATTGAACCAAGCAGAAGAGCTTCATAGATTGTAAAATCTGTAATCCACCAGACAAATATGCCGACTGTTAATGCAGTAAGTATTACTCCAAGTACTGACAGGGTCAAAGCCTGTCCAAAGACTGGTTTGACAGATGTCCAGTCTGTCTCAAAACCACCTGAGAACAAAATAAAGTTTAATGCAATGATTCCAATGAACTGTGCAATTCCGGGATTATCAAAGTTAATTCCTCCTATTCCATCAGAGCCGGCGAGGATTCCCACGACAAGGAAAAACACCAAAGTGGGAATACCCAGATGAAAAGATGTCTTTCCTGCCAATACACTTATAAATAGCAGTATGGAACCAATGAGAAGTATGTTTTCTATGGTCAGATTCACTGGAAAGTATTTTTCTTATAAAAAAAATCACTCCAAAACCTTTCCGGTTTTCTATGGTAATCGAGTGGTAATTAAATGCCATTAACTGGCCGGAAGAAATTTTTTTGCCAGCTCATCACTGTCACCATATTTCTTCATCAGTTTTACCAGCCTTTTATGCAGATGTTTTTGTACTGAAGTATAAGCAGGATCATTGTACACATTCTTCATTTCATCAGGATCTGCTTTTAAATCAAATAATTCCCATTCGTCGATGTTGTAATAGTAATGAATCAGCTTATACCTTTCTGTGCTTATTCCATAATGCCGTTTCACCATATGAGGACCGGGATATTCATAATAATGGTAATAGTGCTCTTTTCTCCAGTTTGATGGAGTTTTGCCCTTCAGAACAGGGACTATGCTTCTCCCCTGCATATCAGAAGGGATTTTAACTCCGGCCATTTCCAGAAAAGTTTCAGCAAGATCAATATTTGAAACCATATTATTATTTACGCTACCGGGTTTGACTACGCCGGGCCACTGTATAATAAGGGGAGTACGATATGATTGTTCAAACATCCATCGCTTATCGAACCAGCCATGTTCTCCGAGATAAAATCCCTGATCGGAAGCATAGATTACGATTGTATTCTTATCAAGACCGTTCTCTTTAAGAAAATCCAGCACCTCTCCTACACTCTTGTCAACTGCAGCAATGCAAGCCAGATAATCCTGAAGATATCTCTGGTATTTGTATCTGACAAGATCTTTACCAGACCGTTCAGACCTATAGTATTCCCTGATAATCGGATTATATACAGAATCCCATTCAGCTTTCTGGTCAGGATTCAGGCGGTTCATCCCTGCTGTTTTTGCTTTACCGGGATCACGGTACAATTTCAGATCTTCCTCAAGTCTCATAGTCTTTGAGATAGTCATATCCTGAGTTTTTTCAGCGGTTCCCCGGTTAGCGTAGTCATCAAAAAGAGTCGCAGGTTCAGGAAATGTCACATCCTTGTAAAGAGTTAGCTCATTCGGTCCCGGTTGCCATTCCCTGTGAGGTGCCTTATGATGCATCATCAGCATGAACGGCTTACCTGTATTCTTTACTTCATTAATCCACTTAATGCACTTATCAGTTATTATCTCAGTGACATAACCCTCTACAATGTATTTACCATCTTTGTTTATGAAATCCGGATTATAATAATTACCCTGGCCTGGTAAAATATCCCAGTGGTTAAAACCTGTTGGATCTGATCCCAGGTGCCACTTCCCTATCATTGCAGTGTTGTAACCCGCTTTCTGCAGCAATTTGGGAAATGTCTGCTGTGAACCGTCAAATGGCTTCTGACCTTCATTTCTGATGAATCCATTTAGATGACTGTATTTTCCGGTCAGAAGAACAGCTCTGCATGGACCGGATATTGAATTGGTTACCAGGCACCTGTCGAAGCGCATGCCATCTCTTGCAATCCTGTCTATATTGGGAGTCGGGGCAAGATCTTTTAATGCACCGCCATATGCACTTATTGCCTGATAGGCATGATCGTCGCTCATAATATAAATGATATTAGGGCGTGCGATATTGCTTTGCTGCGCACAGGCAACCGGATTAAATGCGGTGCTTAATCCGATTAATGTAAGTAGTTTAATATTATTTTCCATACAGATTAGTTTATTATAAAATTTCCGATTAATTCTTCACTATCCTTATATCCATATCTGACAGCTTTCGTACGAATATTATATTTTCCCGGTTTAAGATGTAAGGGTCCGTTATAAATCAGCCAGTGTGGATTATCATTTATCTCAAAGGTATAAACAAGAGAGGCTCCATGAGTCGGGCAATACAATCCAAGAGTCATCGGAGATGAATATGTACCGCCTGTTCGATAATTCTTTGATGAGCGATCCTCCGGGGAATTGATAATAAAATAAGGTACATCAGTAACAGGTTGTTTACCACCCGGCCACATAATTTCAATCATTTCCGGTTCGTTCAGATGTCCCATATCGCCTGTTTCAAGTGTCCATTTCTCATGACAGTCACGCAAGTCTGTAAGGACAGATTTATACTTCGGATCATTTGCCAGATTGGTTATCTGGTATGGATCAGACCTGACATCATAAAGTTCCTCGGGCGGTCTTGAATATGCCATCCAGGATTTCTGGGGACCCGTCAGCTTGCCTTCAGCATCCAACCTTAGCATCTCTTTATAGATTGGCATATTACTAAGATATGGAATCCATATTGAGAATGGTTCATTCGGATAATAGTTACGTATATAAAGGTAATTTTTTGTACGTACCGACCGGATCATATCATATGATTCATCTACCCTATCGCGAGCAGCAAAAACCATTTCTCTAGGAGATCCGGCCTGATCTCCAAGGAATGGTATACCCTGCATATGAGCCGGAACGGGAATACCTGCCAGAGACAGTACGGTAGGACCAAAATCGATAGAACTTATAAGACGCTCATCAATTTTTCCGGCATTTGACCTGTCAGGCCATTTTATAATAAGAGGTATATTCAGGCCTGAATCATAAAGCCATCTTTTCCCTCTGGGCAGACCATCACCATGATCTCCCCAGAAAAATATTATCGTATTATCCAGTTCTCCTTCCTTTTCAAGTTCTGTCAATATTGAACCAACTACTGAATCGAGTTTTGCAATATTATCGTACATTTTTGCAATATTTGTCCTGATTATTTCATTATCAGGATAATAGGGAGGTACAGTTACTTTTTTAGGATCTGTTTTTACTTTTCGTATATTCCAGTTTTGACTTTCATGTGTTCCTACCCAGTTAAAAACCGCAAAAAATGGTTGACCTTTGTCAGTTCTGTTTTTATAGTGAGCATTTTTACTGCATTCATCCCAGATGCTGGCAGGAACTGGATCTTTGGCAAACTGATAGTCAGTCTTTGAGTTGTTTGTGCAATAATATCCTGCCGCACGCAAATATTCTGTAAAAGTTTTTACATAATGTGGCGGGACAGCAGTAAAAGCAAGAGGGTTGTCGGCAGACCTTCTGTATGAGGTTGTACGCATATGCATGCAGCCAATTGAAGTCTGGTACATGCCAGTTATTATTCCGGCTCTGCATGGAGCGCTGATAGCAGCTGTTGTGAAAACATTTGTATAGCGTATACCATGAGATGCAAGTCTGTCAATGTTTGGTGTCAGGGCAACCTTATCGCCATAGCATCCCAGATGGGGACTCATATCTTCAGTTGATATCCATAGGATATTAGGGTGCTTTTGTGATTGCTGAGAATAGGAATTGATTACCAGTAGTGAAGCCACACTGATTCCAAATGCTGTTTTAAAGTGTAACATATTCATTTTAAGTCTGTTAGTATCTGTAATACAGAGATTATATCAATCAGTTTTTTTTATTGAACCTGGTTTCCGGGAATTAATACCGGTAATATTATAATTTTCATCTCCGAGGTCCTGTCTCATTTTTTCGGCTATTATTTTAAGTTCTTCAACAATTTCCGGGTAAAGTTCTTTTACATCGTATCTCTCTCCGGGATCCCTTCGTAAGTCATAAAGAGCGTAATCGGTTTTTGCATTTACTATTTTGCCTGGCCATCCATCCTTACCTGGCAATTCACCCTCATAGGATCTGTAAGTATGAGGAAGTGCCAGTTTCCATTCACCTTTTCTTACATTTTCGAGGCTGTTTTTTCTGTAATAATAGAAAAATACATTACGTGGATTTGATTCAAAATTACCTTTCAGCAACGGGAAAATGTTGACACCGTCAATTTTTTTCACTGGCAAACTGGCGTTTGTCACAAAACAAAGGGTTGGTAGAATGTCAATTGTTGAAGCGATATTATTGCATATCATTCCGGCAGGTATTATGGCAGGCCATGACATAATACATGGTACCCTCTGACCTCCTTCCCAACTGCATCCTTTTCCTTCGCGCAGTCCTCCGGCTGATCCGGCGTGATTTCCAAAATTAAGCCATGGTCCGTTATCGGATGTAAAGATCACGAAAGTATTTTTTGTCAGACCATTCTTTTCGAGGGTTTTCATTATCTCGCCAACCGACCAGTCTATTTCCATCACAACATCACCAAACAGACCCTGCTTACTTTTACCTTTGAATTTATCAGAAACTGCCAAAGGAATATGAGTCATGGAATGTGCCAGGTACAGGAAGAACGGATTCTTTTTATTCCTGTTAATGAAACTGACCGCATATTCTGTATAAAGTGTTGTAAGCTGAGCCTGGTCTTCCAGAGTTTTAATCTCCCGGATTTTATTATTGCCTTCGATCAGAGGCAGAACAGGATTTCTCAATTTAGCAGGATTTTTATCTTTCGTGGCAGGAAGTCCGTCAAAATCGACCGGCCACATATCGTTTGAATAGGGAAGTCCAAAATATTCATGAAATCCGTTTTGTAATGGCAGGAACGGAAAATGGTGCCCAAGATGCCATTTCCCGACAATACAGTTGCGATAGCCTCTTCTTCCTAACAACTCTGGTATCAGTTCTTCATCCGGATTGATACCTATACTGTCATAAGGCATCAGAGCTCCCGTTATACCAATCCTGTTGGAATAACATCCGGTAAGTAGTCCTGCCCGGGAAGCGCTGCTTACCGCCTGAGCAACATAAAAATTTGTGAACCGCATTCCCGTACAGGCAAGTCTGTCGATGTTTGGTGTAATGTACTGCGTTGCCCCAAAACATGATAAGTCGCCATAACCAAAGTCGTCAATAAAAATTATAATTATATTAGGATTTTCATTTCTTTTAGCTTCAGCTGTCTGTGAACCGGCTAATGTAAACAATCCCAGAGTACTGGTCAGGAATATGGTGTTTTGATTATATTTCATTTATAATTATAGATTATTTCAATTTCTCTGAAGCAAACGGAAATACATCAGATGGTGTGTGTGCCTGTTTCATAATCTCTTCCATTTTTTTAACAATTTCTGGATTTAATGAGGCAACATCTTTGGTTTCACCTATATCTGCAGACAGATCATATAATTCAGTATTACCCTGAGGAGTTTTGTCAACATTGTTTTTCACAGCTTTCCATTTACCCATTCTTACCGCAATTTTTCCACCTTGCTCATGGAACTCCCAATAGAGATATTCATGTTGCTTTTGTTCCTTTCCCAGCAAAGTCGGGAGAAAAGAAATACCATCAATACCATCAGGTACTTTAATCCCGGTAATATCAGCAAGAGTTGGCATAAAGTCCCAAAAGGCTGAGATATGGTCAGATTTTGATCCGGATTTAACTACACCGGGCCATTTAACAAGCAACGGAGTTCTTATTCCTCCTTCATACATATCACGTTTGTATCCTCTTAGGTCTCCGTTACAGTTGAAGTAATCGGGATCTGCACCGGCTTCGAGATGCGGTCCGTTATCTGATGCGAAAATCACAATTGTATTTTGTTCAAGTCCAAGCTCTTTAATCTTAGCAAGTATCTCGCCGACATAATCATCCAGTTCTGTGATCATTGCTGCAAAGGCGGCATGACCTTCAGGTTGAGAACCATAAGGCCCAAGCCTGAAATCGGGGCCGTTATCAATGCCGACAAATGACTTTTCCGGATCAAACTTTCCGCGGAACATCTTCATATACTCCTCTTTTGCAAAAAGCTCTGCATGAGGAATTGTAGTCGGATAGAATAGAAAGAACGGATTGTTTTTCTGGGCTTCGATGAAATCAAGAGCAGCTTTATGGATAGTATCTGCTGAATATATACCTTTTTGCCCGTTGTCGTTTTCATGAAGAAGAATTTTTTCATCATTATGCCAGAGATGATCGGGGTAATAATTATGTGCAAGGCTCTGGCAGTTAAAACCGAAGAATTCATCAATTCCCTGGGTGTTGGGATCTCCTTCTGTACCTATGAATCCGAGTCCCCATTTACCAAATGCTCCTGTTTTGTATCCTTTAGTCTTTAACATTTCCGGGATAGTATATGATTTTGCCGGCAGCGGCCATTGACCTTCCGGTTCCCATTGTTTATTTCCCCTGATCGGGGTATGTCCGGTATGCAAGCCGGTCATAAGAGAAGAACGTGATGGTGCTGACACTGTACAACCGGTATAATGCTGAAGGAAAAGCATTCCTTGTTTAGCTAATCCATCAATATTTGGAGTAGAAAATTTTTGCTGACCATAGCAGCTCAGATCACCATAACCCAGGTCATCGGCAAGAATAAACACAATATTGGGAAGAGTCTTTTCCTTATTTGAAGAAGATGTGCAGGATAAAGCAGCAACAGAGGCCAATAATGTTAACGGGATTTGATTTTTTATCATAACTATCAGATTTAAATAAGTAAATAATTTTAATAATTAAAGATCTAGAGTTCGGATTTTTATTTTAAAAGCTTCCTGAGGATTTTTAACAAGTATCTGCTCTATTTCATTATCTGTCAGCCCTTTTGACTTTAAGTCCGGCAATAAGAATTCAAAAATATCAGTAAATCCGGAGAATTCACCACCATCCGGCTTGGAAGGATCATAATAACCTGAATCATGCGAGATAAGTACTTTATCAAGGAGCCCCTGTTTCTTAAGTTCAATAATTCGGTCGGCATACCAGTCAATACTGTTTGGGGCGCCAGGTTCAAGATTTGTCCTGTTACGGATATTGTCGAGCGAAATCCAGGCTCCTGACTTAGCTGCCTCAATAATTTTTTCAATTGTACCACGTTGAGCATGCACCCAGATAAAAGCTGAAGGATCGACACCATGATTTTTCAAAATGCTTATCTGTTCGAATGCCGGTTTCTCAGGACCGGTATGAGATGCAATTATTAACCCGGTTTTCAAATGTGCAAGAGCTGCTGCTGTAATTATTTTCCTGTGTTCAGTTGACAGTGTGTCGGCAGGGTCAACAGAAATCTTGATGAATCCCGGCTTTATTCCGCTCCCTTCTATTCCGTTATTAAATTCATTTATCCACAGGTCAGCAATTTCATCAGCTTCAGATGAATAAAAGTTATTTGGTATAAACAGATTATTTCGTGCTCCGTAATATCCTGTGTTTGTAATAATATTAAGTCCGGTTTTTTGCGAAAGTTCCTTTAAGAGCAATGGATCTCTTCCAAGGTATGCCGGAGTACATTCAACGATTGTGCGAACTCCGTTTTTCTTTGCATCAAGAACAAATGGCAGTGCTTTTTCAATTACTTTATTTTTATCCCATCGAAAATAGCCAGTTTTGTCTGCCCCAATGAAATCAACAAGTATATGTTCGTGTTCGAGAGTCTTGCCCATTAAGGCTGGAGAAACAGGACCGTTTACTGTCATGACATAATCTCCTGACACAGGCTTGCAGGTGATTATTATTATTCCAAACAATAAGAAAAGAATAATGTAAAGAATTATTTTAAGGTCAGTATCATCGTTTTCCATAAGGTTGGTTTTAGATACAATACACGCAATTTCGATTGCACTAAAAATACTATAAATTGAAGAAAAAACACAATTTAATATTTAAACTGCCTTGTTCGTGTACAGGTTGCAACATTTCAACGATTATCGTTTTATTGGCAGGTTACCCATTAAACTTCGTGAAAGAATTTCTATTCTAAAATCACCGACCAGTCAGAAATTATATTTTTGGAATAAATTTTGTTGAAAATATGTTCAATACTAAAAAAGATCATACTAGATACAATATTTAGTGATTTGTTTAGTACATTTTTCTATATTGCAAAACTTAAAATAAAATTAGAGTGTTATGAAAAAATGTTTAATAAAAATTACTTTGAGTGTTGTTTTGATCATGATAACCGGAAATTTTTACGGCCAGCAAATAGGATGGCGCGGACCAGACAGAACAGGTATTTATAAAGAAACCGGATTAATGAAGGTATGGCCATCAGCAGGTCCGGCACTTTTATGGGAAGCATCAGGAATTGGAATGGGATATTCCAGTGCTACAGTAACGGGTGATGCCGTTTACATTACAGGCATCAGGGGTGATAAGGATGTCCTTACCGCTTTTAACCAGACAGGAAAGAAAAAGTGGGATGTGGAATACGGGACCATGTCAAAAGTGAGCAGTTCTCCCGAAAGCCGTTGTACACCAACCTATTATAATGGGAAAATCTTTGTTGTCAGCGGGCAGGGTGAATTATCCTGTGTCTCAACGAGCGGTAAGATCCTCTGGACTGTGGATTATTATAAGAAATATAGTGCAACAGTACCGCGTTTTGGAATATCTGAATCACCACTTGTTGTCGATAAAAAAGTTATTGTGACACCCGGAGGCAATATCGCTGCAATGGTTGCATTTAATGTTGATGATGGAAAGGTTGTCTGGGAAACTCCATCATTAAGTGAAGGTTCACAGTATGTAAATCCCCTTCTTATCGAAAACAACGGAAAGAAAGTTATTGCGACACATACCCCTACATATATAATAGGTGTAAATGCAATCAATGGGAAAATACTCTGGAAATTTAACTTTGGTTCCGTAAATGACGATCAGAAAGGTGGTAAGAATTATATTCATACACCAATTTATAAGGATGGATTCATTTTTGCAGCTAACGGTTATAAGCAGACTGCAGCAAAGATCAAGATAAATCCGGAAGGCACTGAGCCGACACTGGTATGGAAAAATCCTGAAATCAATCCGCATGTTGGTGGTATGGTGCTGATTGGGAATTATATCTATAGCTCTACTCACGACAATAACTCAATGGGCAGGTGGATATGTGTCGACTGGACTACAGGAAAAACAATGTGGATTACACCCTGGAATAATAAAGGATCAATAATTTCTGCCGAAGGTTTGCTTTATCTATATGAAGAAAAGAATGGAAACGTAGCTTTAGTCAGACCGAACAGCGAAAAACTTGATATTATAAGTTCATTCCAGGTAACTAAAGGTGAAGGCCCCTATTGGGCTCATCCTGTTATTGATAAGGGAAGACTTTTTCTAAGACATGGGGATTATCTGGCAGTCTTTTCAATAAAATCAAAATAGTGATCTGGCTCACTCTAATTAGAAAACCATTATACGAAATAGTAGTTATGACTAAAAATGAGAGATTATGAAGAAATATTTATCGATTCTATTTGGTCTGATAGTCATAGCCTTAACAGGTTATTTTATCTACAGGTTTGTCAGTTCCGATTCTAATTCCCGTAAATTTCAAAATAAGAATATCCGGGAAGTCAGAAGTCCCGGGACTTCTGACGCTGAAGGTAAATCAGTGCAACTGTCAAATAATCAGGTGATAAGTGAATGGAGGGAAGAGAACAGAACAGGTGTTTCCGGTGAAACTGGATTAATGAAGTCATGGCCTGAATCGGGACCTGAACTTATTTGGTCGAATGAAGAATTGCCACAAGGTCATTCTTCCGTATCATTTGGTGAAAACACAATTTTTCTTACGGGTAATAATGACACGGTCGACATTCTTGTAGCATTGGATACATATGGAAAGATAAAATGGAAAACCCCTGTTGGTCGCGCATGGACCAAAACGAATCCTGAAAGCCGATGTACTCCTACTGTTGAAGGGAACAGGGTTTACGTCTCCAGCGGATATGGCGACCTGGCCTGCATCGACGCTGTCTCAGGAGATATTATATGGTCTTCCAAAGCGAGTGAAACATTTAAAGGAACTTATGGCGAATGGGGTATCGCTGAATCACTTTTAATTGACGGTGAAAAGATCTATTTTACACCCGGTGGTCCGGAGACAACAACAATTGCACTCAACAAAAATAACGGGGAACTGATATGGAAATCAGAAAGCATAAATGACAGTCCGGCATATGTATCTCCCATTCTAATTGAATATGCGGGTAAAAAACTTATTATTAATATTTCGCTTCGCCATGTTTTTGCAGTGGATGCTTCTGATGGAACAATTCTCTGGAAAAAAAATCACCTGGATATTCTGGATCCTAAAAAATCAATAAAAATTTGGCCGGATGCTCCAATGATTAAGTGTGTCACTCCTCTTTATCATGACGGAAAGATTTATTTTACAGGAGGATATGATCATGGAGGTGCACTGCTCAGCCTGACTGATGATGGCAAGAATGTCAATGTCGACTGGACAGATGAGATCCTTGATGTGCATCATGGAGGAGTGGTTCTCGTAAACGGGTATATATTGGTGCAAACTGGCTGAGCAACAGTAATGGAAACTGGTGCTGCATCGAGTGGAAGACTGGCAGGAAAATGTACG
>Ga0113563_10001242_pt1 | contig 14243 bp, 14 predicted proteins | sample Mud3Dept3metaG_FD_80117 | JGI IMG/M metagenome (GOLD analysis project Ga0113563, IMG submission 80117) | Freshwater wetland microbial communities from Ohio, USA, analyzing the effect of biotic and abiotic controls - Mud 3 Core 4 Depth 3... | ecosystem: Environmental > Aquatic > Freshwater >...
GAGACTCTTTTTCAAAAAGCCAAAGTCTTATAGATGGATTAATTTTTTTAAACGAACCTAAATGATGTTACTATAAAATGGCTTAAAAATTCAAAAGGAAAGGTTACCGATGGAAAATCCGACGCTGAAATCCCCCCCAACCCCCCTTTGCAAAGGGGGGCAGGGGGGATTTCTGGGAGATCTTTTCAGAAGGACAAACATTTATCTCGAAAGCGCAGAAGCGCTGCAAAAGGTTTATCCTTGAAATTTGCCGTCGAAGTCAAAGGGCTGCGGAAGACTTTTGCCTCCGGGTGGTTCCGCAAAAGGCGGGTGGAAGCCCTGAAGGGGGTGGACCTTGCCGTCCCCGCCGGGGCCTTCTGGGGCATCCTGGGCCCGAACGGCGCGGGCAAGACCACCTTCCTCTCCATCCTCTCCAACCTCCTGACGCCCGAGGAAGGAGAGGTTCAAATCCTGGGCCGGGATGTCCGCACCTATTCCATGGAACTCCGCAGGAGGATCAACCTTTCCTCCGGCCATGCGAATTTTCTCTGGAGTTTAACGGTCAGGGAGAACCTTGAATACTACGCCATGCTCTACGGTCTTTCCAAAAGCGACCGGCAGAAGAAACTGGAAGAGCTTTTCCATCTCTTCGACCTGTCCCCCTTTGCCCGGGTCCGCTTCGAGGAGTTATCCACCGGCACCAAACAGAAATTATCCCTGGCCAAGGCCCTTTTGAATGAGCCGGAACTTCTTCTCCTGGACGAGCCCACGGTCGGCCTCGACCCGGACGTGGCCCGGCGTATCCGGGAGCTCATCCAGACGCTGCATCGGGAGAAAGGCACGACCATTCTAATGACCACCCATAACATGAAGGAGGCGGAAACCCTCTGCGAAGAGGTGGCCTTCATCAAGAGCGGAATGATCAAAGCCCGCGGAAGGCCTCAGGACCTGAAGCGGGAGCTGCGTCTGAGGGATACGATTCTGGTGACCTTCCGCGGCAACCTGCCCGCTTCCTCCCTCGAGGGCCAGGAAGGGATTTACGGATATCAATGCAGCGATTCTTCCTGCCGCATCCTGGTGGACGACCACCGGGAACGGCTTCCCCAGATTCTTGATCTCTTAACCGGGGCCAAAGTGGCCATCCATGATCTGCGCATTCAGGAGTCGGACCTTGAAGACGTTTTCATCGCTTATGCAAGATGAACGGGTTAAGACCCAGGCTTTCGTCTATAAAAACTGGACCATGGCGAAGAGGAATGTGTTTACTCTTCTGGAAATTCTCTTCTGGCCGGTCGTCGGTTTTTTATCGGTTGGGCTCCTCACCGAGTTCGCGGCCATGCAGCCGGAGATGAAGGCTTTCATTCTGGTGGGGGTCGTCTCCATGGGAACGGTTCAGGTCTGCCAGCTCGATGTGGCGTACGTTCTTCTCTACGATGTGTGGAGCAAGGCGCTCAAGCACGGTTTCATCGCCCCGACCGGAGTCCGCCACCTCCTCCTGGGCTCGCTTGTCGTGGGGATGGCCCGGGGAGGAGTGGTTTTCTTTCTTCTGATGGGCGCCAGCTACGCTTTCTTCGACTTTGACTTCCGGGTTCCAGGAGCGGGCCCGGTCGCCCTGTTCCTTTTCGGGCTCTTTCTCTGCGCGGCCACGGTAGGAGTCCTGGTATGCATTCTGGTCCTCGTCTTCGGAAACCGCGCCGATGTGGCTGCCTGGTCCCTGGTAAGCCTCATGCTCCTGGTCTGCGGGATCTACTACCCGGTTTCCATTCTTCCTGGGTGGGCCGTTCCGATAGCCGCGCTCATCCCCTTGACCTATCTCCTTGAATACTTCCGTCAGTTCTACGGCTTTACACCGGTTTTCTCGAATCCTCTGGCCAAGGGATACATTCTGGTCCTGGCTTACCTTTTGGCGGAAATTCTCCTGATGAAGATGGCCCTGCGAAGAGCCAAGAAAACCGGTTTGCTTCTAAAACTATCAGAGTAGAATAATCGCGTGTATCCACATTCACCGGAGGCTTCATGAAGCTACGAATCATTCAATCCTTTCGCCTTCTGGCGATTCTTAGCCTAGCCTTGGTACTGCCGGGGCCGATCTTCTCCGCCGAAAGGTGCGAAGAGGTGGTAAAGAACCTGAACCAGACCCTGCACCCCAAGGTTGATGAAAAAGAATTGTTTGTCATTCTCAAAATTCTGAACGAGACCGACGATAAAAAGCTCCCTCCCAAGTTCGTCACCAAGGACCAGGCCAGGAAGCTGGGCTGGAACCCGGGTTCGAACCTGTGGGGTTACGATCGGCTGAAGGGAAAGAGTATTGGGGGCGATGCCTTCGGCAACCGGGAACGAAAGCTCCCCAACGGGAAAAGGACTTGGCGCGAGGCCGACCTGGATTACAAGGGAGGCAAGCGGGGCTCCAAGCGCATCGTTTATTCTGAGGACGGGTTAAGAATGATCACGGTGGATCACTACAAGACCTTCAAGGAGGTGCCCCCATGCGAGTAAAGCGGTCCACGAAGAAAGTAAAACTGGCAGGAAAATCAATTCGTTCTCTGGATGAATTTTACAGCGAGATCTCCAAAAAGCTCCGCTTTCCCGACCACTTCGGGAGAAACCTGGATGCCCTCTGGGATGTGCTTACCACCGACATCAAAGGGCCGGTGGAGCTTGCCTGGGAGGATTCGGACGTTTCCAAAAAATCCATGGGGAAGGATTTCGAGAAGGTCACCGCGCTGCTGAAGGATGTGGAGAAAGAAAGGATCGATTTTAAGGTGGCTTTCGGGTAAAACATAAAAGAGATTAACCTACGAAAATTGCTAAAATTTTAGCAAAAGTACATCATCCCTCGGGGGACGTAGGGGCACACAGCATCGTGCCCCTACATTTCACAGGAAATTACAGAAATCTTTATTGTTTCAAGGGATGCCGATTTGCGCAGATACACGCCGAAAAACTTTTTTTAGCTTCATAGCATCCTGAAAATCTGCGTTCATCTGCATCCCAATCATTTGTTTTTTCATTCCTTTTTCAGAATCTCGTTCAATTCATCCAGGAAAGGCACCTGCCCTTTTAAGATTTTTTCTTTCGCTTCCGGGATCGTAAACCAACCTGCTCGGTCCACCTCCGGGAACTCTTGCTGTTTTCCCGAACGGGGAGGCCACTCCATGAAAAAGGTATTGCTCTTGATTGCGGAGGCGTCGCAGTCACCCTTCACGGCCCACGCGGAAATGACCTTCCCGCTCGGCTGCTTCTTGGCGGTGAGAGGAATAAAATCTCCCTCAACCTGGGAGCCGGTCTCTTCCTGGAATTCCCTTCTGGCTGCTTCCAAAGGATCTTCCCCGGGAGCGTATTCTCCCTTGGGAATCGACCAGGCCCCTTCGTCCTTTTTCACCCAGAATGGCCCTCCGGGATGAACCAGAAAAACCTCCAGCCCGTCCGGATGGCGACGATACATGAGCAACCCGGCGCTCTTCTTGGCCATGTCTAACCCCCGTTCCCCAGCCACGTTCTATTCTATAAAAATATCTTTTCTTTTCTCCCGTATCTATCGGATAATCAGCCCATAAAGGGGTTCTCCGGTCAAGATCGATTCGGGCTTCCACTCGAAATTGAGAAAGAGGAATAAAATGACCCTCGCGATTCTCTACCGGGAAGAATTGAAAGAGTATGATTTCGGCCCCGGCCACCCATTTCGGGGGGACCGGTACGAAATCTTCCCCAAATTCCTGAAGGAAAAATTGCCGGCTAAGAATCATTATCAATTCCTAAAAGCCGAATGGGCTGCAGATGGGGACCTGCTTCGCATCTGCCGGAGGGAATACATCGATTTTACCAGAACCTATTACCGGCTGGCCAATCTAGGCGAGGATTACAGCAGCATGTTCACCCAGTTCCACAGCGGCGATAACCGACCTCATGGCAGACCGGGCAAAGTGGAAGAGGCTGCTCGCCTGATTGTGGGCCAGGCCAAAAAGGCCTGCGATTTGGTGGCCAGAGGAAAGTTCCCCAAAGTGGTCTGCCTCGGTGGGGGGATGCACCATGCCATGCCCAACTGGGGCGAGGGATTCTGCCTTTACAATGACGTCGCCTTCGCCGGCAGATATCTTCTGGAAAAATATGGCCTGCAAAGAATCCTGATCCTGGATACCGATGCCCACGCCGGAAACGGAACCGCTGCCTATTTCTGCGAGGACCCCCGGGTCCTTTTCATCGACATCCATCAGGACCCGCACACCCTCTACCCGGGGACGGGATTCGCCCACCAGGTCGGGGAAAAGGAAGGGAAAGGATTCACCATTAACCTGCCCATGCCTCCCTCTGCGGGGGATGACTGCTACCGGCTGGCCTTCGAGGAAATCATCCTGCCGGTCACTTCAGAATTTAAACCCCAGATCATTCTGCGAAACGGCGGTTCGGACCCGCATTACTCCGACAACTTGACGAATCTGGGGCTGACTCTGAAGGGATTTCGCATGGTCGGAGAGAAGGTGAGAGAAATGGCCCAGACCTGCGGGGGCAGGGCGGTGGATATGATCGGTTCCGGTTACAACAAAGAAATCCTTCCGCATGCCTGGTTTGCCCTCCTGGCCGGATTGGCCGATTTTGCCGTTTCCATCGAAGAACCCGGCCATATCCCCGCTCATCACGGAGAAGACTCCTCATTAAATGAGACGAAAGCGATGATCCAGGAGGCCAAAAAGATGCTGGGAGATTATTGGACCTGCCTGGCCGGGTGATTCTATAGGAAAAGGTTTAAAAAGGTAGTCATTGCGAGGAGCGAAGCGACACGGCAATCTCATGAGATTGCTTCACGTCGTTCGCAATGACTCCTCTCTTTATGACAACTTTTTTAACCCGTTCGCTATAATACCGACGAAATTTGTCTTTTTACAATTCTGTAGGACGTGATCCACGATCATGCCTTTGAACGGTGCGTTCGGGGAACGCACCCTACATTATTACGTAAATCGATCTATTTCGTCTGGAAAGGACCTTTCCTTCCCTATAAGATGGTCCATCCCCCATCCACACAGATCGCCTGCCCGGTGATGTAGTCGGAGTATTGCGAGGCCATAAACACCGCCAGATTGGCAACATCCTCGGGTGTTCCCAGCCGGTTCAAAGGGATCCGTTCCAGTAAAAACTGGCGAACGGGCTCCTGGGAAAAATAGGATTGAGTCATTTCGGTAACGGTCCATCCGGGCGCAAGGGTGTTGACCGTAATCCCGTGTTTCGCCCATTCAGCGGCCAAGTCTTTGGTGAGGGCGATAATTCCTCCCTTGCTGGCGCAATAGGCGGCCCTGGGGGGCAGGGCCACTTCTCCCATGATGGAGGCAATATTGATAATCTTCCCTCCCTTACCCCCTCGGATCATGGCTTTGGCGACCTCTTGGGCGCAGAGGAAGGTTCCTTTGAGGTTGATATCGATCACCTTATCCCATTCTTCTTCCGATATCTCTTCGGCGGGTTTCCTCAGGACGACCCCGGCGTTATTGACCAGAATCTGGACCCCGCCCAACTCCTGGATCGTCTTTTGAACCATCTGCTCGATTTCGCTTCGATTGCGGATGTCGGCCTTTGCCGGCAGCGCTTTCCCGCCCGAGGATTCTATCTCCTGGGATACCTGCGTTGCCGCAATCCAATCCACATCATTCACCATCACGCTCGCCTGAGCCGCCGCCAAGGCTTTGGCAATGGCCTTTCCAATCCCTCTCCCCGCACCGGTCACAATCGCGACTTTGCCCATCAAGTGGATCTGCATGTTTTTCACCTTCTTTCCAAGGATGGTTGGCAATGCACAGGCTGCCCCTTTTCGCGGATTGAATATATGAAATGTGAAGGAGTCCGTCAAGCCCAATATGATAAAACCCGATTGATCGTTTCCACGGTGGTGCGGTAAGATGTTTTGAAGTGACATTTATCTTTTCTTCCTTTGAAGTCGATAGATGGTTAAACCTCAAGGGTCTTAACCCGGTTGAAAAGGATGAGGTCTATGCGATTTGCCAAGTTCGTAATTCTCGCAATGCTGCTTTCTTTTTCCTATGGGTGCGGTGGAGGGTCAGATTCAAGCAGTTCTTCGTCCGGGGGTTCGAGCGGGGGAGGAGGTGGCTCGGGCGGAGGAGGCACAACAGGACCGGCCTATCCTGCCGCGGCCGAGGATTGCGTTAAAATCATCAACCAGTACCGGGCCTCCATCGGCCTGGCGCCCTATCAGCGGTGGACCGACGCCGAGGCCTGCGCCGATGACGAGGCCAGGAGAGACGCCGAAGCGAGTCAACCCCATGGCTCCTTCGGGTCCTGCGGCGAGCGGGCCCAAAATACCTGCCCCGGCTGGTCCGGGACTCCCGAAAGCATGATCGGCTCTTGCCTTGCGGCGATGTGGGCCGAAGGGCCCGGCACGGACTTCTCCAAGCACGGGCATTATATCAATATGTCCAGCACGAGCTATACAAAAGTAGCCTGCGGCTTTTATGTAACCCCCCAGGGCCGCGTCTGGACGGTGCAAGACTTCAGGTAAGCCTCCGCGCCCCCCTCCTTTTTTTGGCCACCTTCACCCCATAGCCGGCAATCAAGACGAGAAGGAGCACACCGGCGACAACCGCGGAAAGAGTCCCCCAGGTCACCATTGTCCCCTTCGATAAAAGTGAAACCGGATTCCAGCTGGCCTGGGCGACGATCCTGCCCAGCTTGCCCCGGTATTTTTCCGGCACATCGGGAATCCCGTCGCCGTTTGTGTCGGGGAAACTCCGGATATACTCCATTACCCCGATCCATTCCTTGAGTTCCTGGACGCCGGGTCGGCTTTTATCGGCATCCACGCGTGCGGAAGTGAGGTCGTCAATCGGGTTTCCGTTCAGGTCCTTGGGGATGATATGGAGGATCCGGTAGGTGTACTTCCCGATGATTTTGAGAAAGGCCGCGTTGTAGATATTCGTGGTCACCCTGTAGAGGTTCTTGTTGGATTCGGAATAATCGAGCGGAGTGTAGCCTTCCTCCTCGCTTCCGAGCCAAATGTTGGTCACCCGGTCGAAGATCATCCTCCGCGGATTGTAAGTACATTTCAACCCCGAAACCTGCAGGTAATAGGAGCTTCCCTTGCGGGGATAGACGCTGGTCAAAACTTCAAGGGCTTTCTTGATTTCCGGGGCCAAAAAATAGCAGCTGATCATGGGGTAGCCCATGGTGTCGTCCATGCCGATCCCCAGGGGTATGGCGGCAAAGACATCGGTTACCGCCAGGGCGCCGGTTTTACCGCGCAGAGCATCGTCCCGGATGAGGCCATTGGACTCGATGGCCACCGCGGCCCGGGTCCGGGGGTCTGAGGGATCGGAGTCATGCTTGTTCACCCACCACCGAATGGCATCGGCGATGAGATTGCCCAGATTCGATTCCTCCTCTTGAATCGTAAGGTCGAAGGCGCTCTGTCCGATCACTTTCATGGAAGTCAAGCCTGCCTTCTGGAGAACATCCCGGTCTATAGTCTCCAGAAAGGTGTCGATCTTTTTTTGCAGAGCCATGTCGCCGGGGATCGATGAATCGATATCGATGAGCCGGTAGTCCTTCTGCCTGACCTTCCCTTTTTCAAAGATCAGGTCCAGGACCCCGACGCATTTCCCGTACGCCGAGGCTTGAACGATGAGGGTGGAATTGATCACCACGGGTTTTTCCAGCCGGGTGTGGCTGTGGCCTCCCACGATGACATCGATGCCATGGACTTTCCGGGCCAGGAGCTCATCTTCCGAAATGGATTTGGCCTCCCTCAATCCGCTGTGGGAAAGGCAGATGACCAGGTCCACCTTTTCTTTTTCCCGCAGGACTTTTACCATCTCCTGGGAAGTTTCAATGGGGTCACGAAATTTAACGGGTGAGGCAAAGGGGGATTTTTCCGCGGCATCCCTTCCCATGATCCCGAAAACGCCGATTTTCAACCCGCCTTTTTCCAGAATCAGGTAGGGCTTTACCAAACCTTGCCGGAAGGCCTCCTCCAGGGCGTCATCCTTGTCGCTCTCCCTGCTGAAGAGGGCATTGGAAAAGACAACGGGAGGCATTCCCCCTTTTTCCGCCGCTGATTCAAGGATCCGGGCCAGGCCTTTGGGCTTGAGGTCGAATTCATGATTTCCCAGGGTCAAAGCATCATACCCCATGTCTTTCATCAGCCGGAGTTCCATGGCCTCTTCCCGGGCCAGCATATGGAAAAGGGAGCCCATCAGAAAATCCCCGCCGTCGAGCACCAGGACCGAATGTTTTCTCTTCTCCTTCTCCTGTTTGATGGCCGTGGCAACCCGGGCCAAGCCGCCCTGGGTCGCATCACCCCCGGTTATCTCCGGCCGGTAGTCGATGCTGGGGGAAAACCCGAGAATATGGGAATGGAGGTCGTTGGTGTGAATGATGGCGAGCTCCTTCTCTTGCGCGAAAAGAGAGGCAGATAGGAGCAGAACGGCGATGAAAACTGTGATTTTTAAATTTTTCACCCTCGAAATCTCTTCCCTTCCCGTTGAGCCCGAATTATCGGCTGCGACCCACGCCCGCACGCGCGCAAAAGGCGGATATCTTGCACCGGGAACACAGGGGAGAGATGGGCTTGCAGACCCCCTGTCCAAAGGCCACGAGATATCCATTAAGTTTTTTCCAGTAGCGGAGGGGCAGGACCTCCCGGAGGGCGAATTCGGTCTGAGCGGGATTTTGGGTCCTGATCAGGCCCCATCGATTGGTGATCCGGTGGACATGGGTGTCCACGCAAATCCCTGGTTGGTCGTAGCCCAGAGTGACCACCAGGTTGGCCGTCTTCCTCCCCACTCCTTTCAGCCGGAGCAACTCTTCAATGGTGTCCGGGACCTTTCCGTCGTATTTCCCCTCGATCTCCTTGCTCAGGTCCCTGATTCTCTGCGCCTTGACCCGGTAGAAGCCGACGGGATAAATGGCCTTCTGGATTTTTTCCGTGGCCAGCCTGGACATCTCCCCCGGAGTTTGGGCCAGTCGGAACAGTCGCTGGGAAGCTTCCGCCGTGGTTTTATCCTGAGTTCTCAAGCTGAGAATACAGGAGATCAGGATCTTGAAAGGGTCCCGGTCCTCGGCCGACATCTGGTCCATCCAGGGAATGCGGAGGGACCTCACCTGCTGAGTCAAGCGGGGCCAGATTCGAATGAATTCCGCTATAGTCATGGGTTTTCGCAAATCTTTATCTCCCGGATTCAGGTCCCTCTGGTTGAAAAGATGTCAGGTTAAAGACAAGCCCGCGTGTTCGGGTTCCCGCGGGATGGACTCTTTTCTTTGAACCAACCAATCATGAAGGGTTTGACAATCTTTTACACCCCAATACTCCACCATGCCGCACTTCTGACCGGTCCAGCATCCATGGCAAAAGTTTTCCTGAAAATGAGGGCATTCCCGGCAGGGTCGGCTTCGGATCGAGGCGTCCAGAAGAGAAAGGCAATGCTCGGCGGAAGTCCGGCGGCTCCATCCCAGCCCCCGGGGAGCTTCGCAGCAGAAGGAAAAAACACCCGCCGGGTCGAAGGAAATACCGCCGCATTTGGCGAACCCGCACCCGCGGAGGGGTTCGTTCTGGGGAATCCGGATTCGGGCGAAGGTCCTGTTTTTCAAGTTTCGGAAGAGTCTCCCCATTTCCCCGGGTGAAGGAAGGAGCCCCCGGGCCGGGTAATGGCTTAGCCCCGCCCGCTGTAGATTTCCCCCCTCCTTGGCCATGGCTCCGGGATATAGAATCGTATCATAGCTGAAAGTGACCGCTGTGCCATAAGTTCCCAACTGCCCATCCAGATGGGCCAGCCAGCTTTCCATAATGGGAAGGTTATGGCGGGAAATAACGGAACGTAGACCGACCTGGACCTGAAGTTCGAGTCCCGCCTTCAGAAAGGCCCAGGCCCTGCCCCAGCTTCCGTCGCGCAGAAAATTATGAACCGCCCGCGGGCCGTCCAGGCTCAATTCCAGGAAAAACCGGGGATGATGAAGGAGATTGAGGGGAATGGATTCCAGAGGAACCATGCCGCTGGTAACGATCTTAACCTTCTCGGCAACGGTCAGGCAGGCTTCCAGGATTTCGGATAAATCAGGGCGGAGGAAAGGTTCGCCGCCTTCCAGGCTGATGAGCTGGATAGGCCGCAGACGGGCAAAAGATTCTACGATGCTGACCCATTCCTTCGCCCGGAGTTCAGGATAAGGGATCTTTTGAACGCTGCAATACCGGCAGCGGAGCGGGCATCTCGAAGTCAGGGCCAGGTCGAGCGAAACCCCTGTTTTGGTGATCTGCTTGGTTATTTGATTTCCTTCAATCCTTTGTTCAGGCATGATCTAATCTGCGTGGGGAGAAAACAAGCTCAGTTCATCATCGCGTGCCGCGAAAAAAAATTATAGCGCATTTCAAAAAAAAGGCCCCAAGGAAAAAATCGGGGCCTATGGCATGCCTAGCACCTATTGATCCGTTAAACTCCCAGGGCCTTCCTCACCAGGACGGCAATTTCGCCGGGGGTATCGGCTATGGGGACTCCTGCTTCCCGGAAGGCTTTGATTTTATTTTCCATCGCCCCCCTTCTTCCGACAAAAACCGCCCCGGCGTGCCCCATGCGGGATCCTTCGAGGGCGACCTTCCCGGTCATATAGGCGATGATCGGCTTGGTCATCTTCTGGCGGATGAAGACGGCCGCTCTTTCTTCCTGGGTCCCGCCGATCTCCCCATGGACCACCACCACCCGGGTCGCCGGGTCTTTCTGAAAAAGCTCCAGCAGCTCGACCAGACTGGTCCCGACGACCGGGTCTCCCCCCATCCCTACCATAGTGGTCTGCCCAATTCCCTCGGTAGAAAGCAGTCCGGCCATTTCATAAGACATGGTGCCGCTTCGACTGATGATCCCCACCGGACCGGGGATGAAGAGATGGGTGGGCATGATCCCGATTTTGCATTTTCCCGGAGTGATCACTCCGGGGGTCGTGGGCCCGATCAAAGTGGCCCCGTGACTCCGGGCATAGGCCCGGATGCGCATGGTGTCATGAGTCGGGATGTGTTCGGTAATGAGAATCAGGAGCTTCAGGCCGGCGTCCACGGCTTCCATGCAGGATTCCTCGGCCACGGGCCCGGGCACGAAGAGGACCGAGGTATTGATTTCCTGCTCCGCTCTGGCCTCCTCGACGGAGTCGTACACCGGGACGCCCTCGACTCGTGAGCCGCCCCTTCCCGGGGTGACTCCGGCGGTGATTTTCGTGCCGGCCTTCAACATGTGCATTGTCTGGATCGCTCCCATCCGGCCGGTGATTCCCTGCACCACGACTCGGGTCTTTTCATCTATCAGGATGCTCATTTTCCCAACCTCTTGAAAAGTTCCTCCACGGCCTGATCGGTGGGAATGGTCTTGATGACCGTTACCCCGCCCTCCCCCAGGATCTTCCACGTCTCTTCCTGAAAATTCCCGATTGCCTTGGCCACCACGGGGATGTTTACCCGGTCCTCCCGGATGACCTTCACCACTCCCTTGGCCCCTTCGTGGATCGGGTTGATCCCTCCGTACATGTTCAGGAACACCCCCTTTAACCCGGGCTTTTTCAACACCAGCCGCAACACATCGGCCATCTGTTTTTCGGTGATCCCGCCGCCCGTCTCCAGAAAATTTGCCGGACGGCTCCGTTTGCTGATCAAGTCCACCGTGGCCATCCCGATCCCGGCCCCGGTGCAGATGACCCCGATGTCCCCTTCCAGCCCGACGTAGGTTACGCCGATCGTTTTCCCTTCCCTGGCCAGGGGGTCAAGCATACGGGAGAGGGAGAGATCCCGAAAATGGGGAAACCGGAAAAGGGCTGAATCATCCATCTCCAGAAATGCTCCTGAGGCAAAGAAATTTCCCTCCGGGGTCATGACCAGGGGATTGAATCCGGCCGAGAGCGCGTTCCATGCGGCATAGGCTTTGTATAATCGATGGACCTGATCGGCGAGCTTTCCCGCTGCATCCCCGGTGAAACCAAGCGCTTTGGCCACTTTTCGGGCCTCATGGGATTTCAGGCCGAGGAAAGGGTCGGCATGAGAACTGGCCACCCGGGCCGAAGCTTTAGCCTCTTCATCCAGATCACTCAACCGTTCCAGGCTGGCCATCACCAGAGGGGCCCCGGCCGCTCCATCCACTCGGATGGCCACATGAATCTCTTTTTGAACCGGGACCACTTCCTCGACCAGGAGTTCCAAAACCTGTTGCCCCTTGTAGGATTTTCTTAAGAGCTCTTCAGCGGTTCGGCTCGCCTCTTCAGGGCTGCCCGCGATTTGAGCTTCCCCTTCGCCCATCCCGGGGTGCGCCAGGATTTGGGCTTTGATCATCACCGGTCTGCCCATTTTTCGGGCAATCGCCGCGGCCTCCGCAGAAGTCTTGGCGACTTCGCCCCGCGGGATCGAGACTCCCTTTTCCATAAAAAGCCTTTTGGCTTCGTGCTCGTAAAGGATCATGTCTTTATCCTTTTCCGGTTTAATAAAAATGATCGGGACGCGGATGAACGCAGAGTTTTTGAAGGCCAGCAAGATCAAAAATTTCCCCGACGTTTATCCGGGTAAGTCTGCGTTCCTTTTACCAAAGAGGTTTTTCTTAAGCGAAAAAGAAGGTTCGCGAAAAAAAGACCCCGATTTCCTTTAGCTTTAAGAAACGGGGTCACCCTCCTATTCCCAATCTCACCCCCTATTTTGCTAAATGGGCTAAAAAATAGGCCTGAGAATAAGGAAATCAACATGGGACTGATATCGGAAGTGAGTATACTAAAAAGGGAGGAAGAATTCAAATGGGATTTGATGGTTTGCCGGAAAGCTTCTTCCCCTTCGGACAGGAGGAAACACAAAGGCCGCAGGGGTGTTCCTGACGGTACTCACTGCATTTAAAGACGTCGAACCGAACGTCTCGGCCTTCCTGGGGGTTGAACTCCACCCCGGTGAAAGCCTTTACCGGACAGGCATCGATGCAAACATGGCATTTACCGCAGGGTTTATCGAGAGGAAAGCCTGCCGCGAGAGGAGCATCGGTCAGGACGGAAACAAACCGCACTCTGGGACCGTATGGTTCAGTTAAAAGAAGGCAGCTTTTGCCAATCCACCCCAACCCGGCGAGGTGGGCGGCCAGCTTGTGAGAAAAAATCCCCAAGAGCTTTTCGGAGTCGTAGGGGGTGGAACCGGGAACGGGGAATGCCTGAAAGCCTCGGCCGATCAGCCAGCGGGTTACGTCATAAGCCAGGAAATCCAGGGACCGGGTAACGACGTCATAGACGTGGTGCCAGTATAAGCTGTTCCGGCGCGGTTCGTGGGGAGTGTGAGAGTTCACAATCCAGTCGTTCAGCCGTATGCCCATGGAAACGGCCCGGGGAAACTGACCGAGCAGGGAAGGGCCTTGGGTGAGAATGAAATTTCGCACCGGAACCAGGTCGGCAACCCCAAACAGGTCGGCCCCGCGGGTCCGGGAAAAGGTTCCAAGCTCCTCATTCAAACAAGCGACTTCTCGGCTCATCTTTCCTCCCTTGTATCCACTTTTGGATGTCATGACCTCAAGGCCGCCTTCCCTCTGTCCCTCTGTTGCCAGCCAGGGGCAAGGGAATCGCATGCAGAAATCATGAGGCGCTTTTGATTCCATGGAACGGGCGGGCACAGCACCTGGACCCTTTGCTCGGTCCATTCCTGGTAGGGGGGTTCCCGCGGGTCGCCCCAGGGCCCGCCGCCTTCTGCGGTAGGCAGGCGAAGCGTATGGGAAAATAGCTCACCCGGCCGATGCTTTCTGCATGCGATGCCCTTGCCCCCGGGGGACGACCCAGTCATTCCGGAAATATCAATCCGCACCAGGCGGACTCCCGGCAAAGCTGCGGGTTTACCTTAAGGAAATTATACTGATCCCTGCAAATTTGGAAAGAGGAAAAATTTCTCCGCACGGATAGAAGAGCGGAATCGGGATGAGGGGTTCGAAATTGCTTGCAGGGTCCGCGAATAGCCATTATGATATTTTTAAAAGAGGGCTTGATCGATGATGCCTTCTCTGGCGCATATTTTCAACGGGCGCAACGCCATTCAACCGTTCTTTTATCAAAACGGAAGGAGAGGATGATGACAAAGCGAGAGAAACTTCTGGAGGAGGTCTTCGAGGCCGCCCTCCAAAACGATATGACCTATTTTGGCTGAACCCAATCCGTTCTTGCGGCTCTGCAAGAAAAGATGAAGGTGGGAAACAAAGAGGTATTCAAGGCCGGGAGCGCGCTGGCCGGGGGAGTGGCCCGGATGGGGGAAACCTGCGGAGCACTGACTGGGGCGA
>Ga0113563_10001243_pt1 | contig 14238 bp, 13 predicted proteins | sample Mud3Dept3metaG_FD_80117 | JGI IMG/M metagenome (GOLD analysis project Ga0113563, IMG submission 80117) | Freshwater wetland microbial communities from Ohio, USA, analyzing the effect of biotic and abiotic controls - Mud 3 Core 4 Depth 3... | ecosystem: Environmental > Aquatic > Freshwater >...
CGTCGACCCGTTTCCCGAAAACATCGAACATCCTGAGCCACGGAGTGCCAGCCTGGTCTATTGAAGCGGAGATGCCTTTGCCCTCCGTTTCCCACCACGTTTCGTAATCCAGTAACGCGGCTTCGTCGGGCATTTTTCCTAGCATGAGCTTTAAGAAGCCAGCCGGTGATTTGAGGCTTTCGAGATTCATAAACCCTTGTCTCCCTTCTTGTGGCAATCCATTCAACGACGACTACAGCGGTCAGCAATCCCTCAAAGCAGCCTGGCGTGCGAGATGGTGCGGTGCGAAGAACGGAAAGGCCGGCCGCGACTGAGGGGGACGTCCGACGGGAGCAGATCGGCCACCGAGTAGATGCGGGTGACATCCAGGGCTTCATCGATGGTCATGCGGGGTAGGATGCTGGGCATGGCGCGCGCCAGCAAGGTCTTGCCTGCGCCAGGCGGGCCGATCATCAAGACGTTATGCGAGCCGGCTGCAGCCACCTCCAGGGCGCGCTTGACGTGCTCCTGGCCTTTGATCTCGCCGAAGTCGGTCTGCACCTGCACCGGCAGGTCTTCGGGCTGGATATTTGGCTGGATGGCAAGGGGGCTTTGCCCGCTCAAATGGGCACAGAGGTGCTCCAGTGACTGAACCGGGATGACCTCCAGGTCAGGGATCAGGGCGGCTTCGGCGGCATCCATCAGCGGCACGTAGACGCGCTGGAAGCTTTGCTGGCGAGCCAGGGCTGCCATGGGCAAGACGCCGCGCACATGACGCACGCCCCCGTCCAGGGAGAGCTCGCCAATTAACATCGAGCCGTCCAGGCAATCCTGGGGGATCTGCCCGCTGGCAATGAGCACGCCCAGGGCAATGGGCAGGTCGTAGGCCGGGCCCTCCTTGCGCACCGAGGCCGGCGCCAGGTTGACGGTGAAACGCCGGCGGGGAAAGATCAGGCCGGAGTTCTTGATCGCCATGCCCACCCGCTCGCGGCTCTCCTGCACAGCGGCGTCGGGCAGGCCGACGATAACGATGCCGGGCAAGCCATCGCCGGTGTCGACTTCCACATCGACAACGACGCCATCTAGGCCGATTACAGCGCAGGAATAAACGCGTGCGAGCACAGCCTTAGTTTAGGGTTGGATGGTGAAATTGTCAATGGGATAGATTATTAATTCCAGCTGTGGTTTGAGGATGGGTGGAATCTAATATCTTCTAAAAAACTCAAATGATCATTTTGTTGAATGGGTTATATTGAAAACCGGTTAACCTAGGGGGAGCTATTTAGCAGCTTCCATTAACCCCGGATCATATAATGCCAATGAAGAGTATAAGAGAATTATCTATTTGCATGTTTTTGTCAAGCGAAAAGTGTACCAGTTTAACATCGAAAAGTGGCCCACATAACAGCCTCGCACATTAAAAATTAACAAAGAAAAACATACCACCTGCCAGGAATGTTAGAATCAATGTACTCGTGCAGAGGATAGGGCAATGCTTGGGAGCAACCCGAGCGCTGTCATGATTGGCCGTCAACGGAGACAACAGCCCCTGTGGGGCAGAGGGTCGAGTGGAAACAACCCACCGCTCTCTGCTCTTCGGTTTGAATGCCCTGTTGACGGTCTCAGAAAGCGGTAAACCCATCTTCACTTCTCCTGCATGCGCTGCCGGAAGCGAAATGACTCGCCAACCAGCTCGATGATATGGGCATGGTGAGTCAGGCGATCCAGCAGGGCTGCGGTCAGCCGTTCATCCCCAAATACCTGCACCCAATCCGCAAACTTGAGGTTGGTGGTGACGATCAGTGCCAGGCGCTCATAAAGCTCAGAGCAGAAAGTGAACAACGCCTGTGCGCCATTGGCAGTGAATGGGATAAAGCCCACTTCATCGATCACCACCAGGTCCAGTTTGAGCGCCGCTGCAATCATGCGGTGCAGGCGGTGCTCGTCCTGAGCCTGCAGCAGCTCACCCACCAGGCCTGCCGCAGTCCAAAAGCGCACTCGTTTGCCTTTGCGACAGGCTGCCCGGGCCAGAGCGATGGCCAGATGGGTCTTGCCCAGGCCAGGATTTCCGAGCAGGATGACCGTTTCCCGTTTCTGGATGTACTCGCCTTGCGCCAGGTCTAGCATCTGAGGCTTGTTCAGGCCTGGAATGGCCGAGAAATCGAAGCTGGCAAGTTCTTTGACCACTGGAAAACGAGCGGCTTTGAGACGCTTCTGCAACTGGTTCTGCTCGCGTTTGGTCACTTCTTGCTCGGCCAGAGCCAGCAGATAGCGGGTGTAATCCAACTGATTGGCGGCTGCATCGGCGGCAAACGCCTGGTAGTTCTGGACAAAAGTCGGCAATCTCAGATGGCGCAAGTAGCTTTCTAAGAGACGGTTCGGTTCCATCGCTCAAGCCTCCGCCAGCAGTAAGTCGTACTGGTGCAAGTCTACCGGCTGGTGTCCAAAGTTTGCCAGATGAGGATGCTTGCTCAGGTCAAGCGATGGTGCGTCAGCCTCCTCCTCTTGCAGCAGGTTCAGGCATTGTTTTACGCCATCCAGGTGGGCAGCGCCCAACTCGATGGCTCGGCGCACCGCTTGTTCGACCTGTTTTGCCGGGTGATCCTGGTGCAGTTTGAGGATGGCGATGAACTGGCGTACACCTCGTCCCTCTGGAAAACGCTCCTGCAGCTCCTCCAGCAGCCGGTCATAGTCTTTTGGCCAGGTTTTCCGCCAGCGTCGCAGCGGGATGGCATGCTCAAAAGCGCCCGGGCGCTGCTCCATCAAGTCCAGGTAATGCAGCGGCTCGATCGCATCCTGCTCTCGACCCAGGCAACGCGGATGGTCGGCGATCACTTCTCGGTCAGAGAGGATTTTTACCCGAAATGGGTAGGCTTGCAACACCAATTGACTGTTGCGCTGGCTCACCGGCACCGAGTAGCGATTGGTCTCAAACACCACCTGGCTGTATGGGTTCGGCTTGACCAGGTGCGTGGTGCAGGCAGCGAAATCGCTGGCAGGCAGCGGGATGAAATAAGCCTTCTCTTCTTCCCACAGCTCTTCAACCGGCGCTTCTTTGCCGCGCACATGCCGTCGCACGTCCTGCAGACAGGCTTTGTGCAAGAGGGAGTTGAGCTCCTCGAAGGAGTTGACTTGCAGGATGGGCGTCAGGAAGTTGCGCTGGGCGTAGCCGACATCGCTTTCCACACCACCCTTTTCATGGCCCTGGCCGCGGTTGCAATAATTGCTCTCGAACAGGTAGTGGCTGCGCAAAGTCTTGAAGGCTTCCTGCTCCACGCGGTTCTTGCCTTCCAGTACCTTGTACACTGCCGTCTTCAGGTTGTCGTAGGTGATCCGTCGCGGAATGCCGCCCAAAAAGTGGAAAGCCTGGACATGTCCTGCGAAGAAGGCTTCCTGTTTCTGGAACGGAAAGGCCATTGCAAAACGCGCCCGGGAGTAGTTCAGGCGCATCACGAACACCTGCACTGTGATCCGCTTGCCAGCCAACTCCACTTCGGCTTCTCCCCAATCCACCTGGGCATCCTGACCAGGGTCGAATTCCAGAGGCAGGTAGGCGTCTCGCCGTTTACTTCTCTGGCGCTGTTGGCTGACATAGTTGAGCACAGAACCTGCGCTGCCCTGGTAGCCTTCACTAACCAGGATTTCGTAGATGCGGTGCGCGGTGAAACGCTGTTTGCGAGGCTGATGTTTGCTCTTTTCCAGCAGTTCGGCTATTCGTTGTTTGTAAGGTCCAATGACCGGCGCATCCCTGGGTTTCTTCAGTGTGTAGGGTTGTGGCGCCGGGTTTGCAATTGCCTTGCGGATCGTGTCGCGATGGTAGCCAAAACGACGATTGATCGCGCGAATGCTAAGTTTGTCAACAAAGTATGCCCGCCGGATGGCTTCGAAGTCTTCCACTTTTTTCATCTCCTGACCTCCGGGAGTATGGTACCCGGAGATCGATCCCGGTGGGACACTTTTCAATGTTAATTTTCAGGCCAAGTGGTACACTTTTATTTTAGAAAAAACAATTTGCAAGACAATTATTAAGATTGCCCTGATCATTATTATATTTAACCTTGTCGCCTGTACTTCAGAGCAGACCAACATGTATACCTATTACTGGAAGACAGACGGGACATGGAAAGGCACCTGCCGTGCGCTGGCCATCAAGCTCTATGATGGCAGCGAGCACCGGGTGTGCTTCCAGTTCAAATAGCGTGATTGGGCTGCTGCGCTTGAGCGTCGTTAGACACGGAGACGCGGAGATGCTCTCCCCATCTCCGGCTGGATCAACCTGAGGTGATTCCCGACTTGAATCCGGTACAATCTCCACGCGAGGCGGGTATAATCGTCCAGGCGAGGCTCGAGCAGTGGCGATGTAATGCACTTGACAGCGCTGCGGAAATCTATTGGACTGATCTGCCATGTTTCTTCCGACCACACCTCAAGAAATGGACCAACTCGGCTGGTCGCAGCTGGACGTCATCCTGGTCACCGGCGACAGCTATATCGACAGCCCCTACATCGGGATCGCCGTGATCGGTAAAGTGCTGCTCCAGGCTGGCTTTCGTGTAGGTGTGATCGCTCAACCAAACTTGGATTCTGCCCAAGATATCATCCGCCTCGGTGAACCTCTGCTGTTTTGGGGGGTTAGCGCCGGTTGCATCGACTCGATGGTCGCTAACTATACCGCCCTGAAAAAGAAAAGGAAGAATGACAACTACACTCCTGGTGGGCTCAACAATCGGCGGCCCGACCGCGCCAGCATTGTCTATACCAACCTGATCCGGCGTTATCATAAAAACACCTCGCCTATCGTTCTGGGCGGCATCGAAGCCAGTCTGCGCCGCATCGCGCACTACGATTTCTGGTCAGACAAGGTGCGCCGGTCGATCCTGCTGGACGCCAAGGCTGATTACCTGCTGTATGGGATGGCCGAAAAAGCCGTTGTTAAGCTGGCGCAGCGCCTGCAAAGCGGGGATGATGTCCGCCAAATCCGTAGCCTGTGCTACCTGGTCGGAGAAGCCGAGCGGGGGTCAATCCCCAGCAACTACCTGGAACTGCCTTCCTTCGAGACCGTCATCCAGGATAAAGACGCCTTGATCGATATGTTCCACCTGTTCTACCAAAACAATGATCCGCTTTCAGCGAACGGGCTGTATCAGAAACACGCCGGACGCTACCTGGTTCAGAACCCGCCTGGCCCCTACCTGAACCAGGCGGAAATGGACGCAGTGTACGGTTTGAATTTTGAGCGCCGCCAGCACCCCTATTACGAAAGACAGGGAAAGGTGCGGGCGTTGGAAACGATCCAGTTCTCCATCCCCACCCACCGCGGCTGCTATGGAGAGTGCAGCTTCTGCGCCATTGCCATCCATGAAGGTCGTACCGTCCGGTGGCGCAGCTCGGAATCCATCCTGGCCGAAGCCAGGTTGCTGACGCAACTCCCGGAGTTCAAAGGCAATATCCTAGACGTGGGTGGTCCGACAGCCAACATGTACGGTTTTGAATGCGAGAAGAAGCTCACACACGGCGCCTGTGCAAAGAAAAGCTGCCTGTTCCCGGCAGTCTGCCCCCTTCTAAAAGTCGATCATCGCCCCCAGCTGGATCTGCTCCAAAAAATCCGCGACCTTCCAGGGGTCAAGAAAGTCTTCGTTGCCTCTGGTATCCGTTATGACCTGCTGCTGAGCGACCAGGCCTGCGGGCTGACCTATTTGCGCGAAGTGGTCGCCCACCATGTGTCCGGCCAGATGAAGGTGGCTCCAGAGCACTGCGAAGATAGCGTGCTGCGGCGCATGGGTAAGCCGGGTAAGACTTCTCTGCTGCGTTTCAAAGATCTATTCGACAATATATCCCGGGAGAGCGGCAAAGAGCAATACCTCACCTACTACCTGATCGCCGCGCACCCAGGTTGCACCGAGCAAGACATGGTTCGCTTGAAGGCTTTCACCAGCAAGAAGCTAAAGATCCACCCCGAGCAGGTGCAAATCTTCACACCCACCCCCTCCACCTATGCCAGCCTGATGTATTTCACCGAGATGGACCCTTTCACCCGCCAGCCGGTATTCGTTGAAAAAAACCCGCATCGTAAAGAGCTCCAGAAACAAATCGTAGTGGGAAAAAGTGAGCAGTGATGTGATAGGGGAGAAAATTTTCGTCGCCTGTGCACCCGGCCTGGAGATCATCACCGCCCAGGAGATACGTTCGCTGGGATTTCTCCCAACGAACGTCGCAGCTGCAGCGGTGCTAGGCGGCGTAAACGCCGCCAAATTAGATTATACGGACGGTGGGGTGGAAACGATAATCAGCAGTACCAACAATTCTGACTCGGATGCGAATACCCACCTGGAGGCGGTATATCGCCTTAACCTTTTCTTGCGGACAGCCAGCCGGGTGCTTGTGCGGCTGGGAGAATTTTACGCTGCAGCCTTCTCCGAACTGCGCAAGAAGGCAGGGCGTCTGGAGTGGGAGGCCTACCTGTCGCCCGGCCAATCGGTGGCGCTGCGGGTGACCTGCCATAAATCACGACTGTATCATTCCGATGCGATAGCTGAGCGGGTATTGGGAGCCATCACCGACCGCATGGGAAGTCCTGTGCCCCTTGCCAGGTTTAACGAAAACGCCAGCAATACGCTGCCTCAGCTGGTAGTTGTGCGCCTGCTGCACGATCATGTGACCATCAGCATCGACTCATCCGGCGAACACATGCACCGTCGTGGTTACCGGCTGGCAGCAGCCAAGGCCCCCCTGCGCGAGACCTTGGCTGCCGGCGTGCTGCTGGCTTCTGGCTGGGACCGGGTCTCACCCCTGCTTGACCCATTCTGCGGATCCGGCACGATCCCGATCGAAGCGGCGTTGCTGGCGAAAGACCTGGCGCCTGGGCGCCTGCGCCGCTTTGCCTTTATGGACTGGCCGGGTTTCGACCAAGATCGATATGAACGCCTGCTGGTGAATTCCTGCCAATCTGCTCGCGAACACGAGGTTTATAGCCGCAAGGTTTATAACGACAAGGCATGGGATTGGCCATCTGGCGATTCACTCAATGACCGCGACACCAAGGCCTTGGGTATGGCGCCCGCTGCTCCTGTCTCTGACCACGTCGCCGGTGCTTACGATAAGGCGCCTACTATCCTCAGTTCCGACCGTGATGCCGGGGCGATCGCGATGGCGGAGGCAAATGCTTCCCGAGCTGGGATTTCTGACAGCATCGAATTCTCCTGCCTGGCGGTCTCGGCCGTTGAACCTCCCGCCGGTTCCGGCTGGGTGATAACCAATCCTCCTTATGGTCTGCGGGTCAGCGCCCAAAAGGACCTGCGCAACCTGTATGCCCAGTTCGGGAAGGTGCTGCGGATGAAATGCCCTGGCTGGCGCTATGCCATCCTGTGCAACGACGAGCGCCTCTTTTCGAATTCCGGTTTACGTCCAAAAGCTCACTTGTCCTTCGAGAACGGCGGTGTGCCCGTAAAACTGTATTGCGGAACTGTCTCAGACTGACTGCGAAGCTCACCTGCGTTGCAACCGGGAATTTTCTTCTGCGAAAGGTAAATAAAGAGAACGACGAAAAAGTTACGGTTTTTTGTGCCGACGATGATGATGCCAGGCAAGCCATCGCCAGTGTCGACCTCTACTTCGACGACGACGCCATCCAGGCCGATGACAGCGCAGGAATAAACGCGGGCGAGCACAGTCTTAGTTTAGGGTTGGATGGTGAAATTGTCAATGGGGTTTGTTATATTCACCGCGATTTTCAACTGGCGCATTTTGTCCAATATATCTCCTGATGCCGACCTTTTAGGCAGCACGTGCACCGTGCGCCGCAACAGCCCGTTGCGACTACGACATTCCCCTGGCGTACTAGAACCCGACGAGCGGCTGGCCCGTGATAAACACCGCCATGGAGTTGAAGAAGAAAAACCCGAAAAACAACACGTTTAGCACCAACACCACTTTCGACCACCAACTGGCCCTGGCTGGCTTTGGCAGTTTCGTATTCAGGTAGATTAGCACCCACGGGTAGATGAGCGATGCCAGGTTCGACATGTTGCCCGAGATGATCAACAGGTCGGTCGGCAGCGCCAGGTGAATAACGACCGAGATCACCAGGATGAAAATTATGGCGATTAAGTAATAAGCCCGTCGCGAATCACCGTTGATCCACCGGCGCAAGCGAGGGCTCACGGCGATTGCGGTATCCGTTGTGTTGCGGGTTAACATCTCCAGGATCGTGGTCTGTGTTTTGAACAGGATCAGCGCGCCGATAGCCAATACAAAGGAGTAGAGGAAGGCTGCCTGCTTGGCTAGCTCAGTCGCGGCGTACACAGGCATGTTTTCGGAGGTGGGCGGTGCTGCACCAGGCTGGCTTGCCAGCCAGCGCACCAGCACGCTTGGGATGAACATGCCAACCATGGCACCCGTGAAGAACACGAGCCACTGGTCCATCTTCAAGTAGTGGAACTAGCGATTCCAGACTCGTGTGTTCCGCTCACTCTCCGGGAAGGTCACCCCGGATGGCAGTACTTCTTTCTTTTCGCCGCCGACCAGGCCGGAGAAGAAGCCTATCTTGCGCCCCATTCCATAACCATGGTCGCGGTAATAATTAATCAGCAAAAAGTTCATGCCTGCCCCAAAGCCCGTGTAACCGATGATGGAGCCGAGGGTAGCGACATCGATGCCTTCCGGCAAAGGCGCTGGTATTATGATACTTTTGAGCGCCTCAGCCCATAATGAGGCAGGCGCAAAGATGAAGGCCAGCAGGGAGATCATGCTCAAAGTGAAAATCACCAGGAATGTGTCGACGATCTCCATCGTGCGCGCGATCTTCTTGCCGATCGTGTAGATCAATAGCGACAAAAACATCAAGCCAATGGCGATGAGCCGATAGGCCTCGACCTCGACAGGATTCGTAACGTCATAACTGCGGCCAGCAATGAGGGCAAAAATGCTTTGCCCGGCCGCAGCCGCCCAGCCGCCTCAAATCCAGCCGATGTAGATGACAAAAAGGGTTACCAACGCCCAGAACCGGTAGCCCGGCGGAGTGCGGGTGAACCCGACGATGGGTACCTCGCCGGTAGCTATCGTGTAGCGGGCGTTCTCGAGGTTGTAGCATACTTGTAAGATGGCGGAGAATGCGATGAGCCAGCCGATGCCAGTGAAGCCGTATTGTCCGAACGCCAGCGGCCCCAGCAACCACTCGCCTGATCCGAGGGCTGCGCCTAGAGCGATCATGCTAGGCCCCAGCACTACGGTAATGATCTCCCGTCCGCCAATCTTGGGTTTATTGAAGGCTTCCTCTGTGTAGGCAGGTCGACTAGGGGGAGCGCAGGCCTGCTAACACCGATCTGGATACTCTGTTGTTCTGTTGTGACCATGAGACGTCTCCTTGCTCTTCTAGGAATGCTGCTAACCTGGTGGAGGGCGCATCTGCAGACTCAGAATCTGCTCTAGTTATCCAGGCGAGGTTCAAATTCAACCGTCTGCGCTAAACCGGCTGAATGAATTGGCGAGTGAGATTCACCCACAACGCGGTAACACGGTTATAGTGTGCAAACGTTCGGAGTCCTGCACATAGTGCTGGCGGTGCACCGGGTGCAGGACGGTGCTCGGCGTGGGAGGACGGGCGGATCGGGGTGCTGACTACGGGGTCATCGCACTGTAAGTGTTATTGACCCAACTGCTACCCTACCTTGCCGATCAGTCCGCGCGGGGCGCATTCCCCTTTGCCAATGCGCCCCGCGCCTGTTGGTGTTGAACAACCTCCGGCCCCCCTGCGTGTTGGCTGCAGGTTACCCTCAGGGCATCAGGGTTTGCATGGGATTCAGGGCCCGTCCCGGACCGCCATGAGCCCGGCGTATCCGCCGAGGTAGAGGGCTCCGTTCGGCGCGATGGTTGTAGGCGACCAGAAATTATCGAACGTGGCTGGGGCATCCGCCCGGAAGGTGCCCGCTAACTTCTCCCAGGCCACTTTCCCGGTGCGGAAGTCGAGCGCTACCCAGTAGACCGCATAGACGTTGTTGTCCGGGTCGAGCTTCCGGTCCATGGTATAGATGAGCCCTGTCCTTGTAGATAGCCGGGGGCACGCGATCGTGCGAACTTCCGTGTTGACCCAGACTTTGGTGCAGCCTTTCCCGTTCGGGTTAATGTCGATGCGTTGTAGCCCCGGTTTGCCTGGCCTGGCTAACCTCCCGCTACCCCAGTCGAACAAGTAGTCGGTGCTGTTCTGTACGATAATAGAGTTGTGGAAGCCGATCACCGAGTTGGAATCGGCCCCGGCGCCGCCTCCTGGGAAGTCGAACACGGGTATTTTGCACACGATCCGCTGCTGCCCCGCACCGAGTTTCTCGTCCGGCTTGGTCCGGTACACAACCAGGTTCATCTGCGGGGCATTGTCGGTGATCGCGACGTACTTCCCTTCGCCGAGGAGGGTCGGTGTCGTGCCTGAGCCGAGCTCGTACTGCCCCGGCCGGACCGCGCCGATGGTGTCGTATGCCTGGCGCCAAACCACGTACGGCCAGCCATCCGCGCCGATGTCGACCCGGTACATCGCCTGCGTGGTCACGATGTAGCCGCCCTCCTTGGCGAGCACATGTCCGTTTCGAGTGAACTCGCCAGGACCGAGATTGACATGCGGCAGGTTTTCTTTCGTATAGGGTCCCTGGGCTGTCGCCGGGTCGAGCACGTAGATGTTCGCCGAGGCGCCCATGTTCAGCCAGTAGCGTCCCTGGAAGTCCGCGAACACCCCGGCGATGCGATCGACTTGCTTGCCATCCTCGTCCATGACGAGGTCCGTCAGGTCGTATGGTTCACCCTCCAGCTCGATTTCGGGGCCGGAGGCTGTGTCAACGATTGCCAATGTCAGCAGAACCTTGCCTTCGGAAATCACATGCACCCGATCGTGGTTGTCGAGGTAGCCGTAGATGGACCACGCTGAAAGTTGGAACTTCTGCTCTCCCTCCCCCTGAGGTTCGCCCGGCTGCACTGCCAGGGGATAGTGGGCCAGGATCTCCAGGGTATCCGGATCAAGCAGATTAATGCTCGCCTCCTCCACGCCGTGGGCATACACAACCAGCCGGCCATGACTGTCAATCGAAATGTTGGTGGCTAGCATAACCCACGAGTTCTGGTGTATTCCCGCCAGGTCCGTCGAGCTGATGACCAGGTTGCGGCCAAGCGGCCCGGCCAGGTCCGCAGCATCGCTCATCCAGCTATCGGAGTGACCGTGGGCTAATCCGTTGGGTGCAAAGCTCGGATTCTGGGGCACCCCGGTGTTGGCTAATGGATGCGCCTTCGCCGGCGCCCCGATATAGTCGGGCAGCGACGTGAAGGGTCCCGGAGGGATCGGAGTGACCGGCTGACTGGCTGACCCAGGCAAGCTGGCCCCCAGTATCAGCCCTCCAAGAACGAGCATTGTCAGGAATTTGGATAGGGTTGAGGTTTTCATGATCTTCGCTCCTTTCATCTTTTGTTAATTATATCAGTTATCGTCCTGGCTTTGAGAGGCCTGGCATCGGGGTCAGGCGGCATCGCCGGTTTCCCTTCATTGTTCCCTGTCTCCCGATAGATGACCTCCACCAGGTCCGTTGTCGCCACGGCCCGTTCCTAGCGGCCCGACCGGAACAGCACCTGGTCGCTGGAGGGGTCGACACCGACCAGCAGCAGCCCCGGCAAGGGCCGCCAGGTTGTTGGTGCGAAACTCGTTGTTGAAGACCCGATTGTCGTTTGCGCCAGGCCAGAGGAAGATCCCGTTCAGGAAGTTATCGAAGAAAATGATATCCAGGATCAGGTTGCTGCTCACAGCCCCACCGTCCACCTGGAGGACGATTCCGTTGCCGACAGTGGAATCGCTGAGGCTGTTCGAGCTGACCTGGGTATTGGTCAGCCTGACTCCGCTACTGGCAATCAAGGCGATGCAGTTTACAGCACAATTCTCGACAGTATTTTCCGCTATACGGTTGTTCGTCATGACTGTTCCAGGGCCAGCGTTCAATGAGATCCCTACCAGACATCCCTGCAGGGTATTTTTGATAATCGTATGCTGACCCTGGGGTAGCGTAATCCCTCCCAATCTTCCTCCTCTCCGTGTCCCTTCCGAGGTGATTATCGCGCATATTTGTGAAATTGTTGCACTATGGTTTTTGAAAAAAAAGATACTGCTCAGCCTGCACGTAGAAGAAGCTTTTTACTGAGCCCGAGATAACCATGTTTATCCGACCACACATAATTATGATATATATGATATAATATAGTATAGTTAGCTAGTTATTTATTGCGCTTTTCAGAGGCGACATGATAATCAAATTTCTTCACCAGGGCTTGCTCCTTTCTCGCGCGATATCTTTTATACTTCTTCTTGTTTTCCTCGCTTATTTTCCAGCAAGCGCTCAATCGCCTGAGTTGCCTGCTGCCACGATAACCGTCACCAGCCATCTGGACACTTCGGGGAACGCTAGCATCTGCACACTACGCGATGCGATCACTGCAGCGAACACCAACAGCCCGGTTGGTGGCTGCCCCGCTGGCGCGCCCTACCCGGCGATGGACGTTATAAAGGTCGGTTTTACCACCCAGTACTGCCTGAACAACGGGGGGTGTACGATCATCCTGTCCAGCCCGCTGCCCGCGGTGAGCGAAGACGTTACCATCCAGAATAACACGGGGATCGGCTTTCGCATTCCGACCATCAGCGGGGATTATAAGTATCGCATCTTCGATCTTCAAGGCGTAATCGTGAACATCTCCAACCTGATCCTCATCCGCGGAAACGCTACCGGCGCCGCTGCTGCAGGCTACGGCGGCGCGATCAACACCTCCACCCAGGATACGACCTTGCAAGTGACCAACGTCGTTTTTTCAGAGAACCACGCCCAGAGTCGCGGCGGCGCCGTCCTGGTCGCGGGCGGTACGGTTACGATCAATAATTCGACCTTCACGCGCAATACCGTGGATTATTACGGCGGGGCCATCGGCCAGTTCAGCGGGGTTCTGATCCTGACGAACAGCACTATAGAAGGCAACTCGGCCCTTGATGGCGGCGGCATCGAAATCCAGAGCGCCAGCGATACCCGTATCACCAACGTCACCATCAGCGGGAACATTGCCCGGGGACGCGGCGGCGGGATCTCGCGCATCGGCACCGGCCCCACGGTCAGCCTGAACAATGTGACGATCACGAATAACATTGCCGATTCGACCAATTTAGGGGGTGCAGACGGTGGTGGGATTTATCGTGGCGGCGGCACCATCACCATTGCCAATTCGATTATCGCCGGCAACTACGACACGCCGTTCAATTCCGGCACTGGGGCGATCCATCCGGATTGCTCTGGTGCAGTGACATCTTTTGGGTATAACTTGATCGGGATCGGGGATGGATGTTCGGGTCCGGTCAACGGAGTGAATGCCGACAAGGTCGGATCCATGAATGCCCCGATTCTCGCCCGGTTAAATCCGCTGGGGAACTACGGTGGCTCAACTGCCACGCACTCGTTGCAGCCAAACAGTCCTGCTGTCGACGCCGGTAATCCAATAACGCCGGGCGGAGGAGGCTTTGGCGCCTGCGCGGCAACCGACCAGCGCAATGTCGCTCGTCCGGTTGGGGCTAATTGCGATATCGGCGCCTACGAAGGCTCCCTTGGATTGCAGTTCCTTCCCTTTGCTTTCAGGTAATCTTTGCTGATAATCGGCTTCTGATATCCGGTTATATATTGAGCAACCAGTTCGGCCAGGTATATAAACCATCCATACCTAACACCCGCACCTCCCTTCGACTTACATTGGGCTTCAAGCTCATCACCATTGCCAGCGCATTTCTCCAAACCGTCATATGCGCCAGGGCAAACCCCAAATGCCCTCAGGATGGTGCTTACCACTCGCAGACTCAACATTTTTCACATGACGCGCTCGTCGCGTGGCGCGATAATAGCCTTGAAATGCCCGTTGCGGCGGGGGCAACACAGCAGCAAGCGTTCGATGAAATGGGAAAAGTGAATAAAGCGGCGATCGTGTTGGCAGCCCTCTTCTTCTTGTGGCCGGCCACGCCACTTGAAACCCGGGGTTTGCCATGATGTCCGCTACTCAAGGCGGGGCTTCGACACATGGAACAGAGCGCTCCACCCCTCGAGTCACGAGGGCATTCCTGATCGCCTCTTCACTGGTGGCGGCCGGTGGCGCGATCGGCATCCTCAGCGTCACGGGCATCACCACTCCAGTGCGCTAACGAGGAACAGCGCACTGGATATGGCGGGAAATGCCTATGAATGGGTCAACGACTGGTACAATGGC
>Ga0113563_10001246_pt1 | contig 14221 bp, 7 predicted proteins | sample Mud3Dept3metaG_FD_80117 | JGI IMG/M metagenome (GOLD analysis project Ga0113563, IMG submission 80117) | Freshwater wetland microbial communities from Ohio, USA, analyzing the effect of biotic and abiotic controls - Mud 3 Core 4 Depth 3... | ecosystem: Environmental > Aquatic > Freshwater >...
AGGACAAGTTCGCGGCGCGTTCCCACGCGAAGGCCTGGGATGCCACGCAGACCGGGCGCTTCAAGAACGAGATCGTCGGCATCGAGGGCCACGACGCGAACGGCTTCCGCGTGCTGTGCGAGATCGACGAAGTGATTCGGCCGGAGACCACCGTCGAGGGGCTCGCGGCGCTGCCGCCGGCGTTCGATCCCAAGGGCGGCACGGTGACGGCGGGTTCGTCGTCGGCGATTTCCGATGGCGCATCTGCGATGCTCGTCATGAGCTATGAGCGGGCCAAGGCGCTGGGCCTGAAGCCGCGCGCGAAGATCGTTTCGATGGCCGTGGCGGGTTGCGACCCGGCGATCATGGGTTACGGCCCGGTGCCGGCCACCAAGAAGGCGCTGAAGCGCGCCGGCCTGAAGATGGAGAACATCCAGGTTGCCGAGCTGAACGAGGCCTTCGCGGCCCAGTCGCTGCCGGTGATCAAGGACCTCGGGTTGCTCGAAAACTACGACGAGAAGGTGAACCTGAACGGCGGCGCGATCGCGCTGGGCCACCCGCTCGGCTGTTCCGGGGCGCGCATCACCACTGCCCTCTTGAACGTCATGGAGCAGAAGGACGCCGACCTCGGTCTGTCGACCATGTGCATCGGCCTCGGGCAGGGCATCACTACCGTTCTCGAGAGGTGCCGGGTTTAACGTTTTAAACGTTTGGGGGAGCCGGCCGCGGCTCCCCAGTTTTCCGTCCTCGGCGCGCTCGTTCGCTCGCCTGGGACAGCGCTGCGACAGTCCGTCCCAGTGCGCGAGCGACCTCGCTCCGGGTCGCGACGTCTTCCTCCAGCGCGCGGCGCACGATCTCGACGCGCACGGCACTCAGGTGACGCGCGCGGTCGGCCGATCGCACGGCATCGGCCCCGACCCCGTGCTCCGCACAGGTACGATCGATCAGTTCATCCAGCGTCATGGGCTGGGGACGTTTGCCGGTGGCGGCCCTCCGCACGCGCGTCAGAAATTCTTCGTCGCCGAGGACCCGCCCATCGCAGGATGACGAGCATTTGAGCGGCGACTCCAGGCGGGTGCCCAGCGCCTCTGCGACTAACCGGGCGTACGACAGGCGGGCTCTCGTCAGGTCGGGGTCGAGCGTGGCGAGCGTTCGCTGCGGTCTGACCCACGGCCGACGGGCGAGGCCGAGATAGTCGCGGTGGCTGCTCCATTCATAGTCGGCGGGATCGCGGACCAGACCGCCCCGCACGGGGTTGAGGTGGATGTAACGCACGAGTTCGAGCAGGTAGCGCTCCGTGTCGACCAGCACGGCGTGATATCGGCGCTCGAAGAGGTGGCCGGTCGTTTCGAGTCGCCGTTGCAGGAACCGCGCGTACTGGCTTGCGACTCGCTGCATGAAGCGCCCGAGCGGCACGTCGCTGATTTCGACGAGCGCGTGAACGTGGTTCGTCATCCAGCAGTACGCGTGGATGCGGACAACGTCGCGCTCGGTTGCGTCCGCGACGATCGAATCCAGGCGTGTCCGGTCGGCCGGAAGTTCGAAGATGGGCTGCCGATGATTCCCGCGCAGGGTGACGTGGTAGAGGCCACCGGGAACGTGCAGTCGAGGTTGTCGGGCCATCCTTGGTCCTTCCAAACGCCAACTGGGAGATGGTCTAGGTCCAAAGTAGGCGTGGCCGGAGTGCACGTCTCGCGCGATTCTTGGCGGGATCGCATCAAAATCAACGTAGTTCGCGGCTGACTTGGCCTGCTGACGCACCCAAACGTTGCAAACGTTAAACCCGGCACCTCTGGTTTAGCTGCACTGCACAAAACCGCTATACCGGCGTCGGGTGCATTGCGCGATATTCGGCCGCACGGCAAAACCTTTCAAACGTTAAACCCGGCACCGCCGGAGAGGGTCCATGGATACCAAGGCCAAAGACGTCTCGATGCAACTCGCCGAGGACGCCCGCCAGGAAGACTGGGAGGCCGTGAGCTTCACGGCCGAGGTGTTCAAGGGCAACTTCCGTTGGGACCTGCTGCACCCGTTCCCGGCGCAGTCCGCCGAAGACAAGAAGATCGGCGACGAGTACATCGAGAAGATCCGCCCGGTCATCGAGAAGGTCATCGACCCGTGGCAGATCGACGAGGACGGCGAGTATCCGCGCGAGGCACTCGAGGCCCTGGCGGGGGTCGGCCTCTTCGGCATGAAGATCCCGAAGGAATACGGCGGCCTGGGGTTCTCGGTCACCAACTACGCCCGCGTGCTCGGCTTCCTCGGCGGCTACTGCGCCTCGACCGTGGCCTTCATCTCGGCACACCAGAGCATCGGCGTGCCGCAACCGCTCAAGGAATTCGGCACCGAGGAGCAGAAGCGCAAATACCTGCCGCGCCTCGCCAGGGGCGAAATCTCCGCGTTCGCGCTCACCGAGCCCGGCGTCGGCTCCGACCCGGCGCGCATGACGACGGTGGCCACGCCGTCGGCCGACGGCAAGTACTACACGCTCAACGGCGACAAGCTCTGGTGCACGAACGTCAGCGACCCGAAGACGACGCTGATCGCGGTGCTCGCGCGGACGCCCGACAAGGTTCTGCCGAACGGCAAGTCGCTGCCGCAGATCTCGTGCTTCGTCGTCGAGACCGCATGGCCTGGCGTTGACCGCGTGCGGCGCTCGCGCTTCATGGGCCTGCGCGGCATCGCAAACGGCGTGGTCGCGTTCAAGGACGTGAAGGTGCCCGCCGAAAACCTGATCGGCAAGCCGGGCGAGGGCCTCAAGATCGCGCTCGCGACGCTCAACGTCGGTCGCCTCGGGATCCCGGCCGCGGCCATCGGCGGCGCCATGGCGCTGGTGGACGATGCCAAGTGGTGGACCTCGACGCGCCAGCAGTGGGGCCAGCCGGTCGGCAAGCACCAGGCCGTGGCGAAGATGATCTCGGGCTACATGGCGCAATTGTTCGCGATGAAGGCGATGGTCAACGTCGCCTGCGCGTTCGCCGACCACAAGAATGCCGACATCCGCCTCGAGGCCGCGGCGGCCAAGTACTGGTGCTCCGAGACGCTGTGGAAGATGTACGACGACTACGTCCAGGTGCGCGGCGGGCGCGGCTACGAGCAGGCGAAGTCGCTGTATGCCCGCGGCGAGCGCCCGACCGGCGTCGAGATGGGCCTGCGCGACGCGCGCATCAACCGCATCTTCGAGGGCTCGTCGCAGGTCATGCAGTTGATCATGGCGCGCGAGGCGCTCGACACGCACTTCAAGCTCGTGATGCCGATCATGCAGCCGAAGCCGGGGCAGAAGGTCACCAAGCGCGAGGCGATGATGAAGGCGGCCGGCTTCTACGGCACATGGCTGCCCAAGCTGTTCGTGCCCGACCTGGGCGGGAACCTCGAGGCGAAGCACCTGAACGAGCGCAACCGCAAGCACCTCGCCTATGCCGCGAAGACCAGCAGGCTACTCGCGCGGCGCCTGTTCGCGACCATGGCGAAGTACGGCCCGAAGCTCGAGAAAGAGCAGATCATCCTCGGCAACTTCGTCGACATCGGCGTCGACCTGTTCGTGATGGGCTCGGCCCTGTCGTACGCCGATCACCTCGTCGCTGCCAATCCTGCCGACCAGTCGTCGCAGGAGCTCGCGGACCTGTTCTGTCGCGAAGCGCGGCGGCGCATCGAGGGCAACTTCCGCGCCGTGAAGAGCAACTTCAACCGCTCCTACGACAAGGTTGCGGGGTTGCTCATGGAGGGAAAGCTCGACTGGCTCGCCGAGGGCGCGATCAACCCGATCCCGCCGCAGTATCGCGACTGGGAGAAGAACGACTACGAGCACCCGGCGCAGGCCGTGGCAAAACCGAAGCCGGAGGTCGGCAAGGAAGCTGCCTAACGATTTGTCGCCCACCTCGCGGCGGACTACGCACGGCGCAAGCAGCGTCGCGGCGCACGTTCCAACGTCTTCGGGGCGTATCAGTCTACATGCGCCGTGCGACTTTGCGGGCTCGGCCGCGAAGTCGCTCAGGCGCGGGCTGTCAGGCGTGCATTCCGGATTCGTTCCGGCGAGCATGTCTTCTTCGCTCGCGGGAACGAATCCGGAATGCACGCCAGCCACCAACGCGCCCCGAGCGCTTCCTCCGCGCCTAGCGGTCGAGCAGCGCGACCAGGTCCCTGAAGCTCCGCGCGCGCGCGACGTCCGCCGGCGCGACGCCATCCCGATTGCGGAGCTTGTTGCTGGCGCCCGCGGCCAGCAATGCGCGGGTCGTCTCGGCATCCCCGGACTGGCTCGCGAGAATGAGCGCGGTGTCGCCGTGGCGATTCTGCACGTCCACCTCGGCGCCCGAGGCGAGCAGGCGCCGCACGACCGCGGCATGTCCTCCGGCGGCGGCGAGCATGAGCGGTGTGTCCCCGGTGCTGGTCCGGACCGACAGGCTCGCGCCGGCACGCGCGAGCCGATCGACGACGTCCGCGTACCCGCGCGCGGCGGCGCATGCAAGCGGCGTCACGTTGTTGCGGTCCGCGGCGTCGCCGTCGGCCCCCGCCTTGAGCAGTGCTGCCACGACCGCGGGCGCGTCATTGCAGGCTGCGACCCGCAGCGCCGAGCGCCCGAGCGAATCGACCGCGGCGGGCGACGCCCTGGCGGCCAGCAGAAGTTCCACGATGTCGGCCCGTTTGCCGGCGGCGGCCACGATAAGCGGAGCGGTGCCGCGTGCATCGCGGCCGTTCGCATCCGCGCCAGCCGCGAGCAGCTGACGCACGACCTGCACGTTTCCGGCTCCCACCGCAACTGCAATCGGCAGTTCCTCCTCGTTCCCGCGCGTATCGGGCGCCACGCCATGCTCCAGTAGCGCGGACAGTGCTTTTTCGCGGCCAAGGCGCACCGCGACACCCAGGGCCGTCGATCCGCGCGCGTCCGGGAGAGCCGGATCGGCGCCCGCCTGCAAGAGCGCCACGACCGACTGCGCCGCGTCCGACGCCACGGCAAACGTCAGCGCCGATTCGCCGCTCGGCGCGCGTGCATTCGCATCGGCGCCGCGTCGCAGCAGTTCGCGCAAGACTACCGGCTCGCCGCGGCCGGCCGCCACGACCACGTCCGGCCAGCCGGCGTACGCGTCGTTGGTCGCCCGCGGCAGTGCGTCCATGGTGGGCGCGGCGGCGGCGACCGCGACCGGCAGCCGCACCGGCGCCGCGCCGGCCGCGAGCAATTCCTTCGCCTGCTGCCCGCGTCCGCGCCGCAGTGCATAGACCAGCGCCGACGCACCGGCACTGTCCACGGCACTCACGCTCGCCTTCGCCTGCAACAGGCGCGTGCAGGCCTCGGGACGTTCCGCGCCGCAAGCGAGCATCAGGGGCGTGACCCCGTAGTGGTCGGCGACCGCAACGCTCGCGCCGCGCGCGAGCAGGGCCGCAATGGCCTCTACTGCACCGGTGTCGGCGGCGTGATGCAGCGCGGTGCGTCCGAAGTCGTCCTTCGCATCGACGCGATCCGCGCTTGCCAGTGCGTTGACGGCGGCGACGTCGCCGCGTGCCGATGCGCGCCAAAGCGCGGTCCGACGCATGGCCTCGTCGGGGAGTGCGTCCGGCAGGCGAAACTCGAACGGCAACGCGCCCCGCCGCGCGAGTTCCCGGGCATCGGGGTCCCCCAGCTCCGCGGCGCGATTGAGCCACTGGCGCGCGCCGGCAGGATCCGGCGGATCGCTGGACGCGAGCAGCGCCGCGAGGCCGTAGGCCGCGCGAGGATTTCCGCTTCCGGCGGCCGCAACGAAGAGTTGCTGGGCGCGCGCTCGGTCCGCATCGGCGCCGAGTCCCGCCAGGTACATCGTTCCGAGCAGGTACTGCGCCCCCGCATCCCCTCGCGCAGCGAGGTCGGTCAGCGTGCGCACCGCCTGTCCGTAGTCCTTGACGCGGATGGAGGCCTTCGCCGGCTCCAGCGCATCGGTGTTCACGGCGGGCGCTGCCGGCAATGCTGCCGTGTGCAGCCCGAGCGACAACGATGCTGCGATCCACAACGGGAGGCGGGGAATGCGATCAGGCCGTGCCATATTTCGTCTCGACCTCCACGCCGACCTGACGCAGGAAATCGGCGGGCAGTATGCCGCCGACGCTGACGATGACGGCATCGTTGGCGAGTTCCACCTCGCGCCCCTTGCCCCGTAGGGTGACCGAGCCGGGGTCGATGCGACGCACGTTCGACTCGAGCAGGACCTGCAGCCGGCCGGAGCGCTCCGCCTCCGCGATGCGCTCGCGATTGCGGGGCTTCGCGCGGGAAAATCCGTCGCCTCGATGGGACAGCGTTACGGCCCGGGCGCCGCTCTCCGCGATGCTTACGGCCGCCTCGAGCGCGCTGTCGCCGCCGCCCACGACGAGCACGTCCTGTCCGGCGTACTGCTCGGCATCGATCAGTCGATAGACGACCTTCGGCAAGTCCTCGCCCGGCACATCGAGCTTGCGCGGCGTGCCGCGGCGGCCGATGGCGAGCAACACGCTCGTCGCGCGGATTTCACCCTTCGTGGTGCGCATGACGAACCCGTCGCCTTCGCGCGCAATGGACTCGACTCGTTCGCCGTAGCGCATCGGCAGCCGAATCCTGTTTTCCACGTCGCGCCAGAACTCGAGAAGCGCCTCCTTCGACGTGTGCCCGAAGCGCACCTTGCCGACCAGCGGCAGGGTCACCGGCGAAGTCATGACGAGTTTTGCCCGCGGGTACTGGAACACGCACCCGCCGAGCGAGTCCTGCTCGACCGTCACGAAACGCATGCCGTGCGACATCGCGGTGAGCGCGGCTGCGAAGCCGGCCGGACCTGCGCCAACGATGACGAGGTCGAGGTGGTCGCGCGACCTGGCACGCGGGCGCTGCTTGTGGATCGCGTCCACCGCCTGCCGGCCCTGCGTGAGGGCATTGCGTATGAGCCCCATGCCGCCGAGTTCGCCGGCGATGAAGATGCCCGGCACCGTCGACTCGAAGCTCGGGCTCAGCATCGGGATGTCGACCCCGCGCTTCGCCGACCCGAACACGAGCGTGATCGCGTCGGCGGGGCACGCGGCGCGGCACGCGCCGTGGCCGATGCAGTCGGAGGGGCTTATCAAGTGCGCCTTGTTGTCGATCAGGCCGAGCACGTGGTGCTCAGGTTGCTCGGGGCAGGCCTTCACGCAGGACCCGCAGCCGATACAGCGCACGGTGTCGATGACCGGGTGCAGCGAGGCTGGCTCCGCGAGGCCCGCTGCCAGCGCCTGCTCGCGAACGGCCACGTTCGTCCGCTCGCGCCGGCGCCGGCGCGCAAGGTACCAGCCCCAGATCAGCGTCATTGGCGCTGCATAGGCGAGCAGCAGCGCGTGATCTCCACCCATGTTCGTCGGCTCGCTTGCGGACCGGCAGCAAAGATAGCCAAAAGACCCGGGCGACCCACAGGGCGCAGCCGCGTTCTCGCGAACCCCATCACAAAAACCGGAAATGGATCGGCCCCGAGGATAACAACCGTACTGGCCGCAATGTACTGTCGCCTGGCAGTTCGTGCGGGACATATAAAAAAAGACCTGCGTGGTCTCCGGGGTAGTCCGCACGATCAGTCGGCAATGGTGCCGACGTGGGTTATTGCTCGGAGACCGCAGATGTCGGAATACTTTGTCTGGATCGATGCACTCGCTGGATTTGGGCTTGGCCTGGCGGCCGGGTTGCTCGCGGCACTGCTGCCACGAAATCGGGGGCTGCAGTGGCTCCTGGCTGCCAGCGCAACGGCTCGCCGCTATTCGTTCCTCGCCGTTGGCACCCTGGCGATACTGTCCGTCGCCGCACTAATCGGCGGACGGCGCGAACCCGCCATCGCCGTCGTCGACGCAACGCCGACGGCCGGATCCATGGAGGCCGCCATCGCCGAGCTGAACGCGCGCCTCGCGACCAAGGGCGGCTTGGATGCCGACTGGCAGTTGCTCGCCCAGTCGTACGACTTCCTCGGCCGCACGTCCGATGCGGAGCTGGCGCGGCAGCACAGGATCTCGACCGAGCGCAACCTGCAGGACGCGGTCGCCGTCAGCGCGCGGATGCTCGGTCCGGGCAAGTCCGGCCTGGCACCGCTGCCGTCTTCCGCACCAGGGGGCGTGGCCGCGTTGCTCGCGCAGGCCGAGCAGCACCGGCGCAAGCGGGAATTCAAGCAGGCGTGCGACGTGTATGCGGTCATCGTCATGCGCGGCGGCATGACGGCGGACACGTGGGCGGACTACGCCGACGCGCAGGCCGGCGTCAGGGGCAAGCTCTCCGGCGAGCCGGCCCGAGCCATCGCGGCGGCGCTCGCAGCCGATCCGATGCACCCCAAGGCGCTCTGGCTCCAGGCCAGCCTCGCGCACGAGGAGCGACGCTACGGCGACGCGCTCCGCACGTGGCAGCAACTCCTGGCGCTGGTGCCGAAGGGGTCCTCCGACGCACGCATCGTCACGGCCAACATCGCGGAAGCCACGCGGCTCGCCAGCAACTGAGGTCATCGTGAACGCAAGAGTACGGCGACTGGAACTCGAGCCGGCGGACGCGCCGGGCCAGGGAACGGCAACCGGGCGCGCGCGACTCAAGGTTGCGCGTCCGGCGTCCAGGACTCCGGAAGGTGCACGCGGCACCCGGCACGCCAAGCGCTGGCTCACGGTGCCGCGCCTGTTCGCAGCCGTGATCGTCGTGATGCTGTACTGGGGCTACACCTTCCCGACGGAGCAATACCTCACGCCGCAAACGGGCGTCGGTTACGCGCTCGGCATCGTCGGCGGGTCGTCGATGCTGCTGTTGTTGTTCTATCCGCTGCGCAAGCGGGTGCGCGCGCTGGCGTTCATGGGCACGACCAAGCGCTGGTTCCAGGCGCACATGGCGCTCGGCGTCATCGGCCCGGTGCTCATATTGTTCCACTCGAACTTCAGCCTCGGCGCGGTCAACAGCAACGTCGCGCTGTTCTGCATGCTGGTCGTGTCGGGCAGCGGCCTGTTCGGCCGCTACTTCTACGCGCACATCCATCACGGACTGCACGGCCGCAAGGCGAATCTCGCCGAGCTCAAGGACTACGCGGAGAAGCTGCGCTGGGTGACGACCAACGTCGAGTTCCTGCCCGACCTCGTCCGGCAGATCGAGCAGGAGGAGCAGAGCATCCTGGCGCGCAGCGAGCGGACGATGTTGCTCGCGCGGCCGCTGACCGGCGCCGCGAGGGTGTATCTCGCGCGGCGCAAATTGCGGCGGTACGTGTCGCGCGCGCTGCGCGCGGCCGATGCGGCGCCGGGCACACCGCGGGCCCGTCGCGCGCAGCTCCATGGCACGGCGCGCCAGTACATCGACGACCGTCTCGCGGCGACGCGTCGCGTCGTCGAGTTCGGCGCATACGAGCGGCTGTTCTCGCTCTGGCACGCGCTGCACCTGCCCTTGTTCCTGATGCTGCTCGTCGCGGGCGTCGCCCACGTCCTGGCGGTCCACCTGTACTGAGCTGCGCGCAGTGAGGATGATCAATGAACGTCGTGTCCTCGCTGCCGTGGTCATGATGTCGGGCGTCCTCGTGGCCGGCCAGGCGCGTGGGGCGGGCATCGAGACGCTGCTGATGCCCGGCAAGGTCGTCGCAGCGCATGCCAGGATCGAGCAGGAGTGCGCGCAGTGCCACGATCGCGCCGTTCGCGATCGGCAGCCGGCCCTCTGCATGACGTGCCACAAGGATGTCGCCGCGGACGTCCGGGATCACGCCGGCTTTCACGGCCGGTTGCCCGGCATCGACCGCGCACAGTGCAAGGCGTGCCACTCGGAGCATCTCGGCCGCGACGCCGACATCGTGAACCTGATCCGGCCGGCGTTCGACCACTCCCGGACCGACTTCCGCCTGACAGGGGCGCATGCCGCCGCCGACTGCGACGCGTGCCACAAGGCCGGCAAGAAGTACCGCGAGGCGTCCCCACGTTGCATCGACTGCCATCGGTCGGACGAGCCGCACGGTGGCAAACTCGGCGCTGACTGCGGCGCCTGCCATGAGACGGCCACCTGGGCGCGGGCCCGCTTCGACCACGGCAGGACGCGCTTCACGCTGCGGGACCGCCACGCCGAGGCCACGTGCACGGCGTGTCACGCCGGCAATCGCTTCGCGGGCACGCCGACGCAGTGCGTGGCGTGCCACGCGCCCGACGACGTGCACCGCGGCGTGCGTGGACCCGACTGCGCGAGCTGCCACAACACCGTCGGCTGGAAGACGACGAAGTTCGACCATGCGAAGGAGACCGGCTTCGCACTCGCGGGCGCGCACGCGCGGCTCGACTGCAAGGGTTGCCACACGACTCCGAACCTCAAGGACCCCCTGCCGCGCGATTGCGCGGGCTGCCATCGCAAGGCCGACCCGCACGCGAGCCGGTTCGGCGCCGCGTGCGAGAAGTGCCACGGCACGGGTGCCTGGAAGCCCGCCGCCTTTGATCACACGCGTGACGGGCGTTTCGAGCTCGTCGGCGCACACGCGAAACTGGGTTGCCACGCCTGCCATACCGCGGTCGTCGCGCAGCAGAAGCTCGGCACCGACTGCCTCGCGTGCCATCGAGCGAACGACGTGCATGCGGGCCAGCTGGGGACGAACTGTGCACGCTGCCACGGTGTCGAGGCGTGGCGGAAGGACGTCGCGTTCGATCATGACCTGGCCGCCTTTCCGCTAGTGGGGTTGCACACGGTCGTGCCGTGTCACGAGTGCCACTCGGCACGGTCGTACAAGGGCGCTGCGCGCGACTGCCACGGTTGCCACCAGCGCGACGACAGGCACAAGGGCGCGCTCGGCAAGGACTGCGAAGGGTGCCATTCGCCGTCCGGCTGGGGCCTGTGGGAGTTCGATCACGCGAAGGCGACCGGGTTCGCATTGCAGGGCGCGCACACGCGCGCGCGCTGCGAGGGTTGCCACAAGCAGCCCCCGGACGTCGTGAAGCTCTCGGGTGATTGCGCATCGTGCCACGTGCAGGACGACGTGCACCTGGGCCAGTTCGGCCGGCAGTGCCAGCGCTGCCACGGTTCGGTCACGTTCAAGGGCGCTCGCATGCGTTAGGTGGCCCGGACATGAACAGAATCACACTCGGCATCGTTTTCGTCCTGTGCTCGCTCGCGTTCGGCACCGCGCATGCGCAGCGCGCTGGCCAGCGCTTCGATCACCTCACGACGGGCTACGAGCTCACCGGCGCGCATCGACTGCAGGCCTGCGAGTCGTGCCACGCCGACGCGGTCTTCATGGGGACGCCGCGCGACTGCTTCTCCTGCCACTCGCCCGGATCGCGCATCGGCGCGATGCCGAAGCCGGCGGACCACGTCATGAGCGGCCCGCGGTGCGACGCCTGTCACTCGACGGCCGCATGGTCGCCGGCGACGCGCTTCGACCACGAGGCCGTGCAGGGCAACTGCGCGACCTGCCACAACGGCGCCCAGGCGCCGGGCAAGCCCGCGGACCACGTCCAGACCGTGATGGACTGCAATGCCTGCCACAGCACGCGGGCCTGGAGTCCCTCGAAGTTCGACCACTCCGGAGTCACCGCCGCCTGCGTCAGCTGCCACGACGGAGGGCGCGCGACCGGCCGCGGACCGGGCCACCTGCCGACCACGGATCGCTGCGAGTCGTGCCACACGTACGGCGGCTGGTCCCCGGTTCAGCGCGTCGACCATACGCAGGTCATGGGGACCTGCGTGACCTGCCACGATGGCAGGAGGGCCACCGGCCGGACCATGACACACATCCCGAGCCCCGATACGTGCGACACCTGTCACTCCACCACGGCCTGGAAACCGGCGAGCTTCGATCACGCGAGCGTGACCGACCGCTGCGCGAGTTGCCACGACGGCATCAGGGCTGCGGGCACAGGTTCGACGCACATCAAGGCGACCACGGACTGCGCCGCGTGCCACGCGACCACGGCCTGGCGGCCAGTCACGCAGGTGGATCACGGCAATGTGCTCGGCAGCTGCCTGTCGTGCCACAACGGTTCGGCCGCCAGCGGCCAGGACGCCAACCACATCCCGACCACGGCGGAGTGCGACAACTGCCACGCGACGACTGCGTGGACGCCGGCCAAGTTCGACCACACCGGCACGGCGACGAACTGTGTGAACTGTCACGACGGCAATCGCGCGGGCGGCAAGAATGCCACCCACCTGCAGACCAGCAACGTCTGCGAGGCCTGTCACGTCGTGGCCGCGTGGGCGCCGGCCGCCGGCGTCGACCATACGCAGGTAAGCGGCACGTGCGTGTCGTGCCACGACGGCACACTTGCGACCGGCAAGGACGCGAGCCACATCCCGAGCGACAACTCCTGCGGCACCTGTCACACGACCACTGCCTGGACGCCCGCGCAGTTCACGCACACGGGCCTGACGACGACGTGCGTCACGTGCCATGACGGGACGCGAGCTACGGGCAAGAGCGCCACGCACATCCAGTCGAGCACCGCCTGCGACGCCTGCCACGCCACGTTCAGCTGGCGCCCGGCGACGCGTGTCGATCACACGCAGGTGACGGGCAGCTGTTACTCCTGCCACAACGGCACCACGGCCGGGGGAAAGAACGCGACCCACATCCAGACGACCAACGACTGTGCTGCCTGCCACGCTACGCTGGCGTGGAAGCCGGTCACGCGGGTGGATCACGCGACCGTGCTCGGCACGTGCTCGACCTGCCACAACGGTACGGCCGCCACTGGCAAGGGGCCGACCCACATCACGACGAGCAGCGAGTGCGGCACCTGCCACACGACCACTGCCTGGACGCCCGCGACGTTCGACCATGCGGGCGTCGGGGCCGACTGTTCGAGCTGCCATGACGGCACCCGTGCGACCGGCAAGAACGCGAGTCACCTCCCGACCACCGGGGAGTGCGGCACCTGCCACTCGACGACGGCCTGGACGCCGGCGAACTTCTCGCACTTGGGCATTACGGACGGATGCGCGACGTGCCACGACGGAGTGAAGGCCGCGGGCAAGAGCACGGCACACATCCTGTCGAGCAATACGTGCGAGGCCTGCCACTCGACGGTCTCCTGGCGGCCCGCGGTGCGCGTCGATCACGTGCAGGTCACCGGCAGTTGCGCGTCCTGCCACAACGGCACGGCCGCGACCGGCAAGGGCACCTCGCACATTCAGACGACCAGTGCCTGCGAGGCCTGCCACTCGACACTGGTCTGGCAGCCGGTCGTCAAGGTTGATCATGCGCAGGTCACCGGTACGTGCTCCTCGTGCCACAACGGCACGGCCGCGACCGGCAAGCCGGCCAACCACATCCCGAGCGGCGACAACTGCGAGAATTGCCACTCGCCCCTCGCGTGGACGCCGGCGCGCTTCGACCACACGGGCATCACGAGCAACTGCACGAGCTGCCATGACGGCACGAAGGCGACCGGGAAGAGCGCGACCCACCTGCAGACCAGCAACACCTGCGAGTCGTGCCATTCTGTCGCGGCCTGGATTCCGGCGACGAAAGTGGACCATGCGCAGGTGATCGGCAGCTGCTCGTCGTGCCACGACGGCACGATCACCACCGGGAAGGGGACGAACCACATTCCCACGACGCAGGAATGCGGCAGCTGCCACACGACGCTCGCCTGGCAGCCCGCGACCTTCACGCACAGCGGCATTACCAGCGGGTGCGCGACCTGCCACGACGGGGTGAAGGCCAACGGCAAGAACGCGACGCACATCTTCACGAGCAGCGTCTGCGAGGCCTGCCACGTCACGACCGCGTGGAAACCGGCGTCGAAAGTCGACCATTCGCAGGTCGTGGGCAGCTGCTCGAGCTGCCACAACGGCACGGTCGCGACCGGCAAGCCGGCGACGCACGTCGTCACCACGGCCGAGTGCGGCACCTGCCACGGCACCACTGCCTGGTCGCCGGCCACCGGGTTCAACCACGACGGGATCACCACCAACTGCTTTACGTGTCACAACGGCACGAGCGCCACCGGCAAGGGTTCCTCGCACATCTCGACCGACACGAGCTGCGAGAGTTGCCACACCACGAGCACGTGGCAGCCCGCCGTGCGGGTCGACCACGCCCACGTGACCGGCACCTGCAGTTCCTGCCACAACGGCACCACCGCCATCGGCAAGGGGGCGAATCACATTCCGACGACGTCGGAGTGCAGTGCCTGCCACTCGACACTGGCGTGGAGCCCGGCGAACTTCAGCCACGACGGCATCACGGGCAACTGCTACAGCTGTCATGACGGCGTAAAGTCGCCCGGCAAGACCGCCGGCCACATCTTCACGACCACGGTGTGCGAGGCCTGCCACGCGACGAGCGCCTGGAAGCCT
>Ga0113563_10001247_pt1 | contig 14219 bp, 11 predicted proteins | sample Mud3Dept3metaG_FD_80117 | JGI IMG/M metagenome (GOLD analysis project Ga0113563, IMG submission 80117) | Freshwater wetland microbial communities from Ohio, USA, analyzing the effect of biotic and abiotic controls - Mud 3 Core 4 Depth 3... | ecosystem: Environmental > Aquatic > Freshwater >...
GGCGTTGCTGCGTCAGGCTTTCGCCCATTGCGCAAAATTCCCCACTGCTGCCTCCCGTAGGAGTCTGGACCGTGTCTCAGTTCCAGTGTGGCCGTTCGCCCTCTCAGGCCGGCTACTGATCGTCGCCTTGGTGGGCCGTTACCTCACCAACTAGCTAATCAGGCGCGAACCTCTCCTCAAGCGACCGAAGCCTTTGATCCCCCGGCCATGCGGCCAAGGGATGTTATGCGGTATTAGCACCGCTTTCGCGGTGTTATTCCCCACTCGAGGGTAAGTTGTTCACGTGTTACTCACCCGTCTGCCACTGTACTCGCAGGGTTGCCCCCACTTTCTCGTTCGACTTGCATGTGTTAGGCACGCCGCCAGCGTTGATTCTGAGCCAGGATCAAACTCTCCAATTAAACTCGAAGAGTCTTGAATCTCGCGATTCAAAATCTCACTGGTATTTTGTTTTTACTGGAAATTCTTTCAAGGAATGAATTTCGGCACGCACTATCTAGTTTTCAAAGATCCAGGCAATCCCTAATTTTACGAGCTTGCCACCCTTTTGTCAAGCCCGTTATTGACTCAGGCTCCTCTTCAAATGGGGAAGCATTATAAACACAACGTGTCCGCGATGTGAAGGGGAAAATGCTGTGAGTCGGAAAATATTTTGGATTCCGGGCCGCGGAACTTTCCGGTATCCGTGAGCGATGGGGCTGCAGCACAAGTCTCGTAAGGTGCTGTGAAATCTCGCCTTGCACCTCGCCGCCCTCGAGTCGGCAGCCGCGCCTACGTGACCACCCGGCGGAATCCAAGCCTGCCGCACCGGAGCACGAATTCCCGCCCGCCGGCCGGCAACGGATCGTTCACATCCGAAACCTTCACTCCATCCATGGATACGGCGCCTGCCTTGATGAGCCTTCGGGCCTCGCTCTTCGACGAAGCCAGGCCTGACGCCACCAGCACGTCGACGAGTCTGCCCGGTCGGCCGGCCCCTGAACTCCCCGCGCTATACTGAAATACCTCTATCGTTTCCGGCAGCTGGCCGCGCTGGTGGACCCGCTCGAAATGCTCCCGTGCCTGTCCCGCCGCCTCCTCTCCATGGAAGTCCCTGACGAGCAGAACCCCCAGCTCCAGTTTCAGCTTCATGGGATGCAGGGCGCCGGACCCGACCTCCGCTTTCCAGCGTGCGATTTCCGTCCCCGACACGTCGGTAAGCAGTTCGAAATAGCGGAACATCAGCGGATCGGATATCGACATCACCTTGCCGAAGATCTCCTGGGGCGGATCCGTGAACGCAATGTAATTGCCGAGTGATTTGCTCATCTTTTCAACCCCGTCCGTGCCTTCGAGCAGAGGTGTTGTCAAAACGACCTGAGGCTCCTGGCCGAACTCGCGCATGATGTCGCGCCCGACGAGCAGATTGAATTTCTGATCCGTGCCGCCAAATTCGAAGTCCGCCGCCAGAGCGACGGAGTCGTATGCCTGCGCCAGCGGATAGAGCAGTTCGTGTAGGGAAATCGGGACGTTGTTTTTCAGCCTTTTGCTGAAATCGTCGCGCTCCAGCATGCGCGCAACCGTGTAGCGCGAACAGAGCCGGATCCAGTCGGATGACGCGAGCGTCCCGAGCCAGCGGCTGTTGAAATCGACCACCGTGCGACGCTGGTCGAGAATCCTGAATACCTGGCTCTTGAAGGTCTCGGCGTTCGCGCGGATCTCCTCGGTGGTCAGCGGCGGCCGCGTCCGCGACCTGCCCGTGGGATCGCCGATCGACGCGGTGAAGTCCCCGATCAGGAATATGACCGTGTGGCCGAGATCCTGAAAATGTTTCATTTTCCGCAGCAACACCGCATGCCCCAGGTGCAGGTCGGGAGCCGTGGGATCAAATCCAACCTTGACCTTCAGCGGCACGCCGCTGCGAATCGACTTTGCGAATTTCTGTACCGCTTCTTCCTCGCTGATAATCTCGACCGCGCCTTTGGCCAAATATTCCAGCTGTTCTCGAGCATTTCGCATGATCAGACCTCAGACTTCAGACCTCAGACTTCAGACGCCCGGTGCGAGATGTTCGATGCCAGGCCTCAGATCTTGAAATGCGGGACTTCCGTGGTGGAAGCCGCGTCCTCCGGAAAGCTCCCATGCCCTAATTCTGAGGTCCGGGGCTTGAAGTCTGAAGACCGGTGTTCCCTCGCCGCTCCAGCATGATGGCGATCGCCCGCCAGTATATGTCGTGCTCCTGCTTCAGGATTCTGGCGGAAAGCGTCTCCTCGGAATCTCCCTCCTGGACTTCCACGGCGCGCTGCAGGAGGATCGGCCCGGTATCGACGCCCTCGTCCACCAGATGAACCGTGCAACCGGTGATCCGGACACCATACTCGAGCGCCTGCCGCTGGGCGTGAAGGCCGGGGAACGACGGCAGGAGGGCGGGATGGATGTTCAGGATGCGCCCGCGGTACGCAGCGACAAACTCCGGCGAGAGCACGCGCATGAATCCTGCCAGACAGATCAGCGCCGGATCCATCGGGCGCAACGCCGCAAGCATGCGGCGGTCAAATTCCGCTCTCTCGACTCCCTTGGAGGGCAGAAAGAGACCCGGGTACCCGAACTCCCGCGCGCGTGCCAGCCCGGCAGCCTCCGCAACATTGCTGAGGACGCAGCAGATTTCCGCACGCAGATCTCCGCGTCGGATGGCCTCGTGAATGGCGAGGAAGTTCGAACCGCGTCCAGAAAGCAGAACTGCGAGTTTCCGATTTTCCATGTTGCTCCCTCACCTCCCGGAGCGGCGCGGTTCAGCCGCCATTCGCATAATGGACTGCCCCGTCGCCACGCGTTACCGATCCGATTTCAAAGACGGGTTCGCGCCGGGATTGGAAGTGCTGCATCACGCGGGCCGAATCCTCCGGAGCGACGACCAGGATCATGCCGATCCCCATGTTGAAGGTGCGGAACATCTCCGCCTCTTCGATGTCCCCCATTCTGCGCAGATACTCGAAAACGGGCAGCACCGGCCACGATCCTTTGCGCACTTCCGCGGCGGTGCCCCGCGGGAGTATTCTCGGCAGGTTGTCGGTGATGCCGCCCCCGGTGATATGGGCCATTCCTTTCAACACGCCCGCATCCAGCAGGGGCTCCAGGAGCCGGAAGTAGCTCCGGTGCGGCGCCAGCAGGATTTCGCCGACCGTGGCGCCGAGCTCCGGCACGGGTTCGCCGGCGCCCAGGCTGAGCCGGTCAAAAAAGAGGCGGCGCGCCAGTGAATAGCCGTTTGTGTGCAGGCCGGCGGAGGCGAGCCCCAGCAGTTGATCGCCCGGTAGGATGCGGGTCCCGTCCACGAGCCGGCAGCGTTCTACCACACCCACGATGAAACCCGCCAGGTCGTACTCTCCGGGAGCATAAAAATCGGGCATTTCCGCGGTCTCGCCGCCTATCAACGCACAGCCCGCTTCCCTGCAGCCCAGCGAGAGGCCGGAGACGACCTGTTCCACGACATCGGCCTCGAGCCTTCCGCATGCGATATAGTCGAGGAAGAAGAGCGGCCGGGCGCCCTGGACCAGAATATCGGACACGCAGTGCGAAACCAGATCGTATCCCACTGTGTTGTGGACGCCGGTCAGGAATGCGATCTTGAGTTTGGTGCCCACGCCATCGCAACTCGCTACCAGCAGCGGCTCCCGGTAGCGCTCCGTCCCGAACCGGAACAGCGCCCCGAAGCTGCCGATGTCGGCCAGCACACCGGGGGTGAAGGTGGCGCGGGCCAGGCTCCGGATGCGCCTCTTGGCCTCGGTCGCGGCATCGATATCCACGCCGGCTCCGGCATATGTCATTCTATCGGAATTCGGTCTGTCCATGCATGCGCTCGAGAGATCATGAGGTGGAACGGGGGTCCTCGACAAGTGGCTTTCCAAATAACTCCTTCTGGCGATCCTGCTGGACAACGTCAGTCGGATAGCGGTTGGTGAAGCAGGCGCTGCAGTAGCGGTCCCCTTCCCCCACGGACCGGAGCAGCGATTCCAGGCTGAGGTAACGCAGGGAATCCGCACCGATGAATTTCTCGATCTCCGCGACGGATTTGAAGGATGCGATCAGCTCGCCCTTGGTCGGCGTGTCGATGCCGTAATAGCAGGGACCCACGATCGGCGGGGAAGTGATGCGCACATGAATCTCTTTCGCTCCGGCGGCGCGGATGATGTGCACGATCTTCTTGCTGGTGGTGCCGCGCACGATCGAGTCATCCACCAGGATGACGCGTTTGTCGCGGAGAATCTCACGCACGGGATTCAACTTGACCTTGACCCCGAAATTCCGGATCGATTGCCGCGGCTCGATGAAGGTCCGGCCGACGTAATGATTCCGGATCAGGCCGAATTCCAGGGGGATTCCACTCTGCTGCGCATATCCGAGTGCGGCGGAAACGCCGGAGTCGGGCACAGGCACCACCACGTCTGCCTCGACGGGACTTTCCATGGCCAGGTACGTTCCCAGCAGGCGCCGGCTCGCAATGACGTTCCGGCCGAAAACGATGCTGTCGGGCCGGCTGAAATAGATGTGTTCGAAAATGCAGTGCGCCGGTTTCTCCCTCGGCAGGAGAAAGTGGGACTCGAGGCTGTCCCCTTCGACCACCAGGATTTCACCCGGCTCGACGTCCCGGATGTAGGCGGCATCGATGAGATCGAAGGCACAGGTCTCGGAAGCGAACACATGACGGCCGTCGACGCGCCCCAGGCAGAGCGGCCGGAAGCCGCGCGGGTCGCGCGCCACGAGCAGGGATTCCGGCGTCAGCACCACCAGCGAATACGCCCCCTGGAGCAGGCGAAGCGCCTCGGCGAAGGCTTCGAGAATGGTCCGCCGCTTGGAGCGGCAGAGCAGGTGGAGGATGACTTCGCTGTCGCTGCTCGAATTGAAGATCGCGCCGTCCCGCTCCAGTTCGCGGCGCAGGGCGCCGGCATTCACCAGGTTGCCGTTGTGAGCCAGCGCGATCGGCCCGCGCCAGCAATCGACAAGGATCGGTTGCGCGTTGGCAACGGAGCTCTCCCCTGCCGTGGAATAGCGCACGTGCCCGATCGCCGAGTCGCCTTTCAAGTTCTCCAGGCGTGATTCGTCGAAGACCTCCGCGACATGCCCCATCCCCTTCTGCTGCAACAGATTCTTGCCGTCGGAACTTACGATTCCGGCAGCCTCCTGGCCGCGGTGCTGCAGCGCATACAGGCCGAGATATGCCAGGCGTGACGCTTCGGGATGAGAGACAATGGCGAAAACGCCGCATTCTTCGTGAAAATCGATTTCCGGCATCCTGCCTCCGATCCGAGCCTGATCACGGAAGCGACAGAATGAAGGCCCCATCCTTCCTGCTCAGGCACTTCGCGTCTCGCCAAGGATCCCGGCCGGGCTCTCGGGAAAGACAAGCGACGTTTCATTATACACAACCCGCCCGCCACAAAGAATCTGCCAGAACACATTGGGTGCAATCGGAATTGAGGCTCAATCCTCGCAAAATTCAGGTCGCGCAACGATCCACGAGAAAAGATGTATCAATGGCCAATGGTCATTTGTCATCCGGCCGCTGCAAACCTTCGGCCCGTGCGGTCCTGATCGCGTTCGGGGCGGGTGAAGTACCCGAGCGCAGAGCCAACCTGCCGAGCCCCCAAATGACAATTGACAAATAATAATTGACAGATTCTCTTTTGTTGCGTCTCACTTCCGATTGCACCCGAACACATTCATCGGATACGGATGTGGGGATTGGACAGGATTGCAGCGCTTGCAGGGCCGCACGGAGCCGCGAACGCAGGGGAGCGGGTACCATGCAATTCCTGGGGATCACCTGCTTGCTGACGCGCGCGGCTCGAAATGCCCGGCCGGGGAAAGCGAGGCTGCGACTTTGCCGGCGCCGTGCTGGTTCCCCCAACGTTCGTGACTGTCCGCGCTTAGTTGTGCTATGTTTACGTGCGTTTGAGCAAGCGCGGCGATCATCACATGATAGGGCAACTCAAAGGAAAACTGTTGCAGAAGAAACCCAACCTGGCGCTGGTGGATGTTCAGGGAGTGGGTTACGAATTGTGCATCCCTCTGACGAGCTTCTATGAACTCCCGGAAGAGGGCCACGAGGTGATGCTGAAGGTGCACACGCACGTCCGCGAGGACGCTCTGGCTCTGTTCGGATTCTGCACCCAGCGGGAAAAAGACCTGTTTCTCAAGCTGATCTCGATCAGCGGCATCGGTCCCAAACTGGCTGTATCCATCCTGTCCGGAGCCAGGGTGGAAGAGCTCGCGCAGGCGATTGCTGAGGGAAACCTGTTGCGGCTCACAGCGATCCCCGGAGTCGGGCGCAAGACGGCGGAACGGCTGATCCTCGAACTGAAGGGCCAGGTCACGCCGTTCCTGTTGCCGGAACAGGTGCGGGCCGCAGGGACTCCCGCCGGGCGGGACGGGATGCAGGAGGACGTTTTGTCGGCGCTGGTGAACCTCGGATACCCCAGAGCCGGCGCGGAAAAAGCGCTTTCGACCGTGCTGCGCTCAGGGAGTGCCGAGCGTTCCTTCGAGGGTTTGCTCCGACAGACGCTGCAGATGCTGGCCGGATAGCGGCAGGTTGAAGATTGTCCATGATGGAAAAAAAACACGCTTCGGATCACACCCTGCTGAGCCCGGTTGCACGCAGCGAAGAAAAGTCCTTCGAGCTCAGTCTGCGTCCCAGGCATCTCCACGAGTACATCGGGCAGGACAAGGTCAAGGAAAACATCGAGATCAGCATTCAGGCTGCCAGCAGGCGCCAGGAGGCCTTGGACCATGTCCTCCTGTACGGCCCCCCCGGGCTGGGAAAAACAACATTGGCCACCGTGATCGCCAATGAAATGAACGTGAACATCCGGACGACCAGCGGTCCGGTCATCGAGAAACGCGGGGACCTGGCGGCGCTGCTGACCAACCTCAAGAAAAGCGACATCCTGTTCATCGACGAGATCCACCGCCTGCATCCGGCGATTGAGGAGATCCTCTATCCGGCGATGGAGGACTTCTACATCGACATCATGATCGGTGAGGGCCCGGGGGCGCGCTCCATCAAAATGCCTCTGCAGCGCTTCACGCTGATCGGCGCGACGACGCGCGCCGGGCTCATCACCGCGCCGCTGCGGGCGCGCTTCGGCATCATCCACCGGCTCGAGTTTTACAGCCACACAGAGCTGAGCGTCATCGTCCGGCAGTCGGCGGCGCTGCTCGGGGTGGAGATCGACGACGGCGGCGCCGACGAAATCGCCGCCCGCTGCCGCGGCACGCCGCGCATCGCCAACCGGCTTCTCAGGCGCGTCCGCGACTATGCGGAGGTCAAGGCCGACGGCCGCGTCTCCCGCCCGGTCGCGATGGCTGCCCTGCAGATGATGGACGTCGACACTTACGGATTCGACGAAATCGACCGGAAACTGATGCTCACCATCCTGGAGAAGTACAACGGCGGGCCGGTCGGCATCGGAGCGCTCTCGGCTGCGATCAGCGAGGACGAAGACACGATCGAGGACATCTACGAGCCCTATCTCATCCAGGTCGGCTTCCTGGACCGCACGCCCCGCGGACGCACGGCGACGCGCAGGGCTTTCGAGCATTTCAGGATCGAGCCCCGCGCACCACAGAAGAATCTGTTCTGAAAGGCGATTCATGCCCGGCGCCGTTGATCTCAGCCTCAGGATTAAAAATCTGCAGGTAGCCATTGAGACCGTGGTGCGGGGTAAGCCCGAAGCGGTCAGGCTGGCCATCATCTCCCTGCTGGCCGGCGGCCACCTGCTGATCGAGGATGTGCCTGGAGTCGGAAAAACCACGCTTGCCCGCTCGCTGGCGCGGGCATTTGACTGCACCTTCCGGCGCATCCAGTTCACCAGCGATCTGCTCCCGTCGGATATTCTCGGAATTTCCGTGTTCAGCCAGGCCGGGCAGTGTTTCGAGTTCCGGCGCGGCCCGATCTTCGCCAATGTTGTGCTGGCCGATGAGATCAACCGCACGACCCCCAAGACGCAAAGCGCGCTTCTGGAGGCTATGAGCGAGGGTCGGATCAGCGTGGACAACCAGACATACTGCCTGCCGCAGCCATTCATGGTCGTGGCCACCCAGAATCCCATCGAACATCACGGCACCTACCCGCTTCCGGAGTCCCAACTCGACCGCTTCATGCTCCGCATTCGCATGGGCTATCCCGAGGCGGGAGCGGAAAAGGAGATCCTGCGGCTGCAGAACCTCCGTCCGATGGTCGATCAGATTCATCCGGTATTGCAGGCGGCAGACATTATCGAAGCACAACGGGCCGTCGCCTCTGTTGCCGTGGAGGATTCGCTGCTGGACTACATCCTCACAATCGTGGAAGCCACGCGGCAGAGCGAGTTCCTCCTCGCAGGGGTCAGCCCGCGCGGTTCGCTGGCCCTGCAGCGTGCGGCGCAGGCAGCCGCCTGTTACGAAGGGCGGGACTATTGCATTCCCGACGATATCAAGAGCATGGCGCTGCCCGTTCTGTCCCACCGCGTGATCGTCAGCGCGAAATACTCCACACCCAACAAAAGCAGTGGAGAGGCCGAGGAAATCCTTGCTGAGATTCTCCAGAGCATCGAAATCCCGCTGTAATGCCCCCATGGCTCCGGCGCACCTGGCCGCGCTGCTCCTGCCGCTTGCCACTCCCGACGCCTGGCAGGGAGCCGGCACGGCGATGGGAATCCTGTCCGTGGCGGCCGGGCTTGCCGCGGTGTGCGCGGCAGCGCTCGCGATGCCTCCCGATGCGGCAAAAAAAGCGGATCTGAGCCGCTGGCGCCCCACGTTTTCCTTCGGCATCACGCCTGCGGGCGGCATGATGATCCTGACCACATTCCTGATCGCTGCCGCCGCCGTCACCACGGGTAACAATCTCCTCTACCTGATCCTCGCTCTGCTCCTCTCTGCCGCACTGATCTCGGGCATCGCCGCCCGCCAGTCGCTGCGAGCGATCTTCGTCTCCGTGCGCGTGCCCCAGAATGTCTTCGAAGGCGAGAAAGTTTCGCTGAAAATCTCTCTCACCAACCAGAAGCGCTGGATCACCTCGTTCTCGACCCTGGTCGAGGATGTGGCGCTGCTCCGCGTCAGACGGCGTTCCGCGTGGTATGCCGGGGTGCTTGCGCGACCATCCGGCGCACCGCCGGAAACCCGGTACAAGGCGCCCGTGCTGCAGCATGCCGCGTATTTCCCTGCCGTGCCGCCCGGCGAGACACGCTCGATGCTGATCACGCAGTCCTTTGCACGGCGAGGCGAATATCGTCTCGAAGGTATCCGCCTTTCGACGCGGTTTCCCTTCGGCTGGTTCCGGCGCGGAGAGCGTATCCGGGTCACCGGCGAAGTCCTGGTATACCCTTCGATCCGGGAGGTCTCTTCCGAACTCCACCTGCTCCCTTTCCGGCCCGGAAAACTCGAGGGAAGGCGCCTGGGTCAAGGCGAGAGCCTGCACTCGATCCGCGCCTACCGGGAGGGGGAAAGCGCGCGGCTCATCCACTGGAAAGCGACTGCCAAAACCGGCAAACTGATGACCCGGGAGTTCACTCGAGAAGAGGAGAGCGAGTTCTGCCTGATCCTCGACACGGTAAATCATGACCCCGGGCCCGGCGCGCCCGGCAAATTCGAAAAGGCGGTTTCCCTCGCCGCCAGCCTGGCCGCCCATTTCGCCCGCGAGGGCGCGGATTTTGAATACCTCACGCCCCGCGAATATGTGCCGCGCGGATCCGGGGCCGACCATCTCTACCGCATCCTCCGCCTGCTGGCAGTGGTGGAAATCGAGCCTCACGGGCCCGAAAAGTCGCCGGACCCGGTAGAGGCATTCTCAGGGAGCATCCAGAAGGAAGATTTGAGCCGGATCTTTACGGAGAAGGTCTTCAAGATCATCATTACATCCCGTCCGAGAGGGACGCTGCCGGCTCCGGTGTGGCGTGCCTCGCGTGTTTTTTATTACGACGAGCTATGAGCTTTGCAACATTCTACAGACTATCCTCGAGCGGCCTGATCGCGGCCGCGTTCCTGGCAGTCGCGATCGCGGGGGTGCTCAGCCCGGTCCTGATTCTCCTCCCGGGCTGTCTCATCATTGCCAGCTGGTTCCTGGACACGGCCCGGGTGCGACAGTTGCTCCCGGAGTGGGCCTGGAGGAGTATCATCCTGTCATACCTGCCCATTTACTTCCTGGACTACCGCTACCTTTCGAAGTCCCTGCTGTTGAGCACGTTGCACCTGCTGATATTCCTGCTCGTGTTGAGGCTTATCACGCACGACGAAGACCGGGCCTTTCTCCATGAACTGCTCGCATGTTGCGGTTCCCTGCTCATCGCCGCCTCCCTGACGACGGAACTGATTTTCGTCATCTGCCTGATGCTTTTTGTAACGTTCGCAGCCGGCTCGCTCCTGCTCTTCGATATGAAGCGATGTGGCGCAGACGCTCTCAAAAGCGGCGCCATCCAACCGGTCGTGGTATCAGAAAGGCTGAAGGGGACGGGCTATGAACTCTACACCGGATTCCCATCCGGCACGGCAGTCGCCCTCACGCTTGTGCTGGCCGCCGCGGTCATCCTCCTGGCGGTTCCGTTTTTCTTCCTCTTCCCGCGGGCTTTCCCGGGAGTCTCGTTCCCGCCGTCCGGACATCCCGTGGCATTGAGCGGATTCTCTGAAACGGTCGCGCTCGGAGCCATCGGCAGGATCAAGGAGTCCGGAGAGCCTGTCATGAAGGTCAGGGTGGACAGCGCACCCGCCCGGCTGCCACCGGACTTGAAATGGCGCGGTATTGCGCTGGATCGCTTTGACGGCAGATCCTGGAGCCGAAGCAGCAAGGAGAGGTTCCGCATCCCGACCCAGGCCGGGTTTTTCAAGCTGCAGGAATATACGCAGGGGCCGGAACTGCTCGTGCAGACTTTCCTCCTGGAGCCGATCGTCACGGACGTAGTGTTCGGAAGCCACCGGATGCTGGCAGTTTCGGGAGATCTCGGCTGGCTCGAACGCGACGCGTCTGAGAACGTTTTTTCGCGAACGCCTCGGGATGCCCAGGTCCGCTATTCGGTGGTTTCGGATATCACCCGTCTGGACCCGTTGCACATCGCGGGCAGTCACGGCCCGCCTCCCGATGACATCCGGGCGTGCTGTCTCCAGCTGCCCGCCATCGATCCGCGCATCGGCGTCCTGGCAAACCGGGTGACCGAATCCGCCGACACTCCCTACGAAAAGGCTCTCCTCCTCGAAGCTCATTTGCGCTCCGCGTACGGGTACAGTCTCGACCTGAAGGGTACGCCCGACCATCCGGATCCGGTCGCGATGTTTCTGTTCGATATCCGCCGCGGCCACTGCGAGTATTTCGCCTCGGCAATGGCCGTCATGCTCCGGCGGCTCGGCATCCCCTCGCGCCTGATCAACGGGTTCCGTTCAGGCGAATACAACAGGCTCTCCGGCCACTGGACCGTGCGGCAATACAACGCACACAGCTGGGTGGAGGCGTGGTTTACCGGGGTCGGCTGGGTGGCGTTTGATCCGACTCCGGGAGAGCCCGAAGGACGAAGATCCTTTTTCCTGCAGGCGGCGGCCGGGGTATTCGACGCTCTCGACCTCTGGTGGACGGACGACGTTGTGAATTATGATCTCCGGAAGCAGTCCTCTCTGCTGCGCACCGGATTTACGACTTTACGGGACTACGGGAATGCGGCCCGCGCGGCGACACTGCAGGCCGGAGGCAGCATCCGGAACGGGCTCGCCCGCCCGCACTCCGGATCCCGGGCTATTTGTGGAATCACCCTCGCGTGCCTGCTGGTGCTTGCATTCGTGTTCAAAGGCGGCCTCAGGCGCGGCTTGTCCCGTGTACGCCGGGCCCTCCCGATTTCCGGAGGCGGTCGGTCCGAGGCCAGGCGTCGTTCAGCCATCGCCGGCATTTACGAGGAAGCCCTGATCCTGCTCCGGCGGCGCGGCTTGGAACGCGGCGGGAGCCAGACGCCGCGGGAATTCGCCCGGCAGCAGGCAGGGGCGCCGTTCGGCGGCGACCTGCTTTCCCTCACGGATATATATAACCGTGTCCGCTTTGGATCCCGCACGGAAGAGGAGGATCTTGCGCGGGCCCGGTCCCTGCTCCGCGCAATCCGGTACCATCCCTGATCGGCCCGTGCAACTTCCTTTCGGGAAGCAGGCCGCGACCGAATCCGGAATGCACCACCTTTCACCTTGAACTGCAAATGTCCTATAAGGCGGCAAACCGGACAATCCCCCGTCCAGATACATCCGAGTTTTCAGATGCGGCCTGTCTATTCCGAGACCTTGGTAAAGGAGCACAACGCACCAGGAGACGCCACCTCAGCTCCTATTACCTTAAAAAACTCGTCACGGGCGTGATGTTCCAGCCAGGGGCGGTGACCGCATTTTTTGAGGAGAACGAACCGGAATTCCATGAACACGCCGGCGAGGGGCCCGATGGAGGCGGACGGATGGGGATCGTAGTCGCCGTGGACTGCGACAACGGGGCACTTCACGTGTCTGGCCATCCGGTGATTCCGCCGCCGCTACTTGAAGAGGGGAGCCGGAAAGCCTAGTATCTAATGGTTCCGGAGTGCTTTGGTGGCAAAGATCGGATTCATCAGCCTGGGCTGCCCCAAAAACCTGGTAGACACCGAGGTCATGCTCGGCATTCTGCAGAGGGAAGGCCACACGATAACGGCCGACACTTCGGAAGCCGAGATCATCGTAGTCAACACCTGCAGTTTTATCGAGGCATCGAAAAGGGAGTCCATCGACACAATTCTCGAGGCGGCAGAACTGAAAAAGACCGGACAATGCAGGCGGCTGGTTGTGGCCGGCTGCCTGGCAGAGCGCTATCCGCAGGAGATCCGTTCGGATCTCGGCGAAGTGGATGCGATCCTCGGCGTCAACCAACTCGTACAGATTGCTGCCGCGGTGGACGGAGGCAAGGTCGCCCCGCCGGCAACCTTCGGCCGGAGCCATGCCGATTCCTACCTTTACGACCACACGACGCCGCGGTCCCTGGTCACCCCATCCTACACCGCCTACATCAAGATCGCGGAAGGATGCGACCACACCTGCTCTTTCTGCATCATTCCCAAAATCCGCGGCCCTTTCCGGAGCCGGAGCATCGGATCGGTGGTAGAAGAAGCCCGGAGCCTGGCGGAACGGGGAGTGAGGGAGGTCACACTCGTTTCCCAGGATACAACCAGTTACGGCACGGACCTGGGCATCCGGGACGGACTGGCGGATCTGCTGGACGCCCTGGCGCGGATCGACGGCATCCGCTGGATCCGGTTCCTGTATGTGTATCCGGACCTGGTGAGCGACCGTCTCATGGAAGTGATCAACGCGCACCCGCAGATCTGCAAATATATCGACATGCCCCTGCAGCATGTGAGCGGTTCCATCCTGAAATCGATGCGCCGGGGCGGCAATCGCGCCAGTCTCGAGCGGATGACCGCACGCGTGCGGGGGGCGATCCCGGACGTGACATTCAGGACGACCATGATCGTCGGGTATCCGGGCGAGACCGAGGGATGCTTCCGGGAATTGAAAGAGTTTTGTCGCGACATGGAATTCGACCGTCTGGGCGTCTTCAGCTATTCGGACGAGGCGGACACGCAGTCGCACGGCCTGTCGCCGAAGGTGAATGCCAGGACGGCAGAGAGACGCAGGCGGGAGTTGATGGAGCAGCAGGTCGAAATCGCCGTAAGGAAGAACCGCCGGCTGGTGGGTCGGGAGTTGCCGATACTCGTCGAGGGGCACTCCCGGGAAAGCGACCTCCTGCTGCAGGGCCGGCTCGAATCGCAGGCGCCTGAGATCGATGGCGTCTGCCTGATCAATGATTCCGAGGTCGGGACGGTCTCCCCTGGCGAGTTTCGGGTCATCAGGATCACCCGTGCGCTCGAGCATGACCTGCTCGGCACCCTGGTCCGATAGAGGTTGAATGTGGATTCGGCTGCGGCATGCTCGCTGCCCCGTCGTCGCGGTGTTTTGTAGCGGCGGCAGGATGCGCTCGGCATTTCGGTACCACCCTCGGGATCGGAATGGGGATCGCAATCACAATCGGCATCGAATTCGAGGTGGATCTTGAAGCCACTGCGTTAATCTTGGCTGCGACACGGCATCGATCGCGAGCCGGTCAGCGGTTGCGACCCCGATACCGATTCCGATGCCGACGAGGCGCACGTTCGCCACGCGCTGTGGAGCAGGTCAGGGCCTTGTCCTCCAGGTGTGGCTGTTGCCTGAATTGCGGGAAC
>Ga0113563_10001250_pt1 | contig 14203 bp, 13 predicted proteins | sample Mud3Dept3metaG_FD_80117 | JGI IMG/M metagenome (GOLD analysis project Ga0113563, IMG submission 80117) | Freshwater wetland microbial communities from Ohio, USA, analyzing the effect of biotic and abiotic controls - Mud 3 Core 4 Depth 3... | ecosystem: Environmental > Aquatic > Freshwater >...
CAAGCAGCAATAAAGTTTCTCTTTTCCTCTACCACATTCAGGTCAATCCATACTTGAGAAACACCGAGCCTCCCATAATAAACGATACTGCCACGATCCTGCCTCCGCTGGCGGTGGATTTATTCTATATGGTGACTCCCTACAGCGACGACAAAACCGACGAGAAAAAAATCCTTGGAAAGGTGATGCAAATATTCCACGACAACGCAACCTTGAAAGGATCGATGCTGCAGGGTGGGCTGAGCGGTACCGATGAGGCATTTCGGCTGCTGCTATGCACCATGGATTTGGAAAACCTTGCAAGAGTATGGGACGCATTCCAGGATGTGGCCTACCGCCTTTCGGTCGTATACACGATCCCAGGCGTGTGCATTGACTCCATTAAGACGTTCGAAGTGCAACGCGTTCTGAGCAGAGAGCTGCACAGTGCTCACCTGGTTGAACAATAAGTTGATCAGAGGCCATGGCAATCGAATATCCCTATAGGCATTACAATTACATCCTTTACAAGGGGGATATCGGTCCCGGGAGCCGCGACCTATTTTCTCTGGTCCTGTTGCTTGAGGACAGTGTAACCGGTGAAGCTCCCATCGGCAGAGTAGAGGCATCGCTGAAAGAAACAAGGCAGAAGCCTTTCAAAAATCTGAGCGGCGCGATTTGTTTCAAAGGCCTGATGGATGGTTCCTACTCCCTCGAAATCGAGTCCGACAACTATGAGCCAAAGAACAGAACAATAGTAATCTCTGACAACCAAAACAATTCTGGAACGAAAAAAGTTAAAATAGAAAGAATAACGCTTGTACCAAAACCGTCCTACCCTTTCGGAAACGTGCTGACTTTGCCGGTACAAATTCACGATTCAGAAGGAAAACCGCTGAAGAATATTAAAGTCCACAGCAGACTGCTGACCCCGGCTTGTTTTTTGAAAAGCCGCTATGACGATTTCTTGAACACACACATGGACAAAAAAGAAATTATCGAGAAATACGCCTTTTCTGTAAACGCAAAAGTCTGCATTTATCCAGGAAAAATGGAGGACGCCGAAAAACAACAGTTGGGGGAGACGTACACGGAGCTTGAGACGATGGCAAGCCAAAGGCTGCGGGGATTCATAAACTTCGGCTACATGGAGTTTGCGACGTTTGTTAAAGATGAATTGATCGGAGGATTATTCTCTGATGAGTGTGAGTCGGATAACGGCCATACCGTATGTCTAAAACTGGAAAAAATCAGCGCTGCTGACAAGCAGAAGATACCTCAAGCTGCGTTTAACAAACTGAATGAACTGTCGAGCGGTTCTTCGAAAAAAGAAGCCTGCTTTACCCATAAGAAATATGCCAGCTATTTTTTGACCTACTTTATAAAAGACAGCGTGTTGACAACGTACCTGAAAGATAGAAGGGGAAAAATTCATATCGATTTGAACGACATATCGGAAATAGACCTGGGAAAAATTCCGCAACAAATTCTTACTGTTTTAAAGGAACGATCAGAACTTACCGGAACAACCGACGAAAATGGAGAGTGCATTCTTATCTTCGGAGCACTGAAAAACAAATTCGAAACAGTTGAACTGCGGATCGAAAAGAATGGAACCCCAATAAGGAAGACAGCTGATTTGGTAGAAGGGCAATTAAACGTTTTCACATCGATATTGCCTTGAATATGCCTAAAATCAACTCTGGAAAAAAATTGGCGACAATTATCTATAAACCTAATCGAAAGCAAGTGGCAGAGAGCTCGAAACATGTCATAGGTTATTCTTAAATAAGCCGTAAAGTGATAAATGGTTTAACGGGAAAGGGAGGTGGAAAAATGGCAGACAAAGAGCAATCAAAAAAACGGACGGATCAAGCAACGCAGGATAAAGATTATCCGAAAGACCAGCAGCCACAGTACCCTGCTGGTCAAACTGGCCAAGGGCAAGATGATCAGTTAAAGCAAAATCCGGTTCCTGAACAGGAGCCACAAGGCCAGAAACAAGAAGGACCAAAGCAGGAGCAACCCAAGCAAAAAGATAATTCAGGAAAGCCAAAACCTGAAGACCCGAAGAAAGGTAAAGAGACGGGCCAGCCGCCCCCGACATGTCTAAAAGATTATTCTGTAGGGAAAGATTTAGAGGAACAAAAATGGAAATATCAAATTGATCAGATTGAATCCAAATGCAATCAGTCATTGGCCGAATGCCTTAAGAAAAGCAATGAAGATTCCCTTAAGCTTTTAAATGACGTTGAGACCGCAGTGAACAAATACCGTGATGATTACGAAAAATTAAAAAATAAGCTCGATTGCATGGAAATAAATAATAATTCTGCATTGAAAGATGTGCTATCCAGTCACTCAAGCGAAATCGAACCGATCATTGCAGAAGCCATACAAAAAATCAAGGAGTTGGAGTCTTGCAAAAAGAAGCTTGAATGCGCAGTTGATGGCAAGGATAGTGACGGCAGTGACCAGGAGCAGGATGAGCCACAGGGCACACCACAAGATGTGCCCAAGGATGGTGATCCGGTGGTAATTGATGAGAATCAGCGTGTCGGTACGAGTAGGAAGGGACAAGGCAATCCTGGAAATGATTATAAAAGCAAAGATGAATGCGATGAAGGTGGCAAGGGCGAAGACGCAGAAGGTGGAAACGGCGGCGAAGGTGATAATGGACAAAAGGATAAAACTGATCTTGATTGTAATTATGACGATTATCCTCTTCTTACGGAAAAGCCTAACATTGAGTTGAGGTGTAGCACTGCTGATAGACCGAAGCTCATGACACTGATGACAGCAAAAGATGAATTACAGAGATCCGGTCGTTACCATGACACCATGGAATTTGATTTCAACGAAGCAAAAAACACCCAGTCGAAAATAGAGGATAGTCTCAAAAAGATTACTGACCTTCAGACAAAGGCCCAAAAAGCGCGGGATGATGGCAAGATCTGCCAGTTCTCTGCCTATACTCTCTTGATCAAAGAGATTATTAAAGAAACGGAACAAAAATTGATTAAGACAAATATTTTGAACGCGAATATGTCCAAGGCCCTAAAAAAATTTGTCGATGCTAAAAAGGATAAATGCTACCGAGAATACACTCATTGTAAAATCGAAGCGATGGTTGAACTCGTAAGCAAGTCCTTGGAAGAGGCCAGAAAAAACCGCGACGACAATATTCTCAAAAGAATAGTCAACAATCGCAGTTAAGAAAGGAGAGCGAACCATGCCTGAATATTTATCACCTGGCGTATATATCGAGGAATTCGAGATTGGTGCCAAACCCATCGAAGGGGTTTCAACCAGCACTGCCGGATTCCTTGGGAGAGCCTTGAGAGGCCCTGAAGAACCTCGCTTAATCACCGGTTTTGAGCAATTTAAGCGGTTATATGGCAGCTACATGCCTATCGACGATTCCAACTTGGCTTACGCCATCGATGGTTTTTTTACGAGTGGCGGGCAGAGGTGTTTTGTAGGTCGAATCGTCGCCCAGGATTCCGTCACCATGACAGGCGATCTCGACACCGTCAACATCAGTGCCATCGGCCCCGGCCTGTGGGGCAACAGGATAGCGCTCAAGATCGAAGCCGGAAGCCTTCAGGACGCTACCCAGGCGGAACCCTGGGCTCGGATAAAGCTGACGGTCATGTACTGGGATGTGGTTCCGCCGACGGCGCCACCGGTCGATCCTACCAAACCGGCCAACGCAACCAATTCAAATCGAAGAGAGCCGGTATTGCTTGAGGTGTATGACAACCTTTCTTCTGATCCGAAATCAATCGATTTTTTTGAAACCCGGATCAATAAGAACTCCAAGCTGATCCGGATCAGGCCACTGGATCCGGCCAACCCGGTAAATCCTGCCCAGCGCGCGCTTGATTTCGTCGGCGGAAACGGTGCAGACGGATCAGCCCCCGGTTTGAATGATTACAGCGGGCGAATGCTGCCGCCTCTGCCGGACGGAACTGTCTATCGAACGGGTTTGGCCGGATTTGAAGAAGTCGATGAAATTTCCATTCTCTGTGCGCCGGATCACCATAAGGTTCCCAATCTGCACCAGGATCTGATTGCTCACTGCCAGCGGTTGAAAGATCGTTTTGCCGTTTTGCATTCAAATCCGAGCACGGATACCCTCGACACGGTTCCGACCTTGCGGCCGCTACAGGATACCTCCTATGCGGCGTTTTATTTTCCATGGATTAAAATCATCAGTCCGCTCACTAACCAGGAGATCCGGATACCGCCCTCCGGTCACGTTATTGGTATTTACGCGGACACAGATATCAATCGCGGCGTGCACAAGGCACCTGCCAATGCCGTCGTTCTCGGTGCCACCGGTCTTGAATTCACCATCACCAAGGGTGAGCAGGACCTGTTGAATCCCAGGGGGGTGAACTGTCTGCGTGCATTTCCCGGCAGGGGTATTCGAGTGTGGGGTGCTAGGACATCGTCCACGAATACCCTCTGGAAATATATCAATGTGCGACGGCTTTTTATCTTCATAGAAGAATCCATAGAGGAGGGCACCCAGTGGGTGGTCTTTGAGCCCAATGATCAAAAGCTTTGGGCAAGGGTCCGCCAGACGATCACCCAATTCCTTACAACGGTCTGGCGCAACGGTGCGTTGATGGGGACAAAGGCTGAGGAGGCTTTTTTCGTCAAGTGCGATCGCACCACCATGACCCAGGATGACATCGACAACGGCCGCCTGATTTGTATCATTGGAATCGCTCCGGTGAAACCAGCGGAATTTGTCATCTTCCGGATCACCCAGTTTTCAGGCGGTTCCGAGATAGAAGAACTGTAATCCACTATCTGCCAAGGAGGTGATTGCTATGCCCAGAAAAGATCCCCTGCGGAACTTCAGGTTTCGCCTGGAGATAGAAGGTGTTCAACAGGCCGGCTTCAGCGAAGTCAGCGGCTTTGATGTAACCGTCGATCCGATCGATTACCGCGAGGGAACCGACCCGACCCACGTTCGAAAGCTGACCGGTTTAACCAAATATGGCAACATTACCTTGAAATGGGGCGTCACCGATTCACTGGAATTGCACAACTGGCATAGACAAATCGTCAATGGGGACATTCAAAGGAAAAATATCGCCATCATCGTTGTGAATGAGGCCGGCGAGGACAAGGCGCGGTTTGAGATCGTAGAGGCATGGCCGAGCAAATACGATCCCACCGACCTGAATGCCAAAGGAAACGAGGTTGCCATCGAGACGCTGGAGATTTGCAACGAAGGGGTTATCCGGAAGGCTCCCTAGAAAAGGTTGCTGCTGCGACCCTAAAGGCCTGGGTGCGTGGCAATGACCTTCAGCAATCGGTTCTCGAAATGCCTCATTTATGGATATTCAGGAGGTTGAAAAATGACCTTTCAAACCGAAATCAGATTTACCCTTCCCAAGGGATATCTCGATGAGGACGGAACCCTCCACAAAGAGGGTGTCATGCGGCTGGCAACCGCTGGAGATGAAATTTTGCCGCTGAAGGATCCGCGGGTTCAAGCGAATCCGGCCTATCTTTCCGTTATCGTGCTTTCGCGGGTGATTACGGAACTCGGCGGCATCAAGGATGTAAACCCCAGAATCATCGAGAATCTTTATGCTTCCGATCTGGCCTATCTGCAGACCCTATATCAAAATGTGAACGGAAACGGTGCGATGACGGTAAAAGCCAATTGTCCCAAGTGTGATCATACTTTTGAGGTTTCGGCGGACGGCCTGGGGGGGGCATAAAGGGTTATCCCCTCGATCAGCTTTTTGAGGAGATAACCTTTATCGCGTACTACCTCCATTGGTCCCATAGCGAGATCTTCAGCCTGGATCACCGAGAAAGACGCAGGTGGTGCGAGGAAGTCTCCCGCATCAACAGCCGTCTGAATGACGAACCGAAAAATATCTTTGACATATAACATCGGAGAATTGCGTGCCTGAAAACCAAACCAGAAAAAAAGATCCATATGCTGTGTTTAATTTCGTTGTCGAGATCAACAGCATTCAGGTCGGCGGTTTTTCAGAAGTATCCGGCCTCCAGGCCGAAACCGAATATGAAAGCATCCGTGAGGGCGGCATCAACGATTACGAGCATAAGCTGGCGCGCATTACCAAGTACCCCAACCTGACGCTCAAACGCGGCATTTTCGACGCCGATGAACTCTGGCGGTGGCACGAGGAGGTCGTAAACGGCCGGGTTCAACGCAATACGATCACCATCAAGCTGCAGGATAGTTTAAGAGAAGATAAGTGGGCCTGGGTGTTCGATGATGCCTATCCGGTAAAATGGTCTGTTTCGGATCTGAATGCAACTTCCGGTACGGTTGCGCTCGAAACGGTGGAGTTTGCACACAATGGAATGAGAAGAGGATCCTTGTAACTCAGCCACCGGATGCCGATATGACTCCTGCCGCGACGAATAAGAAAGTCCTTACAGTAAACACTTCCAATACAGGCTTTTTTTCGATCAAGCCTGGTGGGCCGATCGCGGTATGCGCCCGGGATTTCGGAAGGCGTATCCAAGAGAAGTATCGATTGGCAATAATCAGTCTGCTGCGGCGGCCCCGTCTTACGCTTCGCCAAATGCACAACCCCGTTTCGGTTAACAGATTCATCCGCTTCCTGCTGCAAAATAAATGGACCCATCAAATCCGGCTGCCTTCCGTCAAACTTCACCTGATGACGATATTGCATCCAAGGCCTCTGTCACCCGTCGGTCAACGGCCTGGATTCAAAATCAAATCTACCTTCCCGCCGGCCCAGGTGTGGCGATCGGATGGGATCCTAGGAATGCTTCAGATGTGGTTGAATCAAGCTCGTTTGCTGTCTGTCGGACAAAAAGAGCGCTCATACGGTTGGCCGACATCCTTCGATCCTATTATCAGCAAGTTATCTGACTTCGGTGCATTGCTTGATGAATCACACAAAAAAACAAAAGCTTTCACGGATTTTAGACCGCTGTCTCTTAATTTTGGAAGACTCGACTCGGGCCGGTCATCCGGCCACCGCGGAATTTTTAATCGGGTGCTGCAAAATTTTAGCGGGCGACTCTTCGGCCGCCCTTTGAACGTCATTGTTCCACCCCCTGCCATGGGGTCCTCAGATGGCCATCGCAAACGTCTTATGCCGGTTGTCGGCTCAGAGCCCTCAATCGGCTCAAAGAGACTTTCCGACGAAATGTTCCCCAAAACGATATGGGGGCTGATGAACCGCCCCATCCGCACTCAAACCGATTTCCCCGCCACAACCATAAGGGGCGATCGTTATAATTCAGGCGAAGATACCCAAGAACAGAACACCAGCAGGCAGTTGGCCTCCTTATCTCACTTGGCACTTAAACCCTTCAGTCACTGGCCAGATCGCCTGATCGATATAGCCGGGCGCGAAGCACTGCGTGAGTCCGCTCGGGTTGGTGAAAAAAAGCCGAAACCGTCGCCGATGTTCGCGGATAAACGCACCATCCATTTGACGGATAAATCCGGTCGCGAACGTCCGGTATTTTCAGCCTGCAAGCCTGTAAAAATCACGCTGGCCGTTTCGGAAAAGAAGGCCGTTGCGGATTTCAACGCGGAATTTCAGAACATCAAACGACAGTTAGAAACCCTAAAACCGGCCGAGAAAATGCAGCCGCACATCGATATTGATATCCACCAACTTTCCGAGAAAGTATACGACGAGATAGGCCGCAAGCTGAGAATCGAACGCGAAAGAAGGGGCCTTTAAAGCAGAAGTCATTGCCGACAAGCCCGCCATGGGCGATTTCCCCCGGTTGAATGTGGATCGGTTCGAACAGCTGATAAAGATGGGTAATTAAAGCAATGGCCAAGAGCGACTTAAAAATTGCCTACATTCAGGCGATTAACGGGAGAAACAAAAACAAACCGATCGAGGTGCTGTTTAATCCGGCTGAATACACCATTGAGAAAGGAAACAAATATCAAAGCACCCCTATTCCCGGGTTGGCGACTCCCGTTCATCAGTTCGTTCACGGCGAGAGTGACACTCTGACCATGGAGCTTTTTTTCGACACCTATGCCAAGGAATCGAGGCATGGTCACGTCAAACAGGGAGAAGACGTGCGTAAATACACCGGCAAACTGGCTGAGCTAATGGACATGGACCCCACCCTGCACGCTGCGCCGGTTTGCCAATTTCACTGGGGAGACAAGGTGGTCTTTAAGGGCGTTATTGAGCGCCTGACACAGAAGTTTACCATGTTTCAGGCAGACGGCAAACCGGTTCGTGCGACCCTGAATGTCACTTTCAAGGAATATAAGCCGGTCACCGATCAGCTCAAAGAGATCGGCCGTCAATCGACCGACCGGACAAAGGCTAAAATAATAAAGGAAGGCGACAGCCTGTGGGTAATAGCAGCTCTGGAATATGGTGACCCGGGGCTGTGGCCTCATATCGCTTCAAAAAACAAAATTGACAACCCGCGGCTTTTGGAAACCGGGCGCGAAATCTTGCTTCCACCGCTGGAGGAGCTTCTGGAGTAAATGAATGGACATTACGGCGCTGGAAAAAAATTACGGTGATTTCTATGCGCCTGTGGCGAAAGTCCTGATTAAAGGCAAGGACCTAATCATACAGGGCATAGAGGTCACAAGCGTCACTGTCGATAATACACTTGAGGGCGCGGATCAATTCAGCTTCGTCGTCAACAACGCCTTTGATATAGCCGACCGCAGGCTGCTCTGGCTGGACGAGTATTTCAAGATGGGAAACCGGGTGGAGATCAAGATGGGCTACCTGGACAAACTGAAGCCGCTGCTAGTCGGACTGATAACCAATGTGAAAGCGGATTTCCCGTCCAGCGGCATGCCGCAGATCACGGTCAGCGGGTACGATCTTTCGTACCGGATGATGAAAAACCGCAGATCCCTCCAGAACGATGATTCAAAGGACAGCGATATTGTCCAGCAGATGGCAGCCCAATACGGGCTGAAGGTCGCCGGCGTGGAAGGGACAGAGCTCAAACTTCCCCGGGTGGAACAGAACCAGGAAACGGATTTTCAATTCCTGACCCGTCTTGCGAGACACAACGGGTTCGAGTTCTTTGTTTTCCAGGACAGCCTGTATTTCCAAAAATCCTCCAGCAACAAGTCGGCCGACATTACCCTGGAATGGGGTAAAGGTCTTGTCAGCTTCAGCCCCGAAGTCAATCTGGCCAAACAGGTCAAAAAAGTCGAGCTATACGGTTGGGACAGCAAGGCCAAAAAGCCGATTGTCGGCAGCGCCGGCGTAGGGGATGAGCCGGGTCGCGAGGACAGCCGGGCAAGCGGTGGTGAATTGCTGCAGGCTGTGGTCGGTGGTGATGCTGTCCATCGTGAGCGGCTGCCCGTGTTTTCCCAGCAGGAGGCTGATAGAAGAGCCAGGGCCAAGCTGAAAAAAGCCTCGGAAGACCTCCTGAAAGGCCGCGGTGAATCGATTGGCATTCCGGAGATTCTGGCCGATAAAAATATTGAGCTGAAAGGGCTCGGAAAGCAGTTTAGTCGAACGTACTACATCGAAAAAACACAGCATACAGTGTCAGCAGCGGGCTACAAGACCACATTTGATGTCAAGGAGACAACCGTCTAACCATGTACGATTTATTTCAAAGCGCGTTAGAAGAATCCCAGGGATCCATCAAAGGCGTGGCCATTGGTATCGTCACAGATAACAAGGATCCTCAAGGGATGGGGCGGGTGAAAGTACATTTTCCCTGGGTAGAAGGCAGGGGCGACAGCCATTGGGCTCGGATTTCCGCCCTGATGGCGGGCAAGAATCGGGGTACTGTCTTTTTGCCGGAGGTTGACGATGAGGTCCTAGTCGCTTTTGAAAAGGGAGACATTCGCCACCCGTATATTCTGGGCGCGCTATGGAACGGCCAGGACAATCCCCCCGAAAAGAACGCTGATGGGAAAAATAATATCCGCAAAATTAAATCTAGAAGCGGTCATGAGATTATATTCGATGATTCGAATAAACAGGAAAAAATAGAGATACACACCAATAAAGGTCACAAAATTGTTCTTGACGACTCAACTGGAGCAGAAAAAATCGAGATTCAGGACCATTCCGGTTCGAACAAAATAATTATAAATTCTATGCAGAAAAGCATCACCATCGAAAGCAACCTGCAGCTGAAAATCAGCTCCCAGAAGATCGATATCGAGGCCGGCGCAGCCATGACGATTAAGGCCGGCGGCACGTTGACCATCCAGGGTGCCCTGGTGAAAATCAATTAAGGGGAAGCCGAATGCCGTTAGCAGCCAGAGTCGGTGATACGACCAGCCACGGCACGCCTTTGTCGCCTGGCCCTGGCAGTGTGAACGTGCTCATCGGCGGAATGCCGGCCTGGCGGGCCACCGCCGATTTCCATACATGCCCATTGGTGAACCCCGGTCCGGTTCCGCACGTGGGCGGTGTCGTCGCCATGGGCAGCGTGACCGTTTTAATCAATAATCTGCCTGCCGCCCGCCAGGGGGATTCCATCGTAGAGGCAGGGCCGCCCAACTCGATCGTTATGGGGTGTCCCACTGTGATGATCGGATAGTTGGAAAGTTAATGATGGCAAAAAATTTCCTAGGCCGCGGATGGAAGTTCCCAATCCTGGTGGATCCGACGACGGGACGCATCGAAATCTCTGAATACGAGCAGGATGTGCGTGAGGCCATCTGGATCATCCTTTCTACAGCCAGGGGTGAGCGGGTGATGCGGCCTGATTTCGGATGTGGCATTCACGACCTGGTTTTTGCACCGATCAACGCCGCGACGATCGGTGAGGTCGATAGCAATGTGCGGGAAGCACTGATCAACTTCGAACCCCGAATCGAGATTATCAATCTGGATGTGTCTGATCAGGAGGCACACAATGGGAAACTATTGATCAGCATCGATTACCGGGTTCGCATGACCAACAACGAGTTCAATCTGGTCTATCCATTTTATTTCACTGAAGGCACATGACTTTATGGCGCTGAAACCACCCAAAATCGATTCCAGGCGCTATAGCCAGATGCTGCGGCAGATCAAAAGCCTGGTCCCTTTTTACACACCGGAATGGAATGCCGCTAATGATAACGATTTCGGCCGGGCGCTGCTGCATATTTTTTCTCACCTGTCCGAAGATATCATCAGCCATCTGAACCGCGTGCCCCCCAAGAATTTCATCGGCTTTTTGAGCAAGCTGGGCATCGAGCTGCTGCCGGCCCGGCCAGCAAGGGTGCCGGTGCGCTTTATGCCGGCACCAGGAGCTGAAAGCGGTTTTCCAATTCAGGCAAATACCAGGCTCATAGCCGGTGCCACCGAGCAGCGACCCAAGGAGCTGCCGTTTGAAACTGAGAAGAGGCTGTTCGCCATCCGCAGTGCCCTGCGCAGTTTAGTGGCGGTCGACCCTGAAAAAGATGCCATCTTTTTACCGCCTCAGGGCTTTATGGAATTAGAGCTCCCGGCAACACAGTTGCCTGATTACAATATTGTTTCATTTTCAGACGCTGGATCCAAAACATTTCAACTCGATCGCACTGATGGGCTTAAAGAAAAGGATATATTGCGCATCCCGCCAAGTCATTCATCTTCTAAGCCCCAAGAAAATTTAACCGATACTTTGTCTCAAAGCAGTGCAGAACATCTTGTCGTATCTGAGACATCGGGAAACATTGTTACGACCAAAGAAGAAATATCAAAAGATTATCCTGCAGATACTGCAGTCGAAAAAGTAACCCGGTTTCATCTCTTCGACAGCAAGGATTGGCAGGAACATATCCTGTACCTTGGGCATCCGGATTTGTTCAGCATCAAGAACGAGGCCCAATTCACCATAAAAGTGGTCCACTCGGCTGGAGCTGCTGCGGGAATCGAGGCATTAAACCTGGCCTGGGAATACTGGGGCGAAAAGGAAGGAGAGGAGGAAGAAGACTGGTGGGAATTCGATATAGTTGGTGACGGCAGCGATGGACTTAGTCATAACGGTGATATCGTAATGGCTAAGGGAAAAGGTGAAATAAAGGAAACGAAAATACACGAAGTATCGAGCCGTTGGATTAGATGCCGCCTTAAAGATAAAATCCCCTCCACTGACCCCGGCAGGCTGCCTAACCTTGAGCATATTAAGTTTTTGATTGAATCCACAGGCGATCCCGCCCCGGCGGACCAGGCATTTTATAATGATACCCCGCTGGATGCAAACCTGGAGTTTTTCCCGTTCGGTACCGAGCCTCGGATGCTGGATCGGTTTAGTATCGCAAGCAGAGAAATCTTTTCGAAAAAAAAGGCGGATATCGAGATCTCGATAACGCTGGCTAATCGAGGTGTTTTAAGAACTCCTACAGCTGCAATTTTCAAAACGGCCGATGGAAGATGCCTATACAAATTATTCACGCGAGGTACCGGGGGCCGACTGCTGGAGGCTGAAATTGATCCTCTGGCCAATACCGGCGCAATTTCTGACTCCGATTGGACAGACCATGGGCTGCCACCGGACACGTTTCTTGCCGACTCCGATGGCCAAACCGGTTCCGAAGCCCAACCGTCGGCGGTAAGCGAGCTGGGGAATACGCATACCAAGTATATATGGGTGTTCGCTAGAGCCGCTAACGGCCACCTCGTGGAGCTGTTTTACCAGCAGGGCCTGTGGCGGTGGTTGGATCATAGCACGCCATCATCAGGCGTTGGCGTAAAATCAGACCCGATTGCCGTGAAAATGGGCGTTAATTTAGTCAATGTCTATGTTGTCGGAGAGGATGACAACCTTTACACCCTGCGCCGCGGTGCAGGCTTGAGCCGCACATGGTTGGCAAGTGGAACGGCACCGCTTGGCTTGAAAGTGGATTCCGCTCCATTTGCGGTCAGCTGCCCCAAGAGTGCCTCCATGGAAGCCCAGGTTTTTGTAAAGGCCTCCGACGGTTATCTCTGGAGGTGGGATGGATCTGCATGGCACCAGCACAGCCCTGACTTTATTATCGACTCCAGGCCTTTTGCGCAATGCTATGCGGATAACAGTAGCGGGGCCGGCACAGAGATACATGCCAAAGTCTTCGTAATAGATACCGACGGCAATTTAAGAGAACTTCATACAAAGACCGATCAATGGCAGAATCTCGATTCACCGGGTTCATCGGCTGGGAGCTCCAACTTAATCATTTCAAATCCGCACGGCTTAGTGGAATATCCTGGGGACCCAACCGAAGACAACAGCAACGAACACAAGCACATTTTTGTCGTTGCTGAGGATCAGCAGCTGTGGGAGCGAACCGACGGTGAGGTGATGCCCTGGGTTCAGCATCAACTGATCGGCAACCTGAAGTTGAATCATTCGCCCTTTGTCGTCTCGGCGCCGTGCGATAATTTTTTTGGCTATTCCGTGTGCGCCGCAACCGAGAGCGGCTCACTGGTCGAAAGGCGAATCAAGAAGCTTGTTTTGAATTCGGGCCAGCTTGCGATAGATGCAGAAAATGCAACAATTAAACTCGATAAGGGCTCTGATGAACCGGATGCGTATAAGGGCGCCGAGATAACCGTGGCCGTTGGGAGTCAGCCCCTTCAGACCCGGAAGATCATAGCTTATGATGGTCCCGCTAAAACCGCTACGGTTGACAAATCTTGGGATGCAGGCAGCGTGCCCGACACTTACTCTACTTTCGAGATCGAAACTGAGCATCGAGGCAAACCAACTGCTGTGGGCACAGACACCATCACGCTTTCAGACACTGCTTCCAGCAATAAAGGTTTTTACAATAAACTAAGAATAGAGATTACTTCGAATCCGGGAGCCGGTGAAATCCGTGTAATCACCGACTATGATGGCACGACCAAGATTGCGACCCTGGGCACGCCATGGACTGTGGGCGCTATACCCGACGGGACTTCCAATTATCAAATTGGCAAGCTTGGCGGCACGTCCCAAGGCGGTCAGAATGCCACCTTAAAATTGGCAAATAGTGCATCTCCAATCCCCGATGATTACAGATCCAAACACGTCAGGATTGCGGCAGGAATCGGTGCAGGCCAGCGGCGTCTAATCGATGTCTATGATGGTCCAAACAGGACGGCTACCGTGAATGCAAGCTGGTTTGAGATACCGAAATCCAGTTCCTCTTATCAAGTACTGGAAAGTAGTTCGCTGGAATTATGGAATGAATATACCGATATATTTGAAAAACGCCTGGCGCCGGTTCTATCCTGGGAATACTGGAACAGTATGGGATGGGTCGCTTTTACCAAAGATGAGCACAATC
>Ga0113563_10001252_pt1 | contig 14183 bp, 8 predicted proteins | sample Mud3Dept3metaG_FD_80117 | JGI IMG/M metagenome (GOLD analysis project Ga0113563, IMG submission 80117) | Freshwater wetland microbial communities from Ohio, USA, analyzing the effect of biotic and abiotic controls - Mud 3 Core 4 Depth 3... | ecosystem: Environmental > Aquatic > Freshwater >...
GCGTTTCGGCATGCAGCTTGCCTCGATTCCGAACGAGCCGTATTTTTCTGCCATTGCGACCAAACGCCACATCGATCTCAAACTTGCCGCCAAGTTTGCCGAAATGCCGCTTGAGGAATTCAAATTCCTCAACCCGGCCCACAATAAACCCGTGATCAAGGCGGGCGGCACGGAACGCATCGTGCTGCCCATGAACAAGGTTCAGGCCTTCCTCAGCAATATGGAAAAAAATGACAAGCCGCTGGTGTCATGGCAGGCGCATACCGTGAAGGCGGGGGAAAAACCGGAAAAAATCGCGTCCAGGCACGGCATCTCGCTTGCCGAACTGAAGCAGATCAACGGCATTAACGGCAAAAAGAAAATCAGCACCGGCCAGGCGCTGCTGGTGCCCGTCATGGGCAACACCGAACCGTACCTGCCCGACCTGCCGGCACAGCGGGTCACGCTGCCCAAGGCGGTCAAGGCGGCGCGCTACGCGCAGAAGCATGGCGCAAAAACCCAGAAAGTAGTGGCGCGGCAGGGAGTCCGTAAAAAAACAGCGTCGGCCGGGAAGCGCATCAAGGTTACGGTGCGCGCGCCCGCCCCGGTTATCAAAAAAGTCGTCGTCGCCCGCAGCCAGTAAGATCGCGGTTCCGGGTTCGGGCCAGATTACGAAGGGTAAAGGTAACAGCGCACCGAGTGCGAGGCGCTGAACGCGGTCGTTTCCGGGTAAGCCTGTCGGCATTGCGGCATGGCCTCTGGGCACCGCGGATGGAAATGACAGCCCTGCGGCGGATTGACGGGCGACGGCAAATCTCCCGGCAGTTTGATGACATCCCGCTTGCTCTTGCTGTCGATCACCGGCACCGCGGACAGCAGCGCCCGCGTATAGGGATGCCTGGGGCTTTCCAGCACCTCTTCCACGCTGCCGTGCTCGACGATGCGCCCCAGGTACATCACGGCGACCTCGTCCGCGAGAAACTCGATCACCGAGATGTTGTGGGTGATGAACAGATAAGCCAGCCCCTTCTTTGACTGCAGTTGCTTGAGCAGGTTGAGTATCTGCGCCTGCACCGAAACGTCGAGCGCGCTGGTCGGCTCATCGCAAATGACCAGCCGCGGTTCGACCGCCAGCGCGCGCGCAATCGCGATGCGCTGGCGCTGCCCGCCTGAGAATTCGTGCGGATAGCGATATTTGGCCTCCGGCGACAGCCCCACTTCAGCCAACAGATCGTCGATACGCGTCTGGCGCTCGCCGCCATCGCGCCCTATGCCCAGCGCGGCCATGCCTTCTTCTATCGTCTCCGCCACGCGCATGCGCGGGTTAAGCGAGGCATAAGGATCCTGGAATATCATCTGGGCATGCCGGCGGCTGGTGCGCAGCTGCGCCCGGTTCAGCATCGCATAATCCGCGCCGTCGAACATGACTACGCCCGCGGTGGGCTCGATCAGCCGCAAAATGCTTTTCCCGACCGTCGTCTTGCCGCATCCGGATTCGCCGACCAGCCCCAGGGTCCGCCCGGGCCGGATCGCAAGCGATACCCCGTCCACCGCCTTGACGTGGGCAACAACCCGCTTCAACACGCCGCGATGCACAGGAAAATGAACTTTCAGATCCTGCACACGCAGTAGAGCGCCCACGTCAGAAGGATGAGGGATGAAGGATGAAGGATGAAGCAAGCATTTAGTATTTTCAGCAATTCCTTCCGCCTTCATCCGTCCGCCTTCATCCTTATACAGGTGGCACTTCACCCCGCAGCCGCCACCCAGGTCATGCCACGCCGGCACCGTGCTGCGGCAGAGCTCCCACGCCTGATCGCAGCGCTCGGCAAAGCGGCAGCCGCTGAATTCGCGCGTGAGCGGCGGCACGGCGCCGCGGATCACCGCCAGCCCATCGCCGCGTTTGTGCTTCGCCGGCAGTGAATCGAAAAGCTTTCTCGAATAGGGATGCGCGGGCCGCGCGAAAAACGACTCGCGATCCGCTGTTTCGATGATCTGCCCCGCGTACATCACTGCCACGCGCTGCGCCATTTCCGCAACCACCGCCAGATCATGGGTAATGAGCAAAACCGACATGCCGCGGCGGGCTTGCAGTTCACGCAGCAGGTCGAGTATCTGCGCCTGTATGGTCACATCGAGCGCGGTGGTCGGCTCATCCGCAATCAGCAATTCCGGATCGCAGGCCAGCGCCATCGCTATCATCACGCGCTGCTTCATGCCGCCCGAGAGCTGGAACGGATATTCGTTGCGCCGCCGCGCGGCGTCCGGAATCTGCACCGCGTCGAGCAATTCGATCACGCGCCGGTCCAGGGCCAGGCCCGCGAGACCGATGTGGGTCCTGAGCGTCTCGGCGATCTGCGCCCCAACGGTCATCACCGGATTGAGCGAGAGCATGGGCTCCTGGAAAATCATGGCAATGCGCCGTCCGCGCACGTTGCGCATTTCGGCCTCGGAAAGCGCGAGCAGGTTTTCGCCGTCGAACTCGACCGAGCCGTTCACGATCTGGCCGGCATCCGGCAACAGCCGCATCACCGACAGCGCGGTGACCGACTTGCCGCACCCCGATTCCCCGAGCAGCGCAAAGGTCTCCCCGCGCCCTATCGTGAGCGACAACCCGTCGACCGCGCGCACGACCGCGCTGTCGGCGTCGATCCAGGTGCGCAGGCCTTCTATTCTGAGCAGCGGCTGCGTCATGCTGCCGGCTCCGCCCGGCTGGCCGCCGCAAGGCGCTGCTCGAGTTGCTCCGGGCTCAGCGCGCGGCTGCGGATGCGCGGATCGAAGGCGTCTCGCACCGCATCGGCGAACAGATTGGCCGAGAGCACCAGCATCAGCATGAAACAGAATGCGGCGGCGAGCGACCACCACACCATGGGCTCGCGCGCCATTTCCAGCCGGGCGTTGTTGATCATGGTGCCGAAGCTGATGGTCGACGGATCCACGCCCACGCCCACGTAGGACAGCACCGCTTCGGCCAGCACCAGCCCGCTGAAATCCATGACGATGGCGATCAGCACAATGTGCATCACATTGGGCAGGATGTGGCGCGTGATCACCCGCCAGTCGGAGACGCCGAAAGCGTGCGCCGCCTGGATGTACTCCATTTCGCGCAGCTTCAAGGCTTCGCCGCGCAGCAGGCGGCACAGCCCGGTCCAGCTGGTGATTCCAAGAATTATGCATAAAAACAACAGCCTGAGATCGGCACGCGCCGTTACCGTCTCGAACATCTCGGGATGGGTTTCGATATAGACCTGCATCATCAGCACCGCTGCGGCGATCAGCAGCACGCCGGGGATGGAAGACAGCGTGGTATAGGCATACTGAATCACGTCATCGACCCAGCCGCGGAAGTAGCCGGCCGTAATCCCGAGCAGCAGCGCAAACGGCAGCATCACCAGCGTCGTCAGCGTGCCGATCACCAGGCCGGTGCGTATGCTTTTCAGGGTCTGGTAGAACACATCCTGTCCCACCTTGTCGGTGCCCAGCACGTGGTACTGGGCGCTCAATGCGACCGCGGGGCCCGCGATCAGCAGCATGAGTCCCAGCGCGATCAGCACCGCACGCCACTGCACCCCGGTTTCGCCGCGCCAGATCGCGCGCCAGGCCGCATCCATATTGCCCGCGCTGCGGCGAGCGATCAGCGCACTCAGCAGTGTCGCCGCGACCAGCCAGACGACGGCGCCGGCAGCGATGCCGGAAATCGCGCGCTTCAGGATATCCGGGGCGTGGTCGGCGCCGGGATCCTCGAGATGCGCGCCGCCGAATTTGAGCCGCGGGTAACCGCGTGTCTGCCGGCCATCGGGCAATTCCAGGGTTTCCTTGGCATAAAGGTGGATCGCAAGCGGCGCCGAATAGGTCTTCTCTTTCCGGGTACGGAGCGGTCCGAGCACGGCATCCAGCACGCTCAGTTCCTCGACGGCGTAGATGCGGGCACCCCCCTTGTCCGGAAGCGCCAGACGGTAGTGCAGCGTATCGGCCAGACCAATCGCGATGAACAACGCCAGCACCGTCAGCGACGCCATGCCGCTGGCACTGCGCGCCACCCGGCGCCACGGCGCAAGCAGGTGCTCGTGGCGGCGCACATGCCAGGCAAACAGCAATGTCGCGGCCACCAGCACGAACACCAGCGCATCGGTCCAGAGGATGACGGGCTTAAACGGCATTATTCCAGCCTCACCCGCGGGTCGACCAGGGTATACGAGATATCGGTCATGATCAGGCCGATGATGTACAGCACGGAGCCCAGGAACACCATTGCCCGCACCACAGCAAAGTCCTGCGATTGGATGGCATCTATGGTGTAGCTGCCCAAACCCGGGATGCCGAAAAAGGCCTCGGTGATGAGGCTGCCCATGAACAGCAGCGGGATCACCACCACCGCGCCGGTGAGGATGGGAATCAGCGCGTTCTGCAGCACGTGGCGGAACAGCACGCGCATTTCGGAAAGTCCCTTGGCGCGCGCGGTGCGCACATAGTCGCGGTTGATCTCCTCGAGAAATATGGTGCGGTACCAGCGCGCGTTGGAACCGATGCCGCTCACCACGCCGATCAGCACCGGCAGCAGCAGAAAGCGGAACGCATCGAGTCCGCCGTCATATCCCGATACCGGAACCAGGTTCCACAGCTTGCCGACAAGATACTGGCCGCCGATGATGTAGAACAGGCCCGAGATGGACATCATGGCCACGCACATCACCACGCCCCAGAAATCGACGTAGGTCGCTCTGAAAAACGCCATCAGCAGCGCAAAGGTGATGTAGGCCGCCAGCCCCATCAGGAACACCGGCAGCGCGATCGCCAGGCTGGGCCACATCCGCGTTTTGATGTCATAACCGATGTCGCGCCCCTGATCGGAGCGGCCGAAGTCGAACGCGAACAGCCTGACCGATTTATCGAAGAATATGGTGTCGGTCAGTTTTGCCATGCCCGGCGCCTCGCGGTTCACCAGCAACGGCCGGTCATATCCGCGCTCCTGTTTCCATTTGGTGATCGCCTCGGGCGTGACGCGCTTGACTCCCAAATGCACCCGCGCCATGTCGTCCGGCGTGTTGACGACGAAAAACAGCGCGAAAGTAATGATGTTGACGCCGATCAGGATCGGTATCGCATACAACAGGCGCCGGATGAGGTAAGAGATCATGTCAGAACATGAAATAGACAGGATTTACAGGATCAATAAAATTAGAGAGCCATAGGGCGGGAATCCTTTCCCGCCGGACTTGTCGGCAAAGGATTGCCGACCTACTATTCAGCGGATTCCTCAGCAACATGATTGACGCCCGTCATTCAGAAAAATCATGTTAATCCAGTCCATTCGGTCTTAACGCGCCCGGCGCAAGCGTTGCGGTCCGGCGCTCGCGGCGGCGGTATACCACGATCGCGGGCACCAGGCTTGCCGCCAGCGCGAGCACGGCCAGCGCCACCGGCCACACCAGCGGCTGATTCCATTCGCGCCGCATCTTTTCGCGCAGCACCGGGTCGATCCGCTGGTACTTAAGCCCGTTGCTTGCCATCTGGTTGGGCTTGCGGTTGAAAACCCAGGCGTGGTGCAGCGTGTAATCCTTGGGAAACAGGCTCCACACCCAGGGCGCATCGTGGCGCGCAATCTCGACCATGCGGTCGATGATCGCCTGCCGCTCCGGGCTGTTGTACATGTGCTTCATCTGCTCGAACAGGCGGTCAAATTCGGGGTTGGCATAGTTAGACGCATTCTCGCCCGCGGTCGTGACCTTGCTTTGCGCGCCGTGCAGCAGGAACAGGAAGTTCTCCGGATCGGGATAATCGGCATTCCATCCCAGGAAATAAAGCTGCACGTTGCCCTTGCGCAATTTGTCCTGGAAGCGGTTGTAGTCGGTGGAGCGCACCGCCAGTTGCACGCCCAGCCTCTCGAACTGCTTGGTGTACCAGTCGAGCGTGGATTTGCTGCCTACGCCGGTCGCGGTCGTGTCGAGGTTGATCAGCAACGGCTGGCCGGTCCTGGCATCGCGGCCGTCGGGGTAGCCGGCCTGGGCGAGGAGCTTTCTCGCGTATTCAATCGATTTCCGGCGCGGCGCGCCGTCAACCCAATCATAGACATAGGGATTTACGCCGTCCTTGCCGCTACGATTGCCGAAAATCCCGGGGGGGATCGGGCCCTGCGCAGGAATGCCGCGGCCATTATGAAAAATGGAAATGAATTCCTCCTGATCGACCGCGATCGAAATCGCCTGCCTCAGTTTTTTCTCGCGCTCGCCATAGCCGCCCACCACCGGATCGAGCATGTTGAATCCGAGATAAAACACGCTGGTGGCGACCGAGGTCTGCATGCGTATGCCGCGCTCCCGCATCCCGTCGGAAAGCGCCACATCGCCCTGCCCGGTAAACTGCACCGCCTGGTCGAACGTATCCGAAGATATGCCCGAAGCGTCGTAGTACCCCTGCAGGAACTTGTTCCAGTACGGGATCTGCTCCTTCTCCAGGCTGAACACCACCTTGTCGATGAACGGCAGCGGCTTGCCGGCGTCAGCCAGCAGCCCGGCCTCGGCGTCTCCCGGCTCGCCCTCGCCCGGATAGGCCTCGCCGCGGTAATTCGGATTGCGCTCGAGCACCATCTTGCGGTTGGGATTATTGACCGTCAGCATATACGGCCCGGTGCCCACCGGGTACCAGTCGAGCGTGATGTTTTTCTGCGCCATGCCGGGCTGCGCATAAAAGCGCTCGGCTTCGGGCGGCACCGGGGCAAAAAACGGCATCGCGAGCCAGTAGGCGAACTGCGGGTATTTGCCGCGCACCCTGACGCGATAAGTATAGCGGTCGAGCGCCTGCACCCCATCGAGTTCGAAGCGCGTAAGATCGAGAAAGCCGTCCCGGGGCAGGATTTTCTCGGCCGCGCCCAGTTTCGCGGCAAGATCCTTGAGCCCGACGATGTAGTCGCTCATCAGACCGAATATCGGCGAATGCAGGCGCGGGTGGGCGAGCCGCTTGATCTGGTGCACGTAATCGGCGGCCACCAGTTCGCGCGTGCCATTCTTCTTGAAATCGCCCAGCGCAAAGATCTTGTCCAGATCCCCGGGCTGGAGATTGTGATACAGCGGCTTGCCTTTATCGTCCACCGCGAACGCGGGATGCGGCTGATAGCGGATGCCGGGCTTGATGCGTATCACGTATTCACTATAGGCGACGAGCCGGGCATCGGCCAACTCGGGCAGCCGGCGTCCTTTGCCGTCGAACAAGGCCGCGCGCGGCACTTCGGCCGCGCCAAACGGAATCAGCTGGTACGGACGCCTGAAATAATGGTATTGCAGCGGCGGCTGGTAGATCTGCGCCAGGAACACATATTCGTTCTCGCTGTAGGACTGCACCGGGTCGAGGTGCTTGGGGCGCTCGGAAAACGACGTGTAGAGAATATTGGCGCCCGCTTCGGCGCCGGGATAGGGATTATTCCACGGCGAGCCGCCGCACCCGGCCAGGAGCGCAACCACTGACAGCAGCGCGCGAAGCAGAAAGGAACGCATCAGGCGCAAAGTGTAGCCCAGAACCTATCCCAAGAGTAGTTGAGCGGCACGGCCCGGCCGCCGCAAACGCGGCGAACCGCTTGGCGGACGACGCCGGGGCAGCGCCGTACCGGAATAATTCAGGCCCGCGACTGCTTACGCTATAATTTAGACTAAGTTACGTGCGGCGTCTGTACTGCCGCCAAATAAAACAAGGAATCCAGCATGGGCTTTTTACAAGACAAGAAAATCCTCGTGACCGGACTGCTGTCCAACCGCTCGATCGCTTATGGCATCGCCAAGGCGCTCAAGCGCGAGGGCGCAACGCTCGCTTTCACCTATCAGAACGAAGAACTGCGCCAGCGCGTAACGCAGCTTGCCCAGGAATTCGGCAAGTGCCCATTGCTGCGCTGTGACGTGTCGAGCGACGACGAGATCAACGGGCTTTTCGAGCAGCTTGCAACAGAGTGGGACGGGCTCGATGGCATCGTGCACTCTATTGCGTACGCGCCGCGCGAGGCGCTGAAAGGGGAATTTCTCGATAACCTGACGCGCGAAGCTTTCCGCATCGCGCACGATGTCAGCTCATACAGCTTCGCCGCGCTGGCCAAGGGCGGACTGAAAATGATGGATGGCCGGCGCGCGGCATTGCTCACGCTCACCTATCTTGGCGCGGCGCGTTCAGTGCCGAATTACAACGTGATGGGGCTCGCCAAAGCCAGCCTCGAGGCCGGCGTGCGCTACCTCGCCAAGAACCTGGGGCCCCAGGGCATACGCGTCAATGCCATTTCGGCTGGACCGATCAGGACGCTTGCCTCCGCCGGCATCAGCGACTTCAGCCAAAAACTGAAAATCGCCGAGGAATATTCGCCGCTGCGGCGCAACGTGACCATCGATGAAGTCGGCAATGTGGCGGCGTTTATGCTGAGCGACCTCGCCAGCGGCATCACCGGCGAAATCACTTATGTAGACTGCGGTTTCAACACCACGGTCGGGGGCAATAGCGCAGGGAACGGAGGCTAGGATTCAGGATTCAGGATTCAGGATTCAGGATTCAGGGGCAGACCGCAGGCAAGCAGCGAAGTTCGCCGAACCCTGAATCCTGAATCCCGAATCCTGCTTTTTACTTCTTTTCCAGCAGGTCTTTGCTGATTTTGACGTCGGTTTTTTTCCGCAGACTGGCGACATAGGCCGACATCTCTTCCTGGCCGACCAACTGCCGCAGCGCATCCGCGAGCGCCTTCTGTTTTTCGGGCGCCACTTTTTCCGACTCTATGACCCGGGCGACTTTGAGCAATATAAACCCGCCACCGGGGTTCTCGATGCCGGCGTACGCCGGAAGTTTGCTGGTGTCGGCCTTGAAAACCTGCCTCATAACCGGCTCGCTCAGGCCTTTGGCTTCGTTGCGGTTCACCAGTTGCGGCGCGCCCCACGTCACCTGCGCATCCTTGCCCTGCTTCAGTTTTTCCAGCCGGTCCCTGCCGTCCTGAATCGCGAGCTGGGCGGCCTGGCGCAGCGTAAGCTTCTTGGCGATCTCGGCGCTGACCTCGGCATAGGGCTGCACGCTCGAGGGCTTGTGCTCTATGATCCGTGCCGCCGCCAGCACGCCGGGGACTGTTTCAATCGCCTCGGTATTGCGCTTGTTCTTGAGCACGTCCTCTGAAAAAATAGATTGCAGCAGCTTGGGATTATTCAGGCGCGCGTCAGGTGCGCGTTCGCGCGTGATCCATCCGCTCTGCTGCACCGTGGATTTTGCAAGTTGCGCCGCTGCGTTCAGGCTCTCCGACTGCTCGAACACGACGTTGTTGAAGTTCTCGGCCAGCTCCGCGAATTTCCTGGCTGCGAGCCCCTTCCTGATCTCGACTTCGATCGCGCCGCGCACCTCGTCCAGACTCTTGCCCTGTCCCGCTTTGATCGCTGTCAGGCGGATGATGTGAAATCCATACTGGGACTCGACCGGCGCCGAGATTTCGCCCGTTTTCATTTGAAACACAGCGGCGTCGAAAGGCTTGACCATGGCGCCGCGGGCAAAATAACCAAGATCACCGCCATTCGCTGCCGAACCCGGATCCTGCGAATGCGCTTTGGCCAGATCGGCAAACTTGCCGGGATTCTGCTTCAGCTGGGCATATAGCTCATCGGCTTTGGCGCGGGCTTTCTGCCTGGCCTCGGGAGTCGCCCCCGCGTCGATGCTGATCAGGATATGGCTCGCCTGGCGCGTTTCCTTGACTTCATACTGAGCGCTGTGCGCGTCATAATATTTCTTGATTTCGGCCGGATCGACCTGGGCCTGCGACGCCAGCGTGTCCGCCGCCAGCGTTACGTATTCAACGCGCACCTGCTCCGGTATCCGGTATTCATCCGGGTGACCGTCATAGTATTTTTTCGCGGCGTCGGTTTCCAGCTTCACCTGCGCGAGAAACCGCTCGGGCGGGATTACCGACTGGCTGACTTCGCGCTGCTGCTCGCTGATTCGCAGCAGCCGCTCGGTAACGGTGCGCGGGACGAACACGCTGTCGTTGTAGGCATCATCAGCATGCTGCAGCAGCAAGTCGTAACGCAGGCGCGTCTCAAACATTGCCGGCGTCATGCCCTGCGTTTTGAGAAACTGGCTATACCGATCGAACGAGAACTTTCCCCCGTCCTGAAACGCCTGCTGTTCCGCGATCACGCTCTGCAGTTGCTGGTCGCTGACCGCCAGCCCGCTTCGCAGCGCGCCATTGAGCAGGAGTCTTTGCCGGACCAGGTTTTCGATAACCGCTACACGCAGCTCCGGGTTGTCCAGCAACGCGGCATCGGCGCGGCCGTCCAGCATGCGCTGTATGGCTTCCTGACGATCGCGCAGCGCCTGGTTGAATTCCTGCTGCGTAATCCGGTAATCGCCGACCGTTGCCATCCCCTGCGTAACGTCGCCCGCGCGGAAATACGAATCCATGCCGAAGAACAGGAATGGCAGCAAAACCAGCGCAAGAATGATCTGGATCAGCCGCTTGTTATTGTCAATAAAGTTAAACATAAAATATGCCGTGAATAGCGAATCGTAAACCAACGTCAGGTCCGGCGATGTTACCCGTCAACCGCCGGTTACCCGTCACAATTTACAGTTTACCCAGAAAAAAGGGCGAACCCTGTTCGCCCTTTTTCCAGATCATGGCGGAGTGGACGGGACTCGAACCCGCGACCCCCGGCGTGACAGGCCGGTATTCTAACCAACTGAACTACCACTCCATATTCGCAATACCTGGTGGGTGCTGACGGGGTCGAACCGCCGACATTCGCCTTGTAAGGGCGACGCTCTACCAACTGAGCTAAGCACCCGGAACGCTATCAGGTATGGCCCAACTCCGGACTGCCGGAGCCCCGGCACCTTACCTAAGCATTTTGGGGTAGACGCGCAGTGCGCGTCTACCCCAAATATTGAAATCTTGGACAGCCAACTACGGACGTAAGTTTAACGCATCTTTCAGTGCTTTGCCAGCGCTGAATTTGGGCACCCTGTCCGACCTGCCCTTGAGAACCGCGTTCTTGCCCCGCAAGCCCGCAACCCGCCGCCGCGCACAGCCGCAGCGGCGGGTTTGCTGTTAGTGCTTGACCGCCGGCGCGGGCGCTACGCTCACGGGCGCAAGCGGCGCCGCGCCCGCTTGTTCCGGCAAAGGCTCGGGTTTGCGCTCGAGCGCCATTTCCAGCACGCTGTCTATCCATTTCACCGGATGGATGTCGAGATGGTTTTTGACGTTATCCGGAATTTCCGCAAGATCCTTCACGTTCTCTTCCGGAATGAGCACGGTTTTGATGCCGCCGCGATGCGCCGCGAGCAGTTTTTCTTTGAGACCGCCAATCGGCAGCACTTCGCCGCGCAGCGTGATTTCGCCGGTCATCGCAACGTCGGCGCGCACCGGGATGCCGGTGAGCGAAGACACCATCGCCGTGCAAATGCCGACACCCGCGCTTGGGCCGTCTTTCGGCGTCGCGCCTTCCGGCAGGTGGATGTGGATGTCGTTTTTCTGGTAAAAGTCGCTCTCGATGCCGAGACGCCGCGACCTGCTGCGCACCACGGACAATGCCGCCTGCACCGACTCCTGCATCACCTCGCCCAGCTTGCCGGTGGTGGTCATCTTGCCTTTGCCCGGCATGACGACTGCCTCTATCGTCAGCAATTCACCGCCGACCTCGGTCCACGCCAGACCGCAAACCTGTCCGACCTGGTTGTTCTTTTCCGCCATGCCGTAGGTATAGCGCCGCACCCCCAGATACTTGTCCAGGTTGCGCGCGGTAATCGACAGCTTGCGGTTGCCTTTCTCGCTCACCAGTGTCTTCACCACCTTGCGGCAGATCTTCGACACCTCGCGCTCGAGGCTGCGCACGCCCGCCTCGCGGGTGTAATAGCGGACGATGTCACGCAATGCGCTGTCGGAAACGACGATTTCCTCCGGTTTCAGGCCGTGGTTTTTCATGACCTTCGGCAGCAGGTGCTGCATCGCGATGTGCACCTTCTCGTCTTCGGTGTAACCCGACAGCCGGATGACTTCCATCCTGTCGAGCAGCGCCGGCGGAATATTCAGCGTGTTTGCGGTGGCCACGAACATGACGTCCGACAGATCGTATTCGACCTCGACGTAGTGGTCGACGAAGGTATGGTTCTGCTCGGGATCCAGCACTTCGAGCAGCGCCGAAGCCGGATCGCCGCGGAAATCCATGCCCATCTTGTCGACTTCGTCGAGCAGGAACAGCGGGTTCCGGACACCGACCTTGGACATGTTCTGCAGGATTTTCCCGGGCATCGAGCCGATGTAAGTACGGCGGTGGCCGCGAATCTCCGCTTCGTCGCGAACGCCGCCCAGCGACATACGCACGAACTTGCGGTTGGTCGCGCGCGCGATCGACTGCCCGAGCGAAGTCTTGCCCACGCCGGGGGCGCCGACCAGACACAGGATAGGCGCCTTGAGTTTGTCCACGCGCTGCTGCACCGCGAGGTACTCGACTATCCGTTCCTTGACCTTCTCCAGGCCGTAGTGGTCCACGTCGAGCACCTTCTCCGCCGCGGTCAAATCGGTGCTGATCTTGCTTTTCTTGCGCCACGGCAGCATGACCACCGCATCGATGTAATTGCGCACCACAGTCGCTTCCGCCGACATCGGCGACATGAGCTTCAGCTTCTTGAGTTCCGCCTCGACTTTCTTGCGCGCCTCCTTGGGCATGCGCGCGGCTTTGATCTTCTTCTCGACTTCGTCTATATCGGCGCCATCTTCACTCTCGCCGAGCTCTTTCTGGATCGCCTTGACCTGTTCGTTCAGGTAGTACTCACGCTGGCTCTTCTCCATCTGGCGCTTGACGCGGCCACGGATGCGCTTCTCGACCTGCAGGATGTCGAGCTCGCTCTCCACCAGCTTCAGAAGATGATCGAGGCGCTGCTTGACGTCGAACATTTCGAGCACTTCCTGCTTTTGCTCGAGCTTCAGCGGCAGATGCGCGGCAATGGTATCGCCCAGCCGGCCAGCCTCGTCGATGCCTGCCAGCGAGGTCAGGATCTCGGGGGGAATCTTCTTGTTGAGCTTCACATACTGATCGAACTGCTGGATCATGGTGCGGCGCATCGCTTCGGTTTCGTGATCGCCGCCGATGTCGGCCGGCACCGGCGTCACCGTGACGGTGTAGTGCGTCTTGGCATCGACTATCTCGGTGATGCGGGCGCGCTGGCTGCCCTCGACCAGCACCTTGACCGTGCCGTCGGGCAGTTTCAGCATCTGCAGAATATTGGCGATGCTGGCGATCTCGTACATATCCTCGGGGGTGGGCTCATCCTTGGATGCCGACTTCTGGGCGACCAGCACGATGCTTTTGCCTGCCTCCATCGCGGTTTCCAGCGCCTTGATGGATTTCGGGCGCCCGACGAACAGCGGAATGACCATGTGCGGAAAAACCACCACGTCGCGCAACGGCAGCAACGGCAGCTGTAAGGAGGGGTTACTTTGGATTTCGGTGCTGGACATGATGATTTACCTTAAAAAACAATGCGTATTGCCTAGATTGGGGAAACTTCCCGGAATTCAAGCAGGACAGCCTCCCGGACGTGCTGAATACAGCCGCCTGGGGCCATGAGAGCATGAGCGCCCCAGACAGGGCCTACATCGTGGATCCGGCTACCTTGGGCTGGTCGGAATAAATCACCAGCGGCGGGGCGTCCCCGGTAATCGTGCCTTCGTCCACCACCACTTTGACCACGTTTTCCATGGACGGCAAGTCGAACATGGTATTGAGCAGCGTGATCTCCAGAATCGAGCGCAACCCCCGCGCCCCGGTCTTGCGCTCGAGCGCGCGTTTTGCAACCGCGCGCAGCGCGGGTTCGCGCACTTCGAGTTCCACACCCTCCATGGCGAACATTTTCTGATATTGCTTGAGCAGCGCGTTCTTGGGCTGGGTCAGGATCTGGATCAGCGCCGCTTCGTCGAGTTCTTCCAGCGTCGCCACCACCGGCAGCCGGCCGACGAATTCGGGTATCAGGCCGTACTTGATCAGGTCTTCCGGCTGCACGTCGCGCAACGCCTTGCCGAGGTCCTTGCGGTTATCCTTGCTGCGCACGTCCGCGCCGAAGCCGATGCCGCTTTTCTCCGACCGTGCGCGTATGACCTTGTCGAGGCCGTCGAACGCGCCGCCGCACACGAACAGGATGTTGGTGGTGTCGACCTGCACGAATTCCTGGTTCGGGTGCTTGCGCCCGCCCTGGGGCGGCACCGA
>Ga0113563_10001253_pt1 | contig 14181 bp, 11 predicted proteins | sample Mud3Dept3metaG_FD_80117 | JGI IMG/M metagenome (GOLD analysis project Ga0113563, IMG submission 80117) | Freshwater wetland microbial communities from Ohio, USA, analyzing the effect of biotic and abiotic controls - Mud 3 Core 4 Depth 3... | ecosystem: Environmental > Aquatic > Freshwater >...
GATGCCGGTTTTTCTCATCAGAGCCTCTCATGAAACGACGGGGCGACCGGCGCCGTCCGGCAGGGGGATTGTTTCCTTTGCAGGACGGGCGGTCTGACGGTGGATTGCGAGTGCTTCTGTGTCCGCGCGCAACTCGATCCCTTCCGCCAAATTCAAGCCGCCGCCCGTGGGCAGTGGCCCGGTCAGGAGCATCGGGGCCAAGGGTCTCCAGAGCCTGCACTTCCCGAGCCGTCCTTGCCGGGGCGGCATTCAGGCTGCCCGCCAGGCGCAGGGCTCTCACACTTCAGAATATCCCAAGCAATTTTCAATTCCAGCACTATTTATTGTCCCCTGTCTGGAGGATAAAGGCATTTACCTTCAGGCAAAAGCTCTGGCAGGTTTTGCCATCGCACGGCAGGATCGCACTGCACTTGTCGCGTTTAAGCCGGGGGAGTGGTCCGGTGCCGCGAGCGATAAAGAGCGGGTGGTCTGCTGGAGGGCGATGAGAGTGCCCCCACATGCTGCTCTGATACTGTCGCCTGCCTCCCCATGTTCGCCCGTGCCACCGAACCTTCCCCGGGTTTCGAGAGATCCCCTCATGTTCATCTCGCAGCCGGATGATCCGGCGCACGGATGGGCACTGCGGCGCCGGCACCGAAGTGAAAGAAACGACGGGTCGCGACAGTAGCGCCGGCGGCATCCTTGATGTCGGCAAAGGTGCCCGGAGCAAGGGCAACTTCGACTCCGGCGGGATGAGCCGTGATTCCGGTGATTCTGGCCCCGGGGACGACGGCGCCACCACGCCTGGAGATCACCACGGAATCAGGCCTGAGGACGGATTCCTCGCGCACATAGGTGTAATTGCCACGATTCCCGGCGTTCGCATCGGGGATCCGATGCTGCATTTCCACATTCGTGTCGAAGGCCAGCCTGGTGCGGTCAATCATGCGGGCATTGCTCAGGACCACGCTCTTGCGCAGCAACGCGTCCGTAGTTTTGGTGACCGTGATCGCGGCGACATCGTCCGCGGTGTACGGACTGGCACCGGGATTGGCGGCATCGTGACCCGTGATTTCCTCAATCCGGATGGTGATGCCGGCGGCTGGATCGGAGAAGGAATCCCCGGGCTGCCACAGGCAACCGGGAGAGTCGTAGCCGGCGATCGTGTTGTCGACCGGCCGCCAGACGCCGGTCAGGTTCTTCGCGCCGCCCACCGCCGGGCTGTGGTAAAACTCCCTGGAGATGATCTGTGCGGTGGGATTCGTTTCCCTGGCCTCCCATCGGGATGCATCGATGCGATAGATCAGCACCCCGGAGTACCTGCCCCTGCCGTCCAGCGCGTTCACTCCGAGCCTGGTGCGGAATTCGGCGACATAGGCGGTGGACAGCCCAGTTCGAACCACCACCATCTTGCTGCCGCCGGCAGTCTCGACGGGACTGATGAAGTGCGTGGTGGGATGGGAGGCGGATTGGCTGACGACATCCACCTGGTCGTCGCGAATCCAGCGCAGTTTCCACTTGTGCCACGCCAGGAAATCGGTGGAGTGTCCGGCGATATTCCCCATCATGTCCCAGCCGCCGCAATAAAAAAACGAGCCCACCCTGACCTTGTTGACTGTGGGGGTATACATGTACAGGTCCGGAAGGCCGAAGGCGTGCCCCGACTCGTGGATCAGCCAGCGATACCCCCACCGGAACAGGTCATTCCCCGCGGTGATCGCCGTGCCGGCGAAGTGGGGCACATTTTCCCGGTCGACATAGACAGGGTGGTTCGTGTTGGGCTGCTCGCTGTCGGTCGGGTCACGGTTGATGTTGCTCGGCCCGTTGGATAGACCCGCCCTCCCGCGCGCCGGCATGATCAACAGCATGTCATAGTCATCGGCCCTGATGCCCCACTTGTCGTAGGCCAGCTGGCACGCTTCCCTGACATAGGCGAACATTGCATGTGTCCGGCCGTTCCACGGGTATTCGGCGGCCTTCCGGCCCATCAGGATCCACCCCAGATCCCTCTCGCGCTGAGGTGAAGACAGCGAAAAGCGGAGCTGGCCATATGATGACAGGCGGTACCACTCGACTGCTCCCTGCAGAAACTCGAGGTAGGGCGGAATCGCCGCATACGGAGCCTCGGCGTCGGCGGCACGCCGGTCCGGGAACTCGACGAACAGCACCAGCATCGTCTTGTTCCGATGTGCGGGAACCGCAACGTTGCCGTTGGCCCAGTCGACTGACCGGCCGGCGTCATCCCGGTTCGGGGTCAGGTCGGTGAAGCGGTACAGGCCCTTCTGGCCGGTCACGGGATCGAAGTGTGCTGGATCGGTCCAGCTTGTGCTCCAGCCCTCGTCGGTCCACGGGCTGCAGCCGATGATGTGGCCGTTTTCTGCGGGTTCTCCCGGCTTTTGGATTTTGACCGCCGATGCGGCGCGGAACGGGCCGAAGGCCTTCGTCGAAATCGTCGTGCCTGCGGAGCCGATGCGCTCGAATTGATCCGCCGCGATCCCTACCGTCAGGATGTTTCCCGAGACCGTGACCGACGTGATCTTGTCAGGAGGGACCGCCTTTCCGTCCGGCCTGCTGATGTTGATTTGAGCGGCCGTGATCCCGGTCAGCGGCGCATTTGCGGATACTGCGATGCGCGTCAGGCCCTGGAATCGGGCGTCACGCAACGTCACCTGTGTCCCCGCCTGTTGCCGCCAGCCCGATGTCAAAGCCAGGATCAGCACCCAGAGGATAACGACCTGTCGGATCTTGAATGGACGCAACTCGGATTGCATGGTGATCCCTCCACAGAACGATCTGATACTACACCACGGACCGGCAGACATCCGAGGTGGTCTGTCAATTATTTTCCGCCACTTCGCAGTCATGAGTTAATCCAGATGTCTTCGTGTCCGTCGCGCATGGGTAATTGCTTAGTCAGCCCGAAGAAAACTGCCACAAATTCCACGAATTACCACGAAGGCCGCATCGTATGGCTCGCATCAAGGGAGATAATTCTTCGTGAAATTCGTGGCTTTATTCGCAGACCTGTATCTGTTCCGAGCCGGCTCAACAATTACGCGCATGGAGATTGCGAATCGGGCTGCAAATGGAATATCGTGATGTCCCACGGGTTCCTTGGGGACCCTGGATCGATCCGCTCGCTTTGCGGGAGCTAGCTGGTTTATGGCGATGAATGTCGGACGCCTGCCGATATCATTCCCGCTGTTTTTCCTTCTCTGGCCGCCTCTGCCCGGCCTCGCCTCTGCGGGAACCGGCGTCCATACGGGGATCGTGCGGGACCCAAGCGGATTGCCGGTCCAGGGAGCCCTTGTCGACCTGCTGCGGTCCCCGGGAGTGCATGTCCTCCGGGTGTCGAGCGAAGCCGGAACGATATCGCCGCTTTTTTTAATGGGGGACGCCTGAGCCCTTACATCGTCGACGGCGCCAAAAACAACAGCGTGGTGTACCCGATTTTCAAGTGCCCGAAAACTCTCGAGTAAACGGCCGCGCCAGGACGGCGCGGCCCCTGCCTGCCCCGCAAACGGGAATGCGGGGGGTGCAGGTTTTCAGGTCAATCCTTGACCTATGTCACCGTCACCACCGCGAGATACGGAAGATGAGTATGCGCCATGCCGAAAAATTTAATGTTTATGTCGGGATCGATGAATTTTCTAATGGAGTACCTGAGGAAATTTCGACGCTGATCGTCTTCGCCCAGGGCAACAAACGGTCGCAGGTTCCACAGAAACGCGCCTCCCTGGGTGATGTCATGACCGCTCGCGGCGCCATCGCGGTTATACTCATCCCCCTCGTGGCCGTGCTCCAGGAGCACTTGATTTTCATACAGGTTCATCATCCGCCGCGGCAATCCCAGGGAGTTGCTGAGAGGACGGAGGTAGTTGTCATGGTTGCCGACAAGCCAGGTGCAATTGCGGAATTCCGCCGAGTCGTACAACCATTGGCAAAGGCCGACTTCACTGCTCCCCACCCGCACGGCAGTGTTTTCATGGACCTTGCGCACCCAGTCGCGAATGACATCCTGTGAAGCCCGTGTCTGGCAGTGACTGGTGCGATATGTGTCACAGTTGTCCCGGGATCCCCCATCCCGCAGGCAGGTTGGATTCGCGATGCGAACCTGCCTCTCGTTCGAATCCGTCGCCTCGAACAACCTCTTCAGGCCGACCCAGAGCTCATACATATCGCCGAGTTGCACGAAATGAACCGGCACATGGTCGGCGAGGGAATCGGCTGACTGTTGCCAGTTCAACGCCAGGCTGAGGAATCGTTGGAGATCCTGTGCGGCGGCGTTTGACGAGGGATCGGTGAATATGTCGTTCTCCAGGTAAGTCTCATACCAGGCGTCAATAAAAAGAAGCTCAAAGCGCTCCAGTCCTGGCGCACCGGAAAGCACACCCGCGTTGGCAATTCCCCGCAAACTGAAATAATCCTGCCAGGCTTCCGGATCAAGACTATCCATGTAGGGGTGATCCACCCTGCAGGCCACTTCCGGCAATCCGCTGCTCCGGTTCGTCCAGGTGCTGCACAGGTGGTTGACGAGGGGGAGGTGCAGGTCTCCAAGCAGGAGATAGAGCTTTCCCGCCGTGTCAACGGTGATGAAACGGGCTCCGTCAACGATGCGGCTCCGGCACGCGTTCAGAAAACTCCGTATCACCCCGTCCACGGAACCATAGGCTGCCTGGCCGGGAAGGTCACGTACTCGTCCCGACTGTGCGGCATAGGCACAGAGGAGGACATAGGACTCGTCCCCGTTGCCATACACAACACCGAAATACCTGTCGCTCCCTCCCCAGCGCCCGACGTCGAGGTAGACAAAATCATCCCCCTGGGAGACGACGTTATGATGTTCCAGTGTCACCGCTGCGCTTCCGGTTTGATCCATGATACGCAAACTCACATCGCTGCCATCGACATGTGCCAAGACGCGTCGCATCGGTCACCCCCGTCCCTTAGGAACCATAAACTTCCCGCAGTCTGTTGCGGGTCGCATCGTCGAGCTCGCCTGTTGCTGTCATGCCATGTTTCCTTTGAAACATGCCTATCGCCTCCGAGGCGGCGTCGCCGATCTCATCACTCTCTTCCCCGCACGCAAATCCCAGGTTATTCAGACGTTGCTGGATTCCGCGAGATTCGGATATGGGATCGAGATGGCCAACGCGGAATTCATACTTTTCTTGCCGGGGGCCCTCTCCCAAAAATACAGTGGCTTGCTCCGCATCAACCGGAATCCTCGCTTCCAGCCATCCGTCCCTGTCCAGACTTCCTCGAATTGTCCGGCTGCCGCTCCGAAGCACGTAGGGTTCGCCGGATCTGGGGTCATCCTTCCTCATGAACCTGACTCGCAGAAAGGCGCTCTGGTTGGTGCAACAAAATGTGTGGCGCCGGTCTGTCGCACAGTTTTCCTCCCTGGATTCGATCTCCGGGATGGTAAGCTGATCTCCCGGAAAGAGAATTCCTTGCATGCGCCGGCGCTGCCTGAGTTCCCGGTTGTCGGCATGGTTGAGTATTTTATCGACCGGCACGCCGTACCGCCGGCTGAGACTGAGGATGGACTCTCCCTGACTGACCGAATGCAATGACATGGCTGGTTCTCCGCGCTTCCAGGACGGCTGCGACCGCTGACCCGCGAGCCGTCGCCTCAATTTACATGCGGCATTCCGATATGGTTTTTCCGGTGCGACTTTGCCTCCGGTACCCGTATCCACGGTCAAACAAATCGGGCTCCCGTGAGTTTACAATCTTCCACTTTGATCGTAAAGCAAATCGGGAATAACCGGTGACAGGCAGCTGTCTCCCTTGGGGGCACGAGCCTGTCACGGTGCTAATCGGCGGATTCGGGCACGTGGTTGGAAGGGCGCGCGTGCGCCGGTGTGCTGCGATGCCACCAGCGGGCAAACACCCGGCCCAGATCATCGAGGTACGTGTAGACCACGGGCACGACGAGCAGCGTTAGCAGCGTCGAGGTGATCAAGCCGCCGACGACGGCACGGGCCATGGGCGCCCGGAATTCGGCGCCGGAGCCCAGTTCGAACACGAGCGGCAGCATGCCGAAGATCATTGCCAGGGTCGTCATCAGGATCGGGCGGAGCCGGATCCTGGCGGCTTCGATGAGGGCATCCTTCCGGTCCACCCCCTCCCGCCGCTGCACGTTGGCGAAATCGATGAGCAGGATGGCGTTTTTCGTGACCAATCCCATCAGGAGGATCACCCCGATCATCGTCATCATGTTCAGAGTATCCTTCACCATGTACAACATGCCGGCCACGCCCAAAAGCGACAAGGGGAGGGAAAACATGATCGCAAAGGGCTGCATGAAGCTGCGGAACTGTGAAGCCAGAATGGCGTATATCAGGATAACCGCCAGGATCAGCGCCCGTGTCACATACCCGAAGCTTTCGGCCATCTCCTCCGCCTCACCCGTGTAAAGCACGCCGTAGCCAGCGGGGAGGTTGAGCGAGGGCACCTCCTGCTTGATCTGGTTGAGGACTTCGCCCAGGGAACGGCCTTGCGTGTTGGCTGAAATCCGGACCTCCCGCATCAAATCGAGTCGGCGGATGCTCGAGGGGGCCGAGCCTGAGTCGATCGAGGCGACCTGGGAGAGCGGTACGAGGGCCCGTCCGAACAGCCCCGGCAGATCCAGCTCCAGCAGGTCTCCGCTGCGGGTCCGCTGCGCTCCCTCGATCCGCAGCCGGACATCGTAGGTGTCGCCGTCGGGATCCTGGAACTGGGAGACGACCTGGCCGGCGATCAGACCGCGCACGGTTGTTGCCACGGTACCCAGGTCGAGGCCCAGATCTCCCGCCTTTTGCCGGTCCAGGTTGATGCGCAGCTCAGGCCGCGGGTCTTCCTCACTGGTATCCACATCCACTGCTCCCGGCACTGCCCGCACGATGTCCAGCAGGCGAGCCCCGGAGGCGCGAAGCCGGTCGAGGTCATCGCCGCGCAGACTCACCTGGATCGGAGATTCGTTGCCGCCCATGGATTCTTCGCCCACCGCGGTTCGCAAAGCCGGATACCGCTGCAGACGCTGCCGCACGCCAGCCATGATCGCCAGGTAATAACGCCGGTTTGGCGAGTCACGCAACCGCACATATATCAATCCCTGGTTGACCGACTGCCCGAAGGATCCACCCACGGTTGTGTACGTATAGTCCACGTCCGGATCCCGGCGGATCTCTGCGATGATCGTCCGCGAGATCTCCTCAGAACGCTCCAGGCTGATCCCGGGCTGCGCCTTGTACGTAACCATGAAGGAGCCCTGGTCCGCAGTCGGCATAAAGGCCGAGCCCAGTTTGCCGAACAGGGAGAAACTCGCCAGAACGGATGCGACGCCGACCGTAATCACCACCCAGCGGTGGGAAAGCGACCAGCCGAGCGCCGCCGCCAGCACGTCACGCAGCCGGTCGACCAGCTCATTCAGCCGGTTGAGCTGCCGTGCCATCCAGGTCCGCCGCACTTTCGGGTCCGCTGCAGGGTCGTACCAGCGCGAGGAGAGCATCGGGTCCAGCGTAAAACTGACGTACAGGGAAACCAGGACCGCAAAGCCCACGGTGATGCCGAACTGGTAGAAGAACCGCCCGATGATGCCCGACATGAAGGCAACCGGCACAAAGACCGCGATGATGCAGAAAGTCGTGGCCATGACCGCCAGGCCGATTTCGGCCGTGGCTTCGCGGGCCGCCGTGTAGTGATCTGCGCCGGCGTGCATGTGGCGCACGATGTTCTCGCGGACCACGATCGCGTCGTCGATCAGCAGCCCGATGGCCAGCGACAGGCCCATGAGTGTCAGGATGTTGAGCGTGAAGCCCAGGGCGGACATGACAATGAAAGTGCTGATGACCGACACCGGCAGGGCCAGCCCCGTGATTACCGTGCTCCGCCAGCTGTTGAGGAAAACGAACACGATAAACACCGTGAGTGCTCCGCCCACCAACAGCGTTGTCTGGACGTCCTCAACGGAATGCCGGATGAAAGTGGACCGGTCCGTGACCAGGCGCAGGCGGATATGGGAAGGCAATTCGGCGTTGAGCTGGTTGACAACGCTCTTGACGCCGTCGGCCACTTCGACGGTGTTCGCGCCCGATTGCTTTATGATGTCCATTGCCAGCGCCTGCCGGTCGTCGACGAGGGCGGAGCTGGTGCGCTCCTCGATGCCGTCGGAGATTCGTGCGATCTCGGTGAGAAATATGGGCCGGCCCTTCCGCACTGCCACGATCAGGTTCTTGAACTCCTCCACGGAGCCGAACCTCCCGGCCACGCGCACCAGCGGTTCGCTCTTGCCCTGCTCCAGTTTCCCCGCGGGGAGCTCGAGATTCTCCCTCTGGAGGGAGCCCGCCACTTCGGCGTAGGTCAGGCCGAAGGCCTTCAGCTTCTCCCGGTCGACGAACACCTGCACTTCGCGGCGGGCCAGCCCGACCAGGGTCACCTGACCCACGCCGGAAACGTTTTCCAGCCGCTTCTTGAGGACTTTTTCTGCAAGCGAAGATAGCGACTTGATGTCGACTGTGCTGCTCTCCACCGCCACCGAGATCACCGGGAAGGCGCCGATGTCAAGCCGCTGGATGACCGGCTCCTCCATGTCCCTCGGGAAGTCGGCGCGAATGGCGTTGATCTTTGCCTGCGCGTCCTGCTGCGCGGTCGTGATGCTGACGCCCAGCCTGAATTCCACCACGACCATGGAGAGGCCCTCGGTCGTGGTGGACGTGACATGACGCAGGCCGGGAATCGTATTGAGCGATTCCTCGATGCGCTTGGTGACCTCTCGCTCGACCGTTTCCGGGGATGCACCCGGGTACATCGTCCGGACCGTCAACACCGGCAGCTCCACGTTGGGCATCAGGTCCACACTCAACTCACGGTAGGAGTAAACGCCCAGAACCACCAGCGTGACGGCCAGCATTGTGGCCAGAACCGGCTGCCTGATGGACAAATCGCTCAGAAACATGGAAACCTACTTTCCCGCCTCCACGCGGACGCCTTCGGCCAGTTCGATCTTCTGTTCTGTGACCACCAGGTCACCCGGCTTGAGCCCTTGCACGATCTCCAGCCTCGAATCCGTTTCGCGGCCGACCCGGACGCCGCGACGCACAGCCTTGCCGTTCTCCACGACGAACACGAAGGGGCCCTCCTCGGCGCCCTCGCTGAGATAGACCGCAGTGGACGGGACGACGATCGTGCGCTGCCGGACGCCTGTCAGAATCTCGCCTTCCGCGAACATGCCCGCCTTGAGCCGGCCGTTGCTGTTGTCGACTCGGATGCGCAACTTGGCGCTTCGCGTCGCCGTGTCCACCGCCGGACCGATTTCTATGACCTGTCCCTGGAAGGTGACGCCCGGATAGCTGTTGACGCGAAACGTGACTCTCTGCCCGGAGCGGACCTGCCCGAGCTGCGCTGAAGGCACGGGGCTCTCGAGCTCCAGCTGCCTGTTGTCGACGACGGTGAACACGGTCGTCGACGACTCCACATATGCGCCCGGATTGACATATTTCTTCTCAATCGCCCCGGATACCGGAGACAGGATCACCGTGTCCCTCAGCCGCTTCTGCGCGACTTCGAGGACGGCACGGGCCTGGTCGAGTTGCGCCTGCGCCAGCAGCACCTGCGCCTGTGTATCCCGGTGGGATACTTCGGCGGCTCTGAGGTCCTTCTCGGTAATCCCGCCCGACTGGACGAGGTTCCGGGCGCGCTCCCACTCGGTCTGATTATGCGCCGCCAGCACACGAGTCCTCTCCAGGCCGGCTTCCGCCACCTGAACCGCGGTCTCGGCCTGCCGGACGGCGAGCTGGTAGTTTTCCTGGTTCACCCAGGCCACCTCCTCCCCCGCCTCCACGAAGTCCCCCTCCTCCTTGGGGAACCGCGTCAGGCGCCCGAGAGTTTCGGCCTTCACGTCCACGCGGGTGCTGGACACCAGGTCCCCCGTCACGGCGATCATCACCGCCAGATCTTCCGCCTGAACCTGGAGCACGCTGACGGACACGGGTGGAGCCTCGGCCGGCGCAGCGGCCTCGGTCTCCTTTTTCCTGCATCCCGCCGGCAGCAGAACCCACCCAGCCAGCAGCGCGATGAGCGCCGTACGATTCCATCTCATTGTCCTTACTCCCACGGGTTTCGTCCTTCTGCCCAGAGCAGGTTCGCGCGCGCAATCGTGTAAGCGTGGAGGCCGCGCAAAAGATTATTTCTGGCCTCGGAGAGCGCCGTCTGCGCATCCACGATGTCCAGAGTCGTGGCCGCTCCGTACTTGTAATTGTCCTGCATCATTTGCAGGACTCTCTCGGCCTGCCCGATATTTGCGCGGGCCGCCGCGATGGTCTCCATCGCCGCCTTCAGGTCGTCCGTGCCTTGCTGGAGGTCAAGGCGCACCTGCTGCTCGAATTTCTCACGCTCCAGGCGCACCGCGCGCTGATTCGCGCGGGCCTGGTACACCAGCCCGCTGCGTCTGTAGCCGTCGAAAATCGGCAGGGTAAAGGAAACGTCGAATCTCCAGCTGGCATAAAGCGAATTGAGGAGATTCTCCGGCTTGCGGGCTGAGATGCCGTAGGAGAAGTTCGTCTCCAGACGCATGCGGCTCTCCGCCCTGGCCAGGTCCACCTGGAGCTCGGCACTGCGCTCCGCATTCCTTAGCCTCGCCAGGTCGGGCCGCCGGAGCGAAGCCTCCCGCATCAGCGCATCCAGGTCCCACTCGTCCCACGCCTTCTCCTGAAAGTTGCCGACGACTTCCGTCGGGAAATCGATTGGACGGACCAGCAAGTAGTTCAGCAGAGCCCGCGTCTGGCGGATGGCATTGTCCGCCCGCACCAGTTCGGGCGCGCCATTGGACACCGCCACCTGGGAGCGCAGCACGTCGACCTCGGTAGCCACGCCGTTCTTCAGCCGTGTGAGCGCCATTTCCGCGTGCAGTTTCCGCTGTTCCTGGGTTTCCGCTACCACACCCTTGTAACGCTCGGCCCACATCAAGGCGTAGTAGGACCGGACGACGTCCCGCGCCAGATCCTGGCGTGTCCGGTTGATATCGATCTCGGCCCCTTCGGACTCGACCGAAGCCAACTTCAGCGCCGTGCCTATCTTCCCTGCGGTGTAGAGCGGCTGGCTGATATTCACCGAGTACAGGAACATGTTGCTGGCGACAGGCTGGATCGCTTCCCGCAGCTCTTCCGGGAAATTGTCGAACGCCGGGGAGTTCAGGAAGCTCGGGTCACGGGAGCGCATGCCGTTCGCATCGATGCTAATCTGCGGCAGCGCCTGGGACCGCACCTCCCGGATCAATCCCTTCAAGGAGTCCGCGGCGGCCTCCGCCATTGCCACATCGGGGAAACGCTCCAGGGCTATGGTCACGGCCTCCTCGAGCGTCAAGACAGCCTTCTCCGCCGGCGTTTGCGCCGCCGCCGGGAGGCAGAACAACACTCCCAGTAAAATATGAATCCTCATATCCTCTTACCCGCCCGGCCGGATGGATTGCCGCAACCGTCCACCACCAGATCCACCATTCGCCGCGCCAGATTCCGGTCCAGCTTCGGGCCGCCCGTCAGCACATACGACATCGCCCAGATCAGATGGACTCCCGTGAGCACCTGCGCCACTTCCTGCGCGCGGCCTTGCAGCTCGCCGCGGCGGATCCCCTCCGACACGACTCCGGCGATCAAGCTTACATATTCCAGCCCCAACCCCACACAGTCGATCCCCGGCTCGGCTTCTCCGGCAGGAAAGACCATGCGCAGGAACATCGTCGAGAGCTTCGGCTCGCGCATCGTCAGGGCAAAGCTGGCCGCCATCATGGCGACCAGCCTCTCGCGCACCGAGCCCTCGCGCTGCGACGCCAGCAGGAGCTGCTTGCGCGACTCGTTGCTTGCGTCCAGCGCCAGTTCGCTGTACAGCCGCTCCTTGCTTTCGAAGTGGTAATACAGGACGGGCTTGGTCACGCCGGCACGCCGGCAGATCTCGCGAGTGGTCGTGGCAGCGTAGCCCTTCTCGGCGAACAGGCCGATCGCCGCCTCCCGAATGCTGTCCCGCGCAGTCGATTTTGCAGTCGATTTCATACCGGGCGGTAAGTATAGAAGTGATGCTGCCGGACGTCAAGACCTTCGGCTGTCAAATCACACTACCTCGTGCAAAAGGTGCCAGGCTACCGTGTCCCTTTTCAGTCCAGGGGGAGAAACCATTTCTGGGGCGACTGGGCCAGGATTCCGCCAAAAAATTGTGCATCGAGGCTCTTCAGATCCCACGAACGCCACTTGACGGGCTGCAGGCAGATCGTAACATCATCTGTTGCCGCCAACCCAGGCCCGATGGGCGAATGCTGCAGAGCCTCCTCTGTCAGATAGCGCTGCAGGATCCTCTTGTTGATGGCTCTCGAAGCCTCCCCGCCAAGGATCTGCGCGGAGCCCGATACCGACACCCAGCATTCGGATCCGAGCGTGCGCCCGTCGACGACAAGCGAAGCATTCGGTCGGGCCGAGATATTCCGCGCTTTCCTGCTCGTGGAAGAGGTCCCGACAAGAAACTGCCCGTCCTCGAACAGGTACCACACAGGCGTGAGGTGAATCGAGCCGTCATCGTTATGCGTCGCAAGAACCGCATAGCGGCGCCCCTGCAGGAATGTTCCGATCCACTGAGGTGTGTCCGGCATCTTCTTACTCCTTTCAGAACTGGGAGGATAAAGCCGCGGGCCCTAACATCAGGCGCCTCCTGAAAGGCGATCACAAACATGAATAGACGTCCGGAAATCAGTTTACCTTAAAACTGAATTGCATGCGGCCTGGTCTTCGACACGGTTCCCCCATGAGAAAATCCCTGCGGCTCCTGGTCGATGGGCATCGAACGGCCGCGGGACTCAGGGGATCAACCCATTGTGGCGAGCCGTGGTGGGGAGGGGAGGTCTGCCGCCGCTCAGTGGCGGAGCCTCCCTTGCATCAATGGCATTGCATTCGGGCGCACCCATAAACGGCCGGCCTCGATGGTCGGAGACGGCCTGCGGCCGGTGCCGGGGGCGAGGCCGGCCTCGCCCCTACTTGCCCTCGACCTTGCCGTAGACTGCCTGCAGGATCTTCTTGGTGGCCTCGTCCCGCACAAAGGCGACCACCGAAAGCTTGCCGGGATCGATCTCGTGCTTCTTCTGGCGGAACGAGTACTGCCCCTTGCGGGTGTTGGTCTCGAAGTCCTGAAGGTGCGCCAGGGCGTCGTCGTCGGCCTTTGCCAGATCGAATGAGTACTCGAATGTCCCGCCCTGGACGGGCTTCAGCGCGAAGCCTGGCACTGAGATGATCCGGTCCCCGCAGCCTGACGGCCGGGCAGTCCGCCCTCCCCGAAATCCCTGCGATTGCAGGCTGCCGTGGCCAGCACTGCCACAACCACGGCGCAAGCCGCGATGCTGCGCTGCGCATTTCTCTTTTTGTTCATGTCAAACCTATCATCCGATATTACCGCGACTGCTGCAACACGGAACCATTGATGCGCAGCGAAGGGTTCCTTGATCTTCCATCCGGCATGCCGCAGCGCGAGCACTCCAACGCCACACTCCTCGTTTTTGAATTTATACACAGCGTCATAAATGGACGACTGAAATTTGAACCGCAAAGACCTCGAAGAATCATTGGCATTTTTTGTGCATGCGGTCTTCGTGGTTCAAAAACATGCGCAAGGATTTATGGCGCCATGTATAGATTGATGAAGTACCTCAAGAATTGATCATAGGTTTTCCATGCCCTCCGAATCCGATTAGCTCATCTTGATGGCCCGGACCTCCATGGCGCGCTGATCGACCGGGATTGTGGGGAGTTGGCCCTTGCTCTTGACCGGCAGGCTGCGGAGGTGATCCATGATCGCCTGCCATTCCTTGATCTCCCGGACAGCGTCTGTTCCCGCTCCGGTGGCGATACTGCTCTTGTCCACCGTGCCCGGCGGCGCCAGCATGTAACCCGAGTTGTCGCGAGGCGCGTCGAGAGCCTCGACCCTCGATGTGAGAGGCTGACCTTCCTTGTTCTTGGCAACAAGAGCCAGTTTGCCCTTGGTGTATTTGGGGATAGCTACAAGAATCTGGCCGAGCATCAGGGGACAGGTGAGGCTGTACAATTTCTCGTTCTTGCCGCTGATGTCGATGGCTTTGTAGCCGCGGTCTAGGTCTCCCAGCTCGATGGATGTCACCACGACGAACTTAGGGCGCGACATGTCATAGCGGAACCTCATGCCGGAGGTGCGGGGAAAATACTCGCC
>Ga0113563_10001257_pt1 | contig 14172 bp, 8 predicted proteins | sample Mud3Dept3metaG_FD_80117 | JGI IMG/M metagenome (GOLD analysis project Ga0113563, IMG submission 80117) | Freshwater wetland microbial communities from Ohio, USA, analyzing the effect of biotic and abiotic controls - Mud 3 Core 4 Depth 3... | ecosystem: Environmental > Aquatic > Freshwater >...
CGCTCCGTCGGTCCTTGAACGGCGACACCTCGAACAGCAGCCCGGCCAGGCGCCGGAGGGACGATTCGCACGGCCCCGCCTCTGCGGCCGTGTAGCCGTCGCCGAGTAGGAGCAGGTCGACTTTCGTCGAGGGGTCGCCGTGCTCGGCGAGTTTCAGCAAGGGCGCGGCCGGCGCTCGGGCGGCCCGGTCGATGAACAGGTCGGCCGGATCGATGGTCGTGGACCAGACCTCGCGAAACGCGTGCTCTGGATCGCGCTTCTTGATGACCACCTGCACCGGCGCCGAGGGTTCGGGAAACCGCACCGATTCGTGGAACGTGCGCGACACGCGCCGGGCCTCGCCCGTGGTTTCCCACTCGCCATACACGGACGCGAAGCCCCGCGAGTAGATCACGCGATTGGTTGCCCGATCGATCACCTCGACGAAGTACTTGCCGAGGTTGGTCGAATCGAGTGGCTGGAGACGGTTGCCGGCCCAGGCCAACGGCTCGACGACCACGCGGTCGACGGAAAACCGCTCGTCGGAGGCGGTTCCCGTGTGGAAGTAGTCGAGCCGCCACGTGCGCGGGGGCGACTGCCCGGCCACCACGGCCGGAAGCCAGAGCACGGCGATCACAGCCATCAGCCCGGTTCGCATGGTCCTTCGTCCTTGCACGTCAGCCTCTCCAACAGCAGACCCTCAGCGCGTCAACTTGCGGTACTTGATCCGGTGGGGCTGGTCGGCCGCCGCCCCGAGACGCCGGCGCCGGTCGGCCTCATAGTCCTGGTAGTTGCCCTCGAACCAGACGACACGGCTGTCGCCCTCGAACGCCAGCATGTGCGTCGCGATGCGGTCGAGGAACCAGCGGTCGTGGCTGATCACCATGACGCACCCGGCGTACTCGAGGAGTGCGTCCTCAAGGGCACGCAGCGTATCCACGTCGAGATCGTTGGTCGGCTCGTCGAGCAGCAGCAGGTTCGACCCACGCTGCAGCAACTTGGCCAGGTGGACCCGGTTGCGCTCGCCGCCCGACAGCTGTCCCACGCGCTTCTGCTGGTCGCGGCCCTTGAAGTTGAACCACGACACGTATGCCCGCGACGCGATCGCCCGCTTGCCCAGCTCGATCTCGTCCTCGCCGCCCGAGATCTCCTCCCAGACGGTCTTGGCAGGGTCGAGCGCATCGCGACTCTGGTCGACGTAGCCCACCTGCACGGTGTCGCCAATCCTCAGCGTGCCGGCATCAGGCCGCTCCTGCCCCGTGATCAGGCGGAACATCGTGGTCTTGCCGGCGCCGTTCGGACCGATGACGCCCACGATCCCCGCCCGCGGCAGCGTGAACGACAGGTCGTCGAACAGCAGGGTTTCGCCGAAGCCTTTCTTGAGGCCCCTGGCCTCAACGACGATGTCGCCAAGGCGGGGGCCTGGGGGGATGTAGATCTCGGTCGTCTCGAGCCTGTCGGCGACATCCTGGCGGAGCAGGTCCTCGTACGCGTTGAGCCGGGCCTTGCCCTTGGCCTGTCGCGCGCGTGGGGACATGCGGATCCACTCGAGCTCGTGCTCGAGGGTGCGGCGGCGCTTCGTCTCGGCCTTCTCCTCGAGGTCGAGACGCCGCTGTTTCTGCTCCAGCCACGACGAGTAGTTGCCCTCCCACGGGATCCCCTGGCCGCGGTCGAGCTCCAGAATCCACCCGGCGACGTTGTCGAGGAAGTAGCGGTCGTGTGTGACCGCCACGACGGTGCCGGGGTAGGCCTGCAGGTGGTGTTCCAGCCAGGCGACCGACTCGGCGTCGAGGTGGTTCGTCGGCTCGTCGAGCAGCAACAGATCGGGTTGCTGCAAGAGCAAGCGGCACAGGGCCACGCGCCGCCGCTCGCCGCCCGACAGCGTGGCGACGTCGGCGTCGCCCGGCGGACAGCGCAGGGCGTCCATCGCCTGCTCGAGCCTCGCGTCGAGGTCCCACGCGTGGAGCTGGTCGATGCGGTCCTGCAGCTTCCCCTGCTCGTCGAGCAGCGTGTCCATCTCCCCGGGTGAGAGCTCGTCGCCGAACTTCTCGTTGATCGCGTCGTAGCGGTCGAGCAAGGCCTTCACGGCAGCCACGCCCTCCTCGACATTGCCAAGGACGGTCTTGGTCGGATCGAGTTGCGGCTCCTGTGGCAGGAACCCGACGCGGGCGCCCTCCGCAGCAAAGGCCTCCCCGGTGTACGAGGTCTCCAGACCGGCCATGATGCGCAGCACCGTGCTCTTGCCGGCGCCGTTGTACCCGAGCACGCCAATCTTCGCGGCGGGAAGAAACGACAGCCAGATGTCCTTGAGGACGACCTGATCGGGCGGGTACGCCTTGCTCAGCCCCTTCATCACGTAGATGTATTGGTAGGCCATGATTCGTCGCTCGCCGATCGGCGCTCGGCAGTCAGCCCTTCGCGCCCGATGGCCCGCAGCCGGCAGCCCGCAGCCGGGCGTCACCGCCCGTCGATGAGGTCCCCAAGCCCGAAGGCGTCGAGTGCCGAGCCCTCCTCCTTGCGTCCCTTGCCAATGCGCGGCGCCGCTCGGTGGATGCGGTCGGCGAGGCGGCTGAAGGGCAACGATTGCAGCCACACCTTGCCAGGCCCGCGCAGCGCGGCAAAGAAGATGCCCTCGCCCCCGAAGAGTGCCGTCTTGACCTTGCCGACGAACTGGATGTCGTAGCTCACCGACGGCTGCAGCGCCACGAGGCACCCGGTGTCGACGCGAAGTGTGTCGCTGGGCCCGAGGTCGACCGTGTGGATGGTCCCGCCCGCATGGACGAAACACAGACCGTCGCCACGCAGGCGCTGCATGATGAAGCCCTCGCCGCCGAACAGGCCGACCCCGATCTTCTTCTGAAACGCGATGCTGATGGACACGCCGCGGGCCGCGCAGAGGAACGAGTCCTTCTGGCAGATGAGTTCGCCTCCCACCGACGGAAGATCCATCGGGATGATCTTCCCCGCGTAGGGCGCGGCAAACGCGACCCGGTGCGTCCCGCCACCATTGTTGGTGAACACGGTCATGAACAGGCTCTCGCCTGTCAGCACCCGCTTGCCGGCTCCGATCAGGGCGCCCATGAGGCCGCCCTCCTGAGGGGTGCCGTCACCGAACACCGCCTCCATCTCGATGCCGCTCGTCATGTACATCATCACCCCGGCCTCGGCGACCGCACTCTGGCCAGGTTCGAGGGCGACCTCGACGAACTGCATCTCGGTTCCGTGGATGGAGAACTCGATCGCGTGCGACTGGCGGCGCAGGGGCGGCGGCGCCCCGGGCGTCGCGACGACCACGTGCCCGAGGAAGGCCGAGAGCTGTGGCACTTCGCGCACCGGCGCCCAGTTCGACATCCCCGTCGTGAAAACCAGCGTGCCCGCGTCGACACTCCCGTTGCGGATGTTCGACACGATCTCGGCTTCGCTGACGGGCCCCACCTGGTGCCCGCCCACGGCCATCCACCACTGCTGAGCTGCCATCGGACTCACCTCGCTTGACGCGTCCTGCCGACCTCTCAGTTCCCGTTCGGGCTCTCCGGCGTCGCGTCGATCGCCTTCGTCGACTCATCCTCGATTCGCGCCGTCGCCGACGGGTCGAGCCCGAGGGCGTGCGCCAGTTGTGCCAGGTAGATGCGTTCGGCGCCCGACACCCCTTCGTCGGCCCGCACGATCACGAATGCCAGCTGATACAACGCCTCGCGCTGCCTCGGATCCGAGACGCCGCGAACGATGTCGGCCAGCGGGTGCACGGCGTCGACCTCGCGCGCCACGAGCGCATCGACGCCAGCATCGTGAGCCTCGGCCAGGATGCGCTCACGCTCGCCCGGAGACATCGTCCCGTCGGCCCGAGCCGCCGAGATCGCGAGCCGCACCACCCGCAGGGCTTCGGCCTCGGCCGCGGAAGCCGTGGGCTGTGGCACGGCGCCGCCGCTTCCCGGGAGCGGGGGCGGCGCGGCAGGCCCCTGGCCCAGCGAGCCCGTGTCGACACCTCCTCGCTTCGAGGCGGTCTCGTACAGCCCCCACGCCACGCCGGCCAGCAGCAGCAGATTGCGCGCGCTCAGCAATGAGCCCTTCCGCCCGGCGTAACTCAGCGCGCGACGTCCCCGCTTCCGGCCACCCGTCAGCGTCCCGCGCAGCACCGATCCGATCAGTCGCTCGACATCGACATCCATGACGTTACACCCACGCCCCGAGGATCTGGCGACCAGCTCCGTTCCGGAACATCAGCCGATCATAGACGAAGTCCCGGGGCAGGTTGGCTCGCCGCAGGTCGGCACACTGGGCCGGGGGCGGGGCGAAGGCTACACTGGGGCGTGGCCGTCGAAGACCGCCGCATTCTGCACATCGACATGGATGCGTTCTACGCGTCCGTCGAGCAGCGCGACAACGTCGCGTTGCGCGGCAAGCCCGTCGCCGTTGGCGGCGATCCGCGCGGCCGTGGCGTGGTGTGCGCGGCCAGCTACGAGGCCAGGGCGTTCGGCGTCCGGTCGGCCATCCCGATGGCCCGCGCGGTGCGGTTGTGCCCCGGTCTCGTCGTGGTGCCGCCGCGGTTTGCCACCTACCGCGCCGTGTCAGCCGAGGTGTTCTCGCTCTTCCGCGACGTGACCCCGCTCGTCGAGCCGCTGTCGCTGGACGAGGCGTACCTCGATGTGACCAACAACGCGTGGCGCGAGCCGCTGGGAATCAGCGTCGCGCGGCGGCTGAAGGCGCTCATCCGGGAACGAACCGGCCTCACCGCATCGGCGGGGGTGGCCCCCAACAAGTTCCTCGCCAAGATCGCCTCTGGCTGGCAGAAGCCCGACGGTCTCACGGTCATCCCGCCCGCTCGCGTCGAGTCGTTCCTCCAGCGGCTGCCCGTGGATGCCCTGTGGGGCGTCGGACCAGTGACAGCTCGTCGCCTCAGGGCCCTGGGCATCGAACGCCTCGTCGACGTCAGATCGACCGACGCTGACGCACTTCGTCGGGTGGTTGGCAGCCAGGCCGACTGGCTCCGCCAACTCGCCTCGGGCATCGACCCACGCCCGGTCGAGCCCAACCGCCCCAGAAAGTCGATGGGATCAGAGGTGACCTTCCCGACCGACCTGACCGATGTGGAGGCGATCGTCCACGAAGTGGAACTGATGGCTCGTCATGCGGCTCGCTGGCTGGCGCGGCGGGACGCGCTGGCCCGAACCGTCACGGTGAAGCTCAGGTACGCCGACTTCACCACCGTCACCCGGTCCGACAGTCACCGCGTTCCGACACGTGACGCCGATCAGATCGTCGCGCGAGCGCAGGGCCTGGTCCAGCGAACCGAGGCGGGACGGCGGCCCGTGCGACTCGTGGGCGTGAGCGTGCACAACCTCGTCCGGCCGGGTTCGGCCCCCGGCCCCGCCACCTGGCTTCCCTTCGACCTGGACGGGTCGGCTTGCGGGACCCCCGCGGATTCGGTGTAGAATCGGGCGCACTCTCCGGCACCGTGACCGAAACGCGCGCAGCAGCCCCCATCGCCGACAGGACTCGTCTGAACGAGGTACGTCAGAGGAAGCAATGCCCGTCCGCTTGTTCGTAGGCAACCTGCCCTACGACGCCACCGAACCAGAGCTCCGGGAGCACTTCGGCGTCGTCGGACCACTCTCGTCCGTGTTCATCCCGGTAGACCGTGAAACCGGCCGACCGCGTGGGTTCGCGTTCGTCGAGTTCGCCGATCCCGCCCATGGGCAGGACGCCGTCGCGAGGCTGAACAACCAGCCGTTCAAGGGACGCAACCTGTCGGTGAGCGAAGCGCGTGCCCGAGAGAGCCGTCCCGGCGGCCCGCCCCCGCGGTTCGACCGGCCCCCGCGGCCGTTCAATCCCTCGGGCGGCTTCGCGCCGGCCGCGCCGGCGCCGGGCGACGCCCGCCCTCGCCGCGAGTTCGGGCCCGATCGGCCAAAGGCGGGCAAAGCCAAGCCGTTGAAGTTGCGCCGGGAAGACAAGCCGACTGGCCCCATCCCCGTCCGTGGCGGTGGCCGGATCTACGCCGTCGACGACCTCGAGGACGAGGGCGACGAACTGCCGTTCGACCCGTTCGCCAAAGAAGAGGCCGACGACGAGGACAAGACCGACGGCTGACGCAACAGGCCGTCAGGCCGGCTCCAGCTCCTCGCCGGGATTGACGAAGCGATTGCGCACAATCCGGTACTGCTTGTCGTACAGCTGGCGATACCGCCCGCCGACGGCCAGCAACTCCTCGTGGGTTCCCCGCTCGACGAGGCGTCCGTCCTCGAGCACCAGGATCTGGTCCGCAGCCTGGATGGTGGACAGACGATGCGCGATGACGAACGTCGTCCGCCCGGCCCGCAGGGCAGCCAGGCCGTCCTGGATCAGGGCTTCGCTCTCGCTGTCGAGGCTCGACGTGGCCTCGTCCAGAATGAGAACGGCTGGGCTTGCGAGGATCGCGCGGGCGATGGCGACGCGCTGACGCTGCCCGCCAGACAGCCTCACCCCTCGCTCCCCGACCACCGTTTCGTACCCGTCGGTGAAGCGCTGGACGAACTCGTCGCAGTGCGCCACCCGTCCCGCTGCCCTGACTTCGTCGAGCGTCGCGTGCGGTCGCGCATAGCGGATGTTGTCGGCAATGGTGCCGTCGAAGAGGAAGTTGTCCTGCAGCACGACGCCGAGGTGCGCCCGGTAGTCCCGCAACTTGACGTCCGACAGCTCGTGGCCATCGACGACGATGCGGCCAGCCGTTGGCCGGTTGAACGCCATCACCAGCCCAATGAGCGTGCTCTTGCCCGAACCACTCGCGCCGACCAGTGCGGTGGTCGACCCGGCCGGAGCCACGAACGAGACGTCCTTCAGCACGGGCACGCCCGGCTGATACTCGAACCACACGCGCTCGAACTCGATCTCGCCCCGCACCCGGTCCAGCGAGCCTCGCCGCTCGTCACCGGCATCCTCGGGCGTCACGGCACGAATCTCACGGATGCGATCGAGCCCGGCAAACGCCTCGGTGATCTGCGTGCCGATTGACGCGATCTGCACGATCGGCGCTGCCACCAGCCCGGTGAAGAACACATACATGACGAAATCGCCGAGCGTCATCTGGCCGTCGATGATCGCCCCTCCGCCGACGATGATCATGACGACCCCGATGAGGCCAACCACGACGGTCGAGGCGGCGGTGACAGCCGAGACGCCCGTGATCGACGTGGCGATGTTGCGCAGCAGTTTGTGGACGCCGTGTGCGAAGACCCGTCGCTCGCGTGTCTCGGCGGTGTAGGCCTTGACGATCCGGATCCCCCCCAGTGACTGGTTCAGGCGGCCCGTGACGTCCGCGTTGATCCGCCCCCGTTCCCGGAACAGGGGCCGCAGCCGTGCGAACGCGTACGCCATGACCCCGCCGAAGGCGCCAAGAATCACGAGCGTGATGGCGGTGAGCCGCCAGTTCAGGTAGAACAGCACGCCCAGGGCCAGAGCTGCGGTGACCAGACCGCCGACGAGTTGCACGAGCCCGGTGCCCACCAGGTTGCGAATGCCCTCGGCATCGGTCATGACCCGGGAGATGAGCACGCCGGTCTGCGTGGCGTCGAAGTAGCGAACCGGCAGCCGCGCCACATGCCGCTGCACGTCGCGCCGCATCTCGGTGATGGCCCGCTGCGCCGCCACCCCAAGTACCTGCGACAGGGCAAACGACGTCGCCGACTGAACGATCGTGGCGGCGCCCCCCGCCACGGCCAGCGGCACCAGCCACTCATGTCTTCCCTTGCCAATGACGTCATCGACCAGGAACTTCGAGGTGCCGGGCAGCACCAGTCCCGCCAGCCGGTTGATCAGCATCAGCCCGAGCCCGATCGTCAGTCGGCCCCGGCGCGCCCAGACGAGCGACCGCGCCTCGGTCCACGCCGACGACCAGTTGACCGGGGTCTTCGTGGCACCGCCCGATGACGGCGACGACGCGCCTGCCATCGCGCTACTTGGCTCCCTGCTCGAGACGCACGCGACGCACCTCGATGCGCGTTCTTGGCGTTTCGGCGTCCACGGGCACCTGCTCGATCGCCGCGACGACCTCGAGTCCGCGCTCCACCTCGCCAAAGACGGTGTACTTGCCGTCGAGCCCAGGCGTCGGCGCCAGGACGATGAAGAACGACGTGGTGGCGCTCGCGGGATCATCGCCACGCGCCATTGAGAGCGTGCCCCGCAGGTGCTTCGTGTCGCCGAACTCGGGCGCCAGGGTGCCGACGGCTGCTTTCTGGCGCGCCGTGAGCGGCGCGGTCCGCGTGGTGAGCGATCCGCCCTGCACGACGAAGCCGGGGACGACGCGATGAAACGCGGTCGCGTCGAAGACGCCGAGTTCAGCCAGCCGCAAGAAGTTCCGAACGTGCCCGGGAGCGCGGTCGGGGAAGAACCTCAGCGCGATCTCGCCCATCGAGGTCTCGATCACCGCGCGATACGTCGCCAGGTCCTCGACGGATGTCGAGAGGAACGGCAAGGGCTCCGGGGCTGGCTTGTCGCGGATCGTAGCCGACCGGATCTCGATGCGGTCGACGATCTTCCCGTTGGCGTCGACCGCCGCTTCCGAGATCTGCTGGGCCACCTCGATCCCCTCGACCACGCGGCCGAAGAGGCTGAAGGCTCCGTCGAGTACGGGCTGGTCGGTGATGCAGATGAAGAACTGAGCTCCCGCGCTGTTGGGACGTCCGGGCACGACGACGGCCGACACGGCACCACGGGTGTGCTTCTCGTCGCTGATCTCGGGGGCGAGCACACCGAGGCCACCCGTGCCGTACGACTCGCGCCTGGCGGCGTCGCGCGACAGCGGATCGCCGCCCTGGATGATCCCGTATTTCACGGCGCGGTGGAACGTCGTCCCGTCGTACGCCCCCTCGCGCGCCAGCTTGATGAAGTACCCGACGTGGTTCGGGGCGCGCTCGGGCAGCAGATCGATGACAATGACGCCGCGGGCGGTGTCGAGCACGGCCTGCTTGCCTTTCATCTGGTCGAGCGACAGGTCCGTGGTGAACGGTGCCTGGGGCGCCGGCTCCCGTCGGGCTGCCTGGCCGAGCGCAGGTGACACGCTCGCCGTGACGAGGAGGACGACAGGCACGCAGAGTCGAGACACGTGCGGGAGTCTCATGGGAATGAGTGTCCTGACGCGCATGATAGCAGGGTCCTTGAGTATGATCCGTCCTGAGGAGTTGACCGTGATCGCCCATCGCCGCCTGCGTTCCCTTCTCATCGTTGTCGGGCTGCTCGTGTCTGGCGCCGGTGCCGCCGCACAGGACCTCGTGCGCCACGACCTCACGATCGTGCTCGAGCCGGCGAGCCATCGTCTCAGCGTGACCGACGCGATGACGCTGCCGAGCGGACTGCAGCCGGGCGGCTTCCTGCTGAATGCGAGGCTCCAGATCACCGACGCGAAGCCGGCCATCGAGGCCGTGCCGCTCGGCGACACGACCCCCTTCTTTGGCAACAACGGCACGGCCAACGTCGACCCGTCTCGCGTCAAGCGCTACCGATTCGTGACGGAGCCGACAGACGGCCGCGTCCGCGTTACGTACAGCGGCGTCATCGACTTCGCGCTCTCGGCCCAGAAGGAGGAGTACACGCGAGGCTTCCGCGAGACGATTGGCCTGGTCGGCCCTGAGGGCGTGTACCTGGCGGGCAGCACGTTCTGGTACCCCCACCTGTCGAGCGGGCTGGTCTCGTTCACGATGCGCGCCACGGGGCCCGACGGCTGGCATCTCATCAGCCAGGGCACGGGCACGTCGCGCGGCGCGGGCGGCGACGCCCGCTGGGAGATGACCGGCCCGAGCGACGAGATCTACCTCGTCGGCGGCCCACTGCGCATGTGGCGCGAGAGCGCCGGCGCCGTGGACGCGCTCGTGTACCTGAGGGCCGACGAGCCGGGCCTGGCGCAGAAGTACCTGGCCGCCACGGCCCAGTACCTCGAGATGTACCGCTCGCTCATTGGACCGTATCCCTACACGAAGTTCGCACTGGTCGAGAACTTCTGGGAAACCGGTTACGGCATGCCGTCCTTCACGCTGCTCGGCTCAACGGTGCTCCGGTTCCCGTTCATCCTCACCTCGTCGTATCCGCACGAGATTCTGCACAACTGGTGGGGCAACGGCGTGTTCGTCGACTACGCCAGCGGCAACTGGTGCGAGGGACTCACCGCGTACCTGGCCGACCACCTGATCCAGGAGCAGCGTGGAAAAGGGGACGAGTACCGTCGGGCGACCCTGCAGAAGTACCGCAACTACGTCAAGGCCGAACGCGACTTCCCGCTCACCGAGTTCCGTTCGCGCGAGAGCGCCGCGACCGAGGCCGTTGGCTACGGGAAGACGCTGATGACGATGCACATGCTGCGAAGGAGGCTGGGCGACGAGAGGTTCCGCACGTTCCTCGCACGGCTCTGGCGCGAACAGCGTGGCAAGCAGGCATCGTTCGCCGATCTCCAGCGGACGGCGGAGTCATTGGCCGGCGAGTCGCTCGCCACGTTCTTCACCCAGTGGGTGACGCGGCCCGGCGCACCTGTGCTCGGCGTCGAGGAGGTCGTCGCCCGCACAGATGGCGACCGCCACGTCGTCGAGGGCGTGCTGTTGCAGCGGCAGGAGGGACCTGCGTACGTGCTGGATGTCCCGTTGGTGGTCCAGACCGCACGCGGAAGCGCGCGCCACGTGGTCACCATGACCGGTGCACGGCAGCGGTTTTCGGTGCCAGCCGACGGCCCTGCGCAGGCGCTCGTCGCCGACCCCAGATTCGACGTGTTCCGGAAGCTCGATCCGCGCGAGACTCCTCCGTCCATCGGGCAGATCTTCGGGGAGGCGCGCGTCACCGCCGTGGTGCCAGCCGGCGCCACTCCTGCAGAGCAGAAGGCGTATCGGGACCTCGTGACGAGCTGGCAGAGCGAGAACCACGACGTCGAGATCGTCGACGACAACGCTCTGGGGTCGATCCCAGACGACCGATCGGTCTGGCTGCTGGGACGCGAGAACCGGCTCGCGCGCCAGTTGATGCAGGGGCACGAGTTGCTGCGTGTGTCGGAGGACGGGGCAGCGTTTGCCGGCGAAGTCGTGCCGTTCAACGGTCACACGACGGTGGTCACGCTCCGGCACCCCGGGAATGTCGAGAAGGCCGTTGGGTGGATTGCCGTGGATCCACCGGCAGCGTTTGCCGGCGTCGCCCGCAAGCTGCCCCACTATGGCCGCTACTCGTACCTCGGCTTCGAGGGAAACGAGCCGGTGAACACGGTGAAGGGCGAGTGGCCGGCCACCGACTCGCCGCTGCGCGTCGACCTCCGACCGCGGGAGTCGCGCGGGGTGGCCCTGCCGCCGTCTGGTGTGCCGGCTGAGCGGCCCCTGATCGACCTGCCGCCCGTCTTCTCGGAACAGGCGCTCTCGGAACACGTGCGCTATCTGGCGGCCCCCGAACGTGAAGGTCGCGTGCCTGGCTCCAAGGGAATCGAAGCAGCGGCGACCTACGTCGCCGAGCGCTTCAAGAGCGCGGGACTCGAGCCCGCCGGTGATGGCGGCAGCTACTTCCAGCGGTTCACGATCGCCAGCGGACCCGACGGCACGCCTGTGCAAACGGCCAACGTGATCGGCGTGCTGCGCGGCAGCCGCGCGGAGTGGGCCGGCCAGACGGCCCTCGTCACCGCCCACTACGATCACCTGGGTCGGGGGTGGCCAGACGCACGCGCCGGCGATGCGGGCACCCTGCATCCCGGCGCTGATGACAATGCGAGTGGCGTCGCCGTGTTGCTCGAGCTGGCGAGGGTCGTCGCCGGCGGCGAGCGTCCGCCGCGTTCAATCGTGTTCGTGGCGTTCTCGGGCGAGGAGACGGGCGTCGCGGGCGCGACGCATTACGCGACCCATCCGGTGGGACCGCTCGACAAGGTGATCGGGGTCATCAACCTGGACACGGTGGGTCGCCTGGGCAGCGGCAAGGTCGCCGTCCTCGGCACGGGAACGGCAACCGAGTGGCCGCACATCTTCCGCGGGGCCAGCTTCGTGACCGGCGTCGAGAGTTCGAGCATCGCTGGGTCGTACGAGGCCTCCGATCAGCGCGTGTTCATCGAGCGTGGCGTCCCGGCCGTGCAGGTGTTCACGGGCCCTCATGCGGACTACCACCGCCCCACCGACACGGCCGACAAGGTCGACATCGCCGGGTTGGTGAAGGTGGCGACGCTCGCGCGCGAGGCCGTCGTGTACCTCGGCGACCGCGCCGACCCTCTCACCGCAACCATCGCAGGAGCCTCCACGGCGAAGGTCCCGGCGCCGGCCGGCGGCCCGCCCGCCTCCCAAGCTCGCCGCGTCACCTTCGGGGCCGTTCCGGATTTTGCGTTCGAGGGCACGGGCGTACGACTGAGCGGTGTCACGGCCGGCTCGCCCGCCGAACGGGCCGGCATGAAGGAGGGGGACGTCATCACGCGCGTCGGCGATCGCCCCGTGGCCAACCTTCGCGAGTTCTCCGACGTGCTGCGAACGCTGACGGCCGGGCAGTCGGTGACGGTGGTTTACGTTCGCGAAGGCCAGGAACAATCCGCGTCGGTCACGGTGGTGGAACGCTAGTCCGGGGCTCGGGAGTCGGGGCCTGGGGGCCTCAGCCTCCGTCTTGCTCATCCGGAAACGCCGCCGACGTCGTTGCGGGCTCGATGATCAGGAACGAGACGGCGTTGACGAGTGCCGCCGCCAGCAACACGGCCGCGCGCATGGGCGACTTGCCGAGCAACAGGATCGCACCCAGCAGGAGCAGGGCCGAGAACAGGGCGTCCACAACCAGGACCAGGCGCGAGACGCGAGCGCGCTGCTTCGACAGGACGCGGGGCTGACCGAGGCTGGCGCTGAACCACAAGTTCAGCCGCAGGGGCACGGCGACCGCGGCGAGCCCAAGCGCCACGAAGAACAGCGCAGTGCCCGTGGAAGCACGTTCGTAGTTGTCCCTGAACAGCCACAGAATCACCGGCATGAGCGAGAACACCACGGCGATGGCCGCCTGGTGTCGCATCCACCACGTCAGACCGCTCGTCCCGGCGGGCGCCGTCGGCACAGCGACGGGCGCCACCACCTCCCTCACCGGGCTCGTGCTGCGCCCGTAGGCGATGCGCGCCCGGACGATGTCGTCGACGAGTTCGTCGGTGGACAGGTAACGCTGGGCCGGCGCCTTCTTCAGGCAACGATCGACGATGGGCGCCAGCAGGCCAAGGGCGGTTGGCGCCGCAGTCGCGAAGGGTGCCGGGTCCTTCTCCATGATCTGCGCGATCGTCGACACGAGGCTGCGACCCGGGAACGGGTGGCGCCCTGTGCCGGCCTCGTAGATCATCACGCCGAACGCCCAGATGTCGGTGCGGAAGTCGATGCGCCCGCCTTCAATCTGCTCCGGAGCCATGTAGCCGGGCGTGCCGACCAGCATGCCGGCTTCGGTCCGCTGCGTATGCGTGCCCTCTTGGTCAGGCCCGAGGAGACTGAAGGGCCTCGCGAGCCCGAAGTCGATCACCTTCACCGGCCCGTCGCTCGAGAGCATCACGTTCTCGGGCTTCAGGTCCCGGTGGACGACACCCTGCGCGTGAGCGGCCGAGAGAGCGCGCGCGGTCGCCAGCGCGATCTCGAGCAACTGCTCGGGCCTGAGGGGCTCGCCGTGCAGTACCGCGCGAAGCGTGCGGCCCCTGACGAACTCGGACACGAAGAACAGGTCGCCGTCCCACTCCTCGAGCGAGTACACGCTGGCGATGTTCTGGTGCGCGAGCGCGGCGGCCGACCTCGCTTCGAACCTCAAGCGTTCGCGGTGGCTGGGATCCGCGGCGAGCGCCCTGGGCAGCACCTTGATGGCCACCGGGCGACCGAGCCGCGTGTCCTCGGCGAGATACACGACACCCATGCCTCCGCGGCCCAACTCTGCCTTGACCAGATACGGACCGATCGTCTTCCCTGTGAGAGATGCTTCTGGCTCCGAGGCCGGCCCCTGTCGCACCGCTGGTTCGGACCCAGGAGGATACCCACCTGGCGAGGGCCCGGGCGGCGGGTGCGACGGCCCGTGTTCCAAGAAGGCAGGATCGACGGCGAAGTGATGAAGCAGGCTCTCGACGTCCCTGCGCAGGTCGTCGGCGCCACCGCACTTCTCGGCGAGGTACGCCGCACGCTTCTCAACGGGCAGGCCGAGAGCGCCCTCGAAGAGGTCGCTGATCCGACGCCAACGTTCAGCCTTCAAGTCCGACATCGGTGTAGAGTTCCCGGA
>Ga0113563_10001258_pt1 | contig 14166 bp, 9 predicted proteins | sample Mud3Dept3metaG_FD_80117 | JGI IMG/M metagenome (GOLD analysis project Ga0113563, IMG submission 80117) | Freshwater wetland microbial communities from Ohio, USA, analyzing the effect of biotic and abiotic controls - Mud 3 Core 4 Depth 3... | ecosystem: Environmental > Aquatic > Freshwater >...
ACTCAATATTGAAATTTGTCTTTCCGGGAATCTCTCTTTTTCTACATATCCTGCAAGTTGCTGATCGAAGTTACAGTTAATGAATTCCCGTTTAATTAAGTAAATTTGCCAAAATTTGCTTTATGGTCACTAACGAACAGGTAAAAGACCTCATGGAACGCCGTGATGCGTTAAGGAGGTATCTTTGACATCGACGGCAAGCTGAAACTTATTGAAGAAAAGGAAATTATCTCCCGGCAACCTGACTTTTGGAACGATCCGAAACAGGCAGAAGAACTGCTGAGAAATATATCGCTGCTAAAAAGCTGGACAACCGAATTTGACAGAGTCAAAACAGCAACAGAAGATCTTGTTGTGATAAATGATTTTTTCAGGGAGGGTGAAGCAACTGATAAAGATCTTGGTAATCAGTACAATAGCTGCCTGTCATTGATCGAGAATCTCGAAGTTCGCAATATGCTTCAGAAGGAAGAAGATCAGCTTGGTGCAATTCTGAAGATAAATTCCGGAGCAGGAGGAACAGAAAGTAACGACTGGGCTGCAATGCTGTTGAGAATGTACCTCCGATGGGCAGAAAGGAACAATTATAAAACCAGGGAGCTCGATTTTCAGCCGGGTGATGAGGTGGGCCTAAAGTCCGTGATAATAGAAATCGATGGTGAACAGGCCTATGGTTATCTGAAAAGCGAGAATGGTGTGCACAGACTGGTCAGAATTTCACCTTTCAATGCACAGGGGAAAAGGCAAACTACATTTGCCTCGGTATTTATCTCCCCTCTGATCGATAATAATATAGAAATTGAAGTCAATCCTTCGGATATTACATGGGAGACATACCGCTCAAGTGGTGCAGGCGGACAAAATGTAAATAAGGTCGAAACAGCTGTCCGGTTGAGACATCACCCTTCAGGTATTGTGATCGAAAATCAGGAAACGAGATCGCAGCTTAACAACAAGGAAAATGCAATGAGGATACTCAAATCGCAGCTATATGAGCTTGAGCTCAGAAAACGCAAGGATGAACAAGCAAGGATCGAAGGAGAAAAGAAAAAGATAGAATGGGGTTCCCAGATAAGATCCTATGTTTTACATCCTTATAAAATGGTGAAAGACCTCCGTACCGGCTATGAAACGGGAAATGTACAAGCGGTCCTTGATGGAGATCTGAATGATTTTATTAAATCGTACTTAATGGAATTTGCAGGCAAATAATTCTCATGCAGCCTGTAAGTTAATTTTTTATACCGCAATAATTTTCTTTTCAGTAAATGGGGAAAAAAGAAAAGCTGTTTGAATTATTTCCTCCTGTCAGTACAAAAGAGTGGATGCAAAAGATAATTGCTGACCTGAAGGGTGCTGACTTTAAAACGAAAATGGTATGGAAAACCAGGGAAGGACTTGAGGTTATGCCCTTCTACAGGCATGAAGATATTGAAAATCTGAAATATATAGATTCGTTTCCTGGCGAATTCCCTTTTCTGAGAGGGAAAAAGTCCAGTAATAACAACTGGAGGATAAGACAGAACATAATTGTTACCGATTATAATGCAGCAAACAGAAAGGCTCAGGAGTTAATATCAAAAGGTGTTGATTCACTTGGTTTTATTATTGCTGATCCCGAATCGGTAAGTCAGGAAAATTTTAATATCCTTCTTAAAGATATTGCCCGGGAAGCTGTTGAATTGAATTTCCTTTCAAACGGAAAAGCTAAGGAAATTGTCGGATATCTTATCAGTTACCTGAACAGGAACGGAGTTGACCTGCAAAATATTAAAGGGGCAATTGAAGCAGATCCCTTAAGCAGGCTTATGATTAACGGGACATTATGTATCCCTGTCCCGGATGGATTTGATTACCTTGCTGCGGTTGCCGGATTAACATCTGCTCTACCGCGGTTTCGTGCAATACATCTGAATGCTTCCGGTTTTGGCAATGCGGGAGCGGATATTGTACAGGAGCTGGCTTTTGGGATATCAATGGGTGCAGAATATATGGTTCAGCTTACCGGGCGTGGCATTAAAGCTGATGATGCAGCATCAAAGATCAGGTTCTCCTTCAGTATCGGTTCGGACTATTTTTCAGAGATATCAAAAATCAGGGCAGCCAGGGTGTTATGGTCTGCAGTCATCAGCAGATTTAATCCCGGTTATCGCAGTTCTGCTGCAATGGAAATTCATTGTACGACAAGTGAATGGAATAAAACATCTCACAACCTTCACTCGAATATGCTGCGAACCCAGGCTGAAGCAATGGCTGCCATTCTGGGTGGAGCAGATTCTCTGACAGTTGAACCTTTCGATGCTGTTATAAGACAGCCTGATGAGTTTTCAGAAAGGATTGCACGAAATCAGCAGCTTATACTTAAGGAAGAATCGTATTTCGGTAAAGTCGTTGATCCTTCCGGAGGATCTTATTATATTGAGAATCTCACACATCTTATTGCTGATAATGCCTGGAAGTTATTTCTGGAGATTGAAGAATATGGCGGCTTTCTTGCATCACTGAAAAAAGGATTCATACAGAAAAAAATCAGGGAATCAGCTGCAAAGTGTAAAACCAATATTTCAGGGAAGAAAATAATATTTCCGGAAACGATTCAGGATCCTGTTAATGATGAAAAAATACAGCCGGAAACCTGGCAGAGACCAGAATTTAGTTACAGAGATGCAGGGAACCTGACTCAAAGGAGAAAGGATTTTCATAACAGGGAGCAGAGCAATAATAATGATCATTCATGGTTGACTGCTGAAGGGATTCCTGTTAAAAATATTTTTTTCAGTAAGGATATTGAGGGTATGGAACATCGGGATTACGCAGCCGGGATTCCTCCCTTTTTACGCGGACCTTATTCGGGCATGTATGTGCTGCAACCATGGACCATAAGGCAATATGCAGGATTCTCTACTGCAGAAGATACAAATGCCTTTTTTCGCCGCAATCTTGCTGCCGGGCAAAAAGGCCTCTCTGTAGCTTTCGACCTGGCTACTCACCGAGGATACGACTCTGATCATTCAAGGGTTGTCGGAGACATTGGTAAAGCTGGTGTAGCAGTTGATTCTGTGCTGGATATGAAGATCCTTTTCGACCAGATACCTCTTGATAAAATGTCGGTGTCGATGACAATGAACGGAGCCGTCCTGCCGATAATGGCATTTTATATAGTTACCGCTCTTGAGCAGGGAGCAAAACCTGAGGAACTGACAGGTACTATACAGAATGATATTTTGAAGGAGTTTATGGTGAGAAATACTTACATCTATCCTCCGGAATTCTCAATGAAAATTACTTCCGATATTTTAGCTTATGTAACAGCCAGGATGCCTAAATTCAATCCGATAAGCGTCTCAGGGTATCATATGCAGGAAGCAGGAGCATCGTGTGATATTGAACTGGGTTACACTCTTGCCGACGGGCTTGAATATCTGCGGGCAGGTATAAAGGCTGGTCTTGACATTGATTCTTTCGCACCCAGAATATCATTTTTCTGGGGAATTGGAATGAACCATTTTATGGAAATTGCAAAGTTAAGAGCCGCAAGAATGCTGTGGGCAAAGATTGTAAAGGGATTCTCACCAAAGAATCCGAAATCCATGGCTCTCAGAACTCATTGTCAGACATCGGGATGGAGTCTTACTGAGCAGGATCCGTATAATAATGTGGGAAGAACCTGTATTGAAGCAATAGCTGCTGTCTTTGGTCATACACAGAGTCTCCATACCAATGCCCTCGATGAGGCAATAGCACTGCCTACTGATTTTTCAGCCGGTATAGCCAGGGATACCCAATTATTTTTACAGAGAGAAACTAATGTATGCAAGGCAATTGATCCCTGGGCAGGTTCATATTATGTTGAAACACTTACACATAATATTGCAATTAAAGCATGGGAACATATTATGGAGATAGAGCGGCTGGGAGGAATGGTAAAGGCAATAGAATCAGGGTTCCCGAAGATGAGAATAGAAGAAGCTGCCGCCAGAGCTCAGGCAAGAATTGATTCAGGTGTTCAGGTTATTGTAGGTACAAACAGATACAGGCTTGAAAAGGAAACCCCGATTGAAATTCTTGAGGTTGATAATACCCTTGTCAGGGATTCCCAGATAAAGAGGCTGGCCAGGATGCGGGCTGAACGTAATGAGACTGAATGTGAAGCTGCACTGGATGCTATTACAGAATGTGTCAGAACAGGGGAAGGTAATCTTCTAGAATTAGCAGTCGAGGCTGCTTCAAAGCGTGCAAGCCTCGGCGAAATATCATATGCATGTGAAAAAATAGTTGGGAGGTATAAAGCAGTGATACATACTACATCAGGTGTTTATTCATCAGAGTACAAATCTGATAAGGATTTTGAAGAAGCAAAGGCCCTGGTTGCCAGGTTTGCCGGGAAAGAAGGGCGCCAGCCCAGGATTATGATTGCCAAGATGGGTCAGGATGGCCATGATCGAGGTGCAAAAGTTGTTTCAACGGGTTACGCCGATATTGGTTTTGATGTTGATATCGGACCACTTTTTCAGACACCTGCCGAAGCTGCAAAGCATGCGGTGGAAAACGATGTTCATGTCCTGGGTATATCGAGTCTTGCAGGCGGGCACAAAACACTTATTCCGCAGGTGATCAGTGAATTGAAGCTTCTTGGCAGGGAAGATATCCTTGTTATTGCAGGAGGTGTAATCCCATCACAGGATTATCAGTTTCTCTATGATTCAGGTGTGGCTGCCATTTTCGGACCCGGAACTTCCATAACAAAAGCGGCAAAACATATACTTGAGATTCTCCTTCGCTCTTTTTAATTACTAAGTTCCTGAAAAATATATTGCATAATTGTCATAAGATGAAAAATATAGCTTATACTCTTCTTTCAATTTTGTTATTATCTTTAGGATGCAAAACATCAAAACCTTTAACTGAAGGCAATCCTGTACCTATGATGACTCAACCTGTAAGACCAGAAACAAATTTTTCAGAACAGTCTACCTGGTTGTTAGGGTACTTTTCAAAGGAACGGCTTTCGAGTCCGCCGCATTCTGAATGGTATCAGAACGGTTTTAAAGGATATCAGGCTAATAATGAAGCTATTAATAAATTAACAGGAATCAGTAAAGAGGATCTGACAATAAAAATCGTAATGGGTACATGGTGCCCCGACAGCAGGAGAGAAGTTCCGCGTTTCATGCGGATTCTTGAAATATGGGAATTTCCACCGGAGAAAGTTACATTTATCGGTGTTGATAATGCAAAGCTTTCACCTGTTGGTGAATATAATGACCTGGATATTCAAAGAGTGCCGACTTTCATTTTGTATAAAAATAATATTGAAGCCGGACGCATCATTGAAAATCCGGTTACGTCTTTAGAACAGGATATGGTTAATATCCTTACAAAGGAATGAAAAACAAAAAAGTATAAAATCATGGAAGAAGAAAAAAGCACTTCAGGACAAAATCTGGGGATCGCCGCACTGATAACAGCAATTATAACATTTGTAATTGCAGTGATACCATGTGTGGGACTTATAGCAATTATTCCCGGAATAATTGCTATCATACTGGCATCTGTCGGTCTTTCTCATGCAACCAGGACTAATTCTCCCCGCGGAATATTAATTGCCGGTCTGGTTATCGGGATTGTAGCCTCACTGATATCATTTTCCCAGGTTCTTGTTGCAGGGAAGATAGCTCAGAAATCTGGTAACTGGCCCAGTAAGATAGAGAAAATAGTTAATGACGTCCAGGAAAATGTAGTCAAAGAGCTGGAAGATGCTAATGTTTCGATCAAGGTTGAAAACGACGGGGAAAAAGTCGAAATAACCACAGGTGCCAATAAAGAGGATAAACAAAAAACTCTTGAGGAACTTGAAAAAGGAACATTATCCACCGATGATACTCTTGTCCGGAAAAAATAGCGATTTCAAAGAATCACAGGGAAAGCTGAAAAATGAGCCATACCTGATAGTTAATATTATCCTTGCCGGGGTAATATTGTTTATTCTGTTATACTCTGGTTTATTTTCACCGGAAAAAAATAATTATCCCGTCGTTTGTATTCATGAAGAAATTACGGGCGAGCCCTGTGTATCATGTGGCCTCTCACACAGCTTATCCCTGATTTTACGAGGCAGAATTAATGAAGCTTACAGATGGAATGAAAACGGAATGAGAGTTTTTATTTTCTTTGTGTCACAGCTTCTTATGAGAATAATTTTTTCGGGAATATATATCAATCACTCTGAGTCGCATAAGCAGCTGATTATTTTTGATATAATCGGATCTTCGGTAATATTTCTGATAACTTTTATGCCATTTCTGATCTATATTTTTAAATACAGTTGATTTGATAGTCAGGAAAATTCAAAAACAAAAATTCTTTACTCAAATCTTGAAAGGAAATCATACAGTAAGTCGCTTTCAAAGCCTTTGGATAGTCCATACCTCAGCAGCTTACCCTTAAGATCGTACTGATTCTTTGCCCTGATCGACCTGCGATGAGTGATTAAAAGATCCTCCAATGTCTTTTTATAGAGCTCATTATCAATGGAATCCAAGGCAGAAGTTATCACTTCTCCGGGGATCTTCTTCATTTTAAGGCTGGCCCTGATCTTTACCCTTCCCCATTTATTGTACCTGAATTTATCCTTTACAAATGCCTCAGCGTAGCGGATTTCATTAATAAAGTTCTCCTTGAGAAGGTCTGAGATTATTCTTTCACTGTCATTGCCCCTGATGCCCCACTCATCCAGTTTTACCCGGATATCATCAATGCAATATTCACGTTTTGAACAGAGTGACATTGCTTTATTAAGTGTTGTTTTATAAAGAGAATTTTCAGTCATTTTTAATGCCTTTAATAATTCTATCCTTTCCGTTAATATCCTTAATGAGCTCAATTCCTGAATATCCTGAGGAGTCAAATAACCTGAACATCAATTTCCCCATTGCTTCATTAATTTCACAATATAGCTTTCCTCCCGGTGACAGGATAATTTCCGCAAGCTTTATAATTGCAGAATAGAATACCAGGGGTTCGGAGTCGGAAACAAAAAGAGCCTTATGAGGCTCAAAATCAAGTACATTCCTGGCCATAAACTGTTTTTCAGATTCACGTATATACGGCGGATTACTTACTATTATATCAGTTTTAGGGAATAATCTGACATCAGGATTTAAAATATCAGATATGAAGAAAGTCACAGTAGCGTTATTCAGGCGTGCATTCTCTTTTGCCTTAAGAAGTGCACCTTCCGATATGTCACAACCGGAAACAACTGTTCCGGGCAGATTTACAGCAAGTGCAATAGCTATACAGCCCGATCCGGTTCCGATATCAAGAATTGTACCCCTGAATCCCTTATTTTCCCTGATGATAAAGTCGGCAAGCTCTTCAGTCTCAGGACGGGGGATCAACGTTTCTTCATTAACCCTGATTACTAAATTTAAAAAGCTGGTTTCACCAAGAATATACTGTATTGGTTTACCTCTTTTCAGTTCCCTGCATATACCAGATATTTTTCGGATATGTTTTTGTAAAACCCGGATTTCAGGATAAGCCAGAGTATGCAACTTTGATGATTTAGAAACACTTTTGAGAATTATATTGGCAAGAGCGTTTATTTCAGGTTCCGGATAACACCCTTCAAGTTCTTCTGACAGGTAAAGCCTAATATCTTTTATTGTTCGTATATTAATGCCCATAATTCAAATTTAACACTTTCAGGAGAATGCATCCCAGCGATAACATAAAATTCATCCGACGATGTCTCGATCTGGCCGTCAGAGCTGAAGGAATGACCTATCCAAATCCGCTGGTTGGTTCTGTTATCGTTCATAATGGATTAATTATCGGTGAAGGATATCATCTGAAAGCAGGAGGTCCCCATGCTGAGAAAATTGCCATAGACTCTGTTGCAGATAAAGAGATGTTAAAATCTTCAACTTTATATGTAAATCTTGAACCATGCAGCCATTTCGGTAAAACACCTCCATGTTCTGACTTAATTATTTCTGCAGGGATAAAAAAAGTTATTATCGGTACAAAAGACACCAGTGATAAAGTATCAGGGAAAGGTATTTCGAATCTGAAAAATGCAGATTGTGAGGTTATTAAGGGAGTTCTTGAACAGGAATGCCGCTGGATCAACAGAAGGTTTTTTACATTTAATGAGAAAAAACGACCTTATATTATTCTGAAATGGGCACAGAGTGCTGATGGCTTTATTGATACGAACCGACACGATGATTCCGGCCAGAAACCTGCCTGGATAACCGGTGAAGCTGAAAGAGTACTGGTACATAAATGGAGAGCCGCTGAACAGGCAATTCTGGCAGGAGCCGGCACTATCAGGGCTGATAATCCCCGGCTGAATGTAAGGGAATGGAGTGGCAGAAATCCGGTGCGCGGAATACTGAGCAGTTCAGGACTCCTTAACGAAGGCTTTGCGGTTTTTAATATAAATGGCACAAATGTTGTGTTTACAAATAACGCTGATGCAAAAATTGCCAATGCAGTTATGGTTAAATTAGATGAACGCAGTAGCTCTGCCCTTCAGATTACAAACTATTTTTTCAATTCAGGCATTCAGTCAATGCTGATTGAAGGAGGAGCAAAAGTCCTGAACCATTTTATTTCAAGCGGTTTATGGGATGAGGCAAGGATTTTTTGCGGGAAAGATTATTTTAAAGAAGGAATCAGAACTCCTGTTTTAAACGGAAAAATTCTTTTGCAGAAAAAATATTCCGGAAGTTCCCTCAAAGTAATACTGAATGAAATCGATAAGACCCCCGCAACGGTTGATAATTACAATAAATATTTATAATTTTGATAGTTGGAAAATCTCACAATAGAGAGTCATGAATAAACAAATATTTTTTCTTACAACCATTATGGCTGTTTTGACCGTATACACTTATGGGCAAAATGGTAAAAAGTTTTACAAAGCCGGGATTGAGTTTGAAAAGAATATGAAATATGAGGATGCAGTTGCCCAGTACACAAACGCTATTGGAGATGAACCATCAAATGCGGATTATTATTATGCAAGAGGGAAGGCTTATACATCATTGTCGAAGTATAATGAAGCAAAAACCGATTTCGAAAAGGCCATAGTTTTCACACCTAAAAATGTGGATGCATATATAAGTCTTGGTGCTGTTTGCAACAAAATTGGCAATTATGACGAAGCCCTTACATATCTGAACCGTGCATCAGTCCTTGACAAACGGAATTCAAAACTATATCCCGAAAAGGTGATTACACTTATCGGCCTTGAAAGATATGATGAGGCCCTGAGAGTTTCTGATACAGCTGTAATAATAAAAGATAATCCGATGAATTACTATTACAGAGGCCTCATTTATTTAAAGCTGAACAATGACATTTTTGCACGAAAAGAGCTTGAAAAAGCCATCTCAAAGAATAAGAAACTTGTCGAGCCACGGCTTGCTCTCGCCGAACTTCTGCTGAAAAATAATGATTCACAGGGAGCATTGGACCAGTGCAATGAGATACTTAAAAATGACGAAAGAAATACGTCCGGTTACCTTATGCGAAGCAAAGTTTACAGGAAAAATCTTGATTATCCAAGCGCAATAAATGACATTTCTAAAAACATACTGATTGAACCGAACAATCCGGAATTCTATCTTTTCAGGGGAAAATGTTATCAGGAATTCAATCAGCATACCAATGCGATTAATGATTTTTCGAAATATATTTCTCTGAGCCCAAATAATCCGGATGCATTTTTTGCCAGAGCAAAATCGTACGAAGAAATAATGAATTACGATAAAGCGATGGATGATTACAGAAAGATCACTGTTCTGTCTGAATTCAACCAGGAAGCCCGTAAGATGCTTAAGGATGCACAGGACAGGCTTTATGAGCTGAACCGGGAAACTGTTCCGCCAGAAATAAGTATTGCAAGTCCTGCCCCGGTCAATGAAACTATAGAATTAAGGGGAGATAATTCTACACTTCTTATAACCGGAAAGATTAAAGATAAAAGTAAAGTAAAATTATTCTCTATTAATAATGAGCCAGTTATAATTGCTGAAAAAAACGGTGAATACGAATTTTTATCAAACATCAATGTAGCCGGAATTGATAAAATTACCCTTACAGCTCTGGATGATTATAATAACGAGAAATCTTTGACGTATTCTCTTTTCCGTACCGAGATCATTCCTCCTAAAGTCAGCATTATGGCACCGTACGCATCCGATGATGGCCAGATCTATCTTGATAATAATTCCCAGATCCTTTTTCTTCAGGGGAAAATAAATGATGACAGCAAAATCAAATCAATATTTATTGACGGAGTTACTGCAAGTTATCCTCTGAACGATCTGAATCCAACATTCACTGCCTCTGTCGATATCCTTAATAAGAATAAAATAACCATTGAAGCTGAAGATGTCTACGGAAACCATCAGGTAAAAGAATTCCGGCTTAACAGAGAAGGTATCGCTATTGCCGAAACAAATCCAATGGGGAAAACATGGGTCATATTTATTGAAAACTCGGCATATTCAACTTTCGCCAGCCTTGACGGTCCGCTGAAGGACATAAATCTTATGACAAGGGCATTCTCTAAATACCAGATACATAATATAATTCATAAACAAAATATGACTAAAGCCGAAATGGAAAAGTTCTTTTCCATTGAGCTCAGGGATCTGATTAAAACAAACCAGGTCAAGTCGCTGTTGATCTGGTATGCAGGACACGGGAAATTCATAAATGAGGTTGGTTACTGGATCCCTGTGGATGCCAAACGGGATGATGAATTTACTTATTTTAACATAAATGCGTTAAGAGCATCAATGGAATCATATCTTGCTTATCTTACACATACTCTTGTTGTTACTGACGCCTGTGAATCCGGGCCAAGCTTCTACCAGGCAATGAGGTCGGATCTTAAAAGAAGAAGCTGTGACGACTGGCAGGCTACACAGTTCAAATCATCACAGGTATTCATGTCAGCTGGTTATGAACTTGCTGTTGATAATTCCCAATTTACCTTTACTTTTTATAATGCGTTATCAAATAATCCAAATGCATGTATCCCTATTGAAGAAATAGTGGCAAAAGTATCCAAAGCTGTTGGAGACAATAATCAGCAGAAACCTAAATTCGGGAAAATAACCGGTTTGAAAGACGAGGATGGTACTTTCTTCTTTGTAGCCAGATAATACTGATGAAATTAAAAATTTGGTCCTGCATAAATAAGTTCATCAGGCAATTAAGCCTGATGACCTTATTTATTATGCTGCCTCTCAGCTTACTGATGGGGCAGACATATTTTTTTGAAAAGTATGGTGTTGAACAGGGATTAAGCTCTTCAAAAGTTTATACCGTTATCCAGGATAAAAATGACAGGATCTGGCTTGGAACAGAAAGCGGAGTTTCAAGATTCAACGGTTCGAGATTTGAAAATTTCTCCTCGGCTAACGGAATGGCCGGAGGGGGTGTTTATAGTGTTGCGGAAGACTCTTTGGGAAGGATCTGGTTTGGACATCTTAACGGTGGTTTGAGTCTCTTTGACGGAAGAAATTTTCAAAGAATAAAAATTGATTCTGTTACCATAACAGGAGATGTAACCAGCATCAGGCAAATAGGAAATTATATATGGATAACTACCTTCAGTAATGGAGCAATTCGTTTTAAATTTCCCGAAGCCGGAAATACAATACTTAAAGGGAAACAATACAGCGGCAGAGAAGGACTCAGCGATCAGCTATCATCATCATATCTGGGAAGGAACAAAGAGCTCTATTGTATTGTACCTAATGCAGGGATAAAAAAGTATAATCCGGCGAAAGATCAGTTTGAAAATTATAGTCCTCCCGGTTTCCCAAAATATTTTGCTGTAATATCAATGTTTGAGGATTCAAAAGGAGATTTCTGGTTTGGTACACATAATGGAGGCCTTTACCGATATTTCGCAGCCACTGGTGAGATGAAAGTCTATGATTATAGAGATGGTCTTTCTAAAAACTATGTTTCATATATAACAGAAGATTACCGGGGAAACATATGGGTTGGTACCTGGGGTGGCGGAGTCACGGTTTTTGAAGGAGAAACAATGAAGGTCTATGATAAGTCCAATGGACTTGAAGCTATTACAATACATTGTATAATTGAAGATAAGGAAAGGAACATTATTATTGCCGATCAATATACAGGAATAAGTATTTTCAAGGGAGACCATTTTGTTACATTTTCTGATCCAAAGATCCTTCCGGATAATAGCGTCTTTGCTGTCGAGGAAGATGAGCTTGGAAGATTCTGGTTTGGGACGAATTCAGGGATTTCTGTTTACGATCCTGAAATTAAGAATGAAGCTCAGACGCATATCTTTGATAATGAGACAAATGCGATCGGTAACAAGATCAGATTTATTAAATCGGATAAAAAGGGTAAAATATGGATCGGCACTTATGGAAACGGTCTTTCATATTATGATTTAAGATCAAAGAAATTTATTTATGATACGCGTATTAACGGATATCTTGATCCCCAGAGAATTATTACTGCCCTCGAAATAGACAAACAAAACAGGTTATGGATAGGGAACATGGACAGGCTGGTCGTATGGGATGACTCAAGACAGGAAATTCTGACTTATACACAAGCCTCAGGTTTGGCAGGCAACTCAATCAAGGTTCTGTACTGTGATAATGATAATAATATCTGGATCGGTTCAGAAGAAAAAAGCGGATTAACAAAATTTAATACTGCAATAAATAAATTTACAATAATAAATATAGGTGAAGGCTATGTACCACTGACAATTATACAGACTCCCGATTCCAGGATCTGGGTTGGAACAATAAGCGGACTTCTTGGCATTGAAAATGATTCAGTAAGCATAATACTCAGTGAAGAAACCGGACTTCTTTCAAATAATATTAAACTGCTTCAACCTGAAGGTAATAAGTTCCTTTATATTGGTACAAATTACGGATTGAACAGGTATAATCTATCCGACAGTGTAATAAGTTCATTTACAAAAAGAAATGGATTTCCCGGAATTGAAGCATCTGCAAATGCTTCAATAACAGACAGTAAAGGCAACCTCTGGTTTGGTACAGCTAATGGAGTTACCAGGCTTGCTCCCGGGGAAATGCCACCTGTAGATGTGAAACCCCAGACTCATCTGAACAATATGGAGGTGAATTATATTCCAAGGGAAATGAAAAAAGATCTCAGGCTGAATTATAAGGAAAACTCCATAGTATTTAATTATTATAGTGTCAGTCTTGTTAATCCGGATGCGGTAAAATACAAGGTGATGTTAAAAGGTGCAGAATCAAATTGGAGACCTGCAACCAGCCAGACAATGGTAGATTATCCTACTCTTTCTCCGGGGCACTATACTTTCAGAGTTAAGGCTTCAAACAGCTATGGTTACTGGAATAATGAACCTGTTGAATATTCTTTCGTTATAAAACCGCCATTTTATCAGAGTCCGTGGTTTATATTATCATGCATTGTTCTTGCAGCTTTCGGAGTGGTATCATATATAAAAATCAGAGAGAGAAATCTTATCAGGGAAAAAAAGATACTTGAAGCAAAAGTTGAGGAAAGAACTGCAGAAGTGGTTCAGAAAAGTATGGAAATTGAGGAGAAAAACCGGGATATAACAGCCAGTATAAGGTATGCTGAACGTATTCAGAGGGCTATGTTGCCCAGAGAGGATACTTTCCCCGATACATTTGTCCTTTTTATGCCAAAAGATATTGTCAGTGGCGATTTTTACTGGATGTACGAAACAGGTGATCTTCAGTTTATTGCAGCCTGTGATTGCACCGGACATGGTGTGCCGGGTGCCTTCATGTCAATCATAGGACATAACTCATTGAACAAGGTCGTCAGAGAATACGGAATTGTTCATCCGGGTTCAATTTTAAATCAGCTGAATGTCGAAGTAGTTAGAGCACTTATGGAGAGAAACGAGGAGACAATTAATGACGGGATGGACATGACCCTGATAATCTTTAACAAAAAGAAATTCACACTCGAATTTGCCGGAGCATACAATCCCCTATATGTCATCAGACAAGGAGAATTATTTATTTATAAAGGCGACAGATTCCCGATTGGAATGTCTTCACAGGAGGCTAAAAAGAACTTTTTAAACCAGAAAATTGATATTAGTCCGGGCGATATGAT
>Ga0113563_10001259_pt1 | contig 14163 bp, 17 predicted proteins | sample Mud3Dept3metaG_FD_80117 | JGI IMG/M metagenome (GOLD analysis project Ga0113563, IMG submission 80117) | Freshwater wetland microbial communities from Ohio, USA, analyzing the effect of biotic and abiotic controls - Mud 3 Core 4 Depth 3... | ecosystem: Environmental > Aquatic > Freshwater >...
ACGTCGCTGCTCTTCCAGACGTCGCCAAACAACACCGTCTCGGTCTCGAAGGAGAACGGCCCGCGGCCGCCCATGACGTAGAGATCGTTGCGCAACTCGAGCGCCTGCAGGCCGGCGCGTGGCGCCCACATCATCGGGTCGAACGGCGTGGTGGGCCGCACGTTGGCCCATCGGTAGGCACCAATGTCGGTCGCACCTCCTCCGGCAACGGCCGGCCCGAGTGCAGCGACAGCGAATCCGGCAACGACGACGGACCGCGCGATGGTTCGCAACAAGTTCATCTGGCATCCCTCCCTGCGTTCATCCGTGCCGGTCTTCGAGCGGACCGGTTCCAGCGCAACGTCTGCCTGATGCTACTGGCGGTGTGTTTGCATGGTCAACCACGCGCGGCACGTGCCGTGTGGGACGGAGGGATTCTGTCAAATCAACATCGCCACGAGCGGGTGCGGTCTCTTCGCCCCCGATCGGGACGGCGCCCTACCATGGAATCGCCGTTCCTCTGAAATCGTAGAAACGACCGTTATCCGCCGGCGCGAGCTTCTCGATCACTGCGACGAGTCCGGCCACGCTCTCTTGCGGTGAATATGTTGCAGCAGCACCGCCCATGTCGGTGCGCACCCAGCCCGGATGAAGCACCACGCAGATGAAGCCCTCTGGCGCCAGCTCCGCGCTCATGGTCCTGGTGATCTGGTTGAGCGCGGCCTTGCTGGTGCGGTAGGCGTACCAGCGCCCGCTCGAGCGTTCGATGCTGCCGAGTTCCGACGACATGTTGACGATGGTGCGTCGCTTGCCGGCGCGCAGGTTCGGCATCAGCGCCTGGGTGACGCGCAGTGGCCCGAGCGTGTTCACCGCCAGCGTCTGCTCCATTACCGTGAAGTCGACCTTGTCCACCGTGAGGTCCCTGCGGTCGAACATGCCGGCGTTGTTGACCAGGATGTCGATGGGCACGCCTTGCAGTCGCTGCGCGAGCGCTGCGACGCTCGCCGCATCAGCCACGTCGAGCTGCTCGACGCGATCCGCCACGGCGGACAATTCCTTCGCGTCCGCCGGATCACGGACGGTACCGATGACCGTGTAGCCCTTGGCGGCGAACTGGCGCGCATATTCGAGGCCGATGCCGCGGTTGGCACCGGTGATCAGGACGGTCGCAGGCGTGGTGGCGGAAGTCATGCCCGGGATCGTGACAGAAAGGACCGTGAGCGCAATGGCAAGCAGCTTCTTCATGGTGCCTCCCGCGGCGGCAGGCCTGCGGCCCGCATCTCTTCGCCGCGCCGCCATGGCCACCGTCCCTCGACCTCGAGCTGCAGCGTCATGCTGAGGAACGTCCGGATGATCACGATCAGCGCCAGGATCAGGACGTTTTCGAGTGTCGGCGCGACGACTACCGTGCGGATGATGTCCCCGGCGATCAGGAACTCGAGCCCGAGCAGGATCGCGCGCCCGAGATCCTGCCGGTACGAGCGGTAGCCGCGACCCGGCTCACGGTCACGGACGACCGCGAATCGCACCGTGGCAATGATTGCACCGGCGACGATGATGAGCACGCCGACCGCATCCACCGTCCGGCCGATCAACTCCATGATCTCGCGGTAGTAGTTCATCGCGCGCCTCTGGCGGCGGCGATCCCGGTCCCTGCGGGCCCGGGATCGCCTTTACGAACACTTGCCTACTAATCGCGAGACGGGTGTCTTTGGCAATACGGGCTTTACCAGACGGGCGGGTCGAACTGCTGGGCGACGCCGAGCACCACCGCAGCGAGCATCATGATGGCAGCGATCTCCATGGCCTCTTCCTCCTGCTTGCGGCGCCGACACGGTTCCGCTTCATGTGTCTTTCAGATGCGGCAGCATGGAGGAAGGTTGCAGAGGGCCATCGAGCGACGCTTCCGCGGACGTGGATCAGTCCCTCAAGAAATCGAGCAGGTGCAGCGAGACGGTGACGACGTGCAGCACCAGCAGGCCCGTCATGCTGCGCGCCGCGTAGACGTGGACCTCGCGCCACGCGAGCGCGTCGCCGGACCCCTGCGTAATGAACCAGGCCGCGCCGCTCACCGCGGTCAGCACGAACACGGCCAGCAGCGCGCCCTCGATCAGGCCGAACAGGCCACCGCCCTCCGCCGCCGGGACCTGCCCGCGGAACACTCCGCTGAGGTCGCGCGTCACCCCGCCGAAGAGCCGCGGCGTCACCGGAAAATACAGCTTCCAGCGCCCCTGGCGGGTGCACGCCCGGGTGTAGGTGATCGCCAGCAGCAACGCCAGGAAGCCGAGCACCACGTGCGCGTAGTCGAGCCAACCCGCACCCTCGGGAATGCGACGGAACATGGCGATCCACGGGCTGGTGCCGATCAGCCACAGCGACAGCAGCGCGACGGCCAGGTGCTGACGGTTGTCCGACCGCTCGCTCATGGCGGCTTCAGGCCGTCGTGGCCGGCAGCAACGCACCGATCCGGCCGGCGAACTCGTCCACCTTTTCCCAGTTGGTGAACTCGTGCGCGGTCTGCAGATCGGTGGGGCCCTTGTTGATCGTCATGATCAGGCGGATCACGTACCGGTCGAACAGTCCATAGCGCTGGTAATCGAGCACTCCGCCGAACACCGCTGCGGCCCGGGGTTTCCAGGGCGAGCGCGCGAGGAATGCCTTCGCGTACGGATTCGTCTCGGCGGTGTTCTTGCCGGGCTTGCGTGCCACGAGGCTCACCGAGAAGAACGCACTCGGCCGTGACTCGAGCAGCGCCTGATGCTGCAGGACGAACTCCATGACCGCCGGGTTGTGCTTGCCGTGCCGGATGCTCGCACCGATGACGATCGCGTCGTAGCCGGCCGGATCGGGGCCCGGTTCAACGATCGAGACGACATCGGCCGAGTGACCCTGTTCCACCAGCCGCGCCTGCAGCCGCTCGCAGACCTTGCGCGCCTGGCCATAGAAGCTCGAATACAGGAACAGGACTCGTGCCACGGCTGACTGCCTCGTTGAAAACCGCCGGGATCTTAGCGAGGGCCCACCGAAACGGGCATCGGTACTGATCCTGCGGCGTGCCCCCCCTACTCGCCGGCCCGGTCGAGTGCCTCGCTGAGCCGGCCCGGCGGATTGAATGGACCCGCGCCGGCGAACTCGATGTCGTCGAGCACGAAGCGGTCGCGCTCACGCGTCAGCACGATCACGTCCTGCCACGCGGCCTCCTCGCCATAGCGAAACTTGACCGGCACGCGAGTGACGCCATCGGCAGCATGCGCTGCTGCGACCTCGAACGAGGTCGGACCTTCGAACAGGCTGGCGAACAGACAGCCGTCCACCAGCGGTGGCTTCTCGCCGGGATGCTCCATGCGAAACTGCTCCTGCCGCCGGCGAGCCTCCTCGAACCGTGCCTCGAGTCCGTCACTCAACCACGGGGCCAGCGCCGCCTGCTCTGCCGGCGTGGGCAGGCCCGTCGGGTGCACCTCGAGATACCGCGTGTAGAAACTACAGACGGCCCCCTCCGGCGTATCTGCGGCCGCACATGCCGGCGTCTCGCTGGTCGGCGCGCTGGCGCATCCGGCCGCCACGACGATGAGAGCCACCATCGTGGCGCGAATCATCGCGCGGACTCCAAGGATTGCAGGCGTTGCACCAGATGCCGGGCCAGCCGCTCGGCCGCTCCTTGAGCGTGCGCCAGAAACAGCGACGGCTCGGTCAGTTCGAGTTCGAGCACCACCGGTGCCCCTCGATCATCGCGGATGAGATCGATGCGGGCATAGGCCGGCGCCGCAAACGGGATCGCGGCGTAGGCGGCGGCAGCGACTGCCAGTTCCCCCGGATCGGCTTCGCGTGGACGGATGTCCTCGGGCGCGAACAGCCCTTCGACGAGTCCGGCGCCACGACGCAGCAGCGGGCCCTTGCGGATCGCGTGGCTGGGCGCGCCGCCCAGGTACAGCACGGCGGTCTCACCCTGCGCGTCGACGCGAGCCAGGTAGGGCTGCAGGAGCACGCTGCGGCGTGCGTCGATCAACCGCTGCACGTGCCGCAGCGCCTGCGAAGATTCCTTGCGTGCGTAGCGCGCCGCATCGCGCGATCCAGCGCCGATTGCCGGTTTGACCACGAATTCGTCGAAGGCGGGCGTGCGGCCCGCGGTGCAGGCCTCAGGTCCGCCGGCGAGGAACGATTCGAGTTCGGTCGCCGGATCCATCTCCGGATCCACGAACCGCGTGGGAACCACCGGCACGCCGGCCCGCGCCAGGTGGGTGAGATAGTGCTTGTCGGTGTTCCAGCGCACGACGTCGGGCGGGTTGAGCAACTGCGTGTGGCGTGCGCAACGATCGCACCACGCCAGGAATTCGTCGATGCGATCGACGTAGTCCCAGGTCGAACGCAGCAGCGCTGCGTCGTAGCGCGACCACTCCACGTCCGGGTCGTCCCAGCACGGCACGTCGACGGCCACGCCCGCTTCGGCCAGCGCCGCCTGCAGCGGTGGCATGTCCTCGTCCAGCTCCAGCGCCTCGCGCGCAGTCACGAGCGCAATCCGTAGATTCACTGAATATGCTCCCGCCCATCCAGAGGGATCATGGCCATGGTTGTAATTCCTCGGCAGCGGCGTATATTCCGCTCGTAGGCTCCTGATTTCACGAAAGATTCAAGAGCCAGCCATCAGGGACCCTACATAAACTTAAGATTGTAACTTCCTGATCGGAAATGGATTTAGCTCAGGGGACGGACGGGGTTTCGGCCATGCAGACCAGCTGGGAATGTTTCCGTGATGCCGTGGTAGTCCTCGCGGGCGGTGGCCCGGTGAAACAGCGGCTGACCGACGCCTTCCAATGCCAGCTGCGGGACATCGATCCCGAGAGCCTCCCCCGCGACCTGCGCGGACCTTTCAGCACGCTGCTCGCTGCGTTACAGAGCGGCCAGCGCGTTGGGACGCTCGACGCCATCTCGGCCAGCGTGCGCAAGATGTCGGAAGCGGAAGCCGCGCGCCACGCGCAATCGATCGTCCACATGTTCGCGGGCCTGCAAGAACCGACCGCGGCAAACCGCCCTGCCGTGCTGCGCGCCGTGCCGAACACCGTCGACGACGAGATCCCGGCCTTCCTCAATCGAGCTTGAATTCGATCACGTCGAAGCGCGTCGTCTCCTCGTGACGCGCCTGCCGCTTGATGGCGTCCACCAGTTGTCGCTGGTCCCACGGCACCACCTCGTCGCCCATCTCCAGCACGGCCGGGGCGATGGTCTCGTGGCTGCCGAACGGCTCCAGCACCACGATCGGCTTGTCGAACGCCTTGGCGCAATGCAGCTGGAACTCGGCCCAGTCCAGGTGCTTGCGATACAGCGCGGCCGGGATGATCACGACTTCCGCTTCGGTGATCTGCCGCCGCAGATCGTCGCGCAGGACCTCCTTGTCCCCCGCCGGGCGCTGGTCCGGCGTACTCGTGTTCCGGTAGAAAAAACTGTTCGCGCTCTCGAGGTACTCGAAGACGCGGTGGTAGTCCTCGTCCGCCCGCCACACGTGGCAGACGAACAGGCGAATCGGGTTTTTCTGCGTTACGCTGCTCACGGATCCTCCGTCTGCAGTCTGCGCCCCGGGGCGATCGCTCCCTAGTGTATCGCAGGCGGCGCGATACCGTAGGCACGTCCCGCCCGATAGAATCGAGACCGAATGCGCTTCCTGCTCTACAACATTCGCTATGCGACGGGCACCGGCGCGGCGTTCCACCTGCCCGTGCCCGGGGCCGGCTACCTGCGCAGCAATCCGCGCGTGCTCGCCGGCATCACGCGTTTCATCAAGTCGGCCGACCCGGACATCGTGGGCCTGGTCGAGGTCGACACCGGGTCGTTCCGCACCGGTCGGGTCAACCAGGCCGAGGTGATCGCCGACGCGCTCGGCCACTACTCCACCTACCAGTGCAAGTACGGTACCGACTCGATCAACACGCTGGTGCCGATCGTCAACAAGCAGGCCAACGCGTTCCTCGCGGCGCCCCGCGTCGAGGGCGAGCGCTTCCACTATTTCGACACCGGCATCAAGCGGTTGATCATCGAGCTCGAGCTGGACGACCTGTGCGTGTTCCTCGTGCACCTGTCGCTCAAGTTTCGCCACCGGCACGCACAGCTCAGGCACCTGTTCGAGCTGGTGAAGCGCTCCGCGAAACCGGTGATCGTGGCTGGCGACTTCAACACGTTCTGGGGCGAGCACGAGATGGCGCTGTTCATGGAAGCCGCGGGTCTCAAGAGCGCGAACCGCGACCGCCTGCCCTCCTATCCGGCCAAGCGGCCGCGCATGGAACTCGACTTCATCCTCCACACGCGCGGCATCGAAATCGACGCGTTCACCGTCCCCGAGGTCACTTACTCCGACCACCGGCCGCTGCTCTGCGACTTTCACGTCACCCGCGCCCGGCGCGCGGCGGCCTGACGCCGCCCGCCACCCGAACCCTGTGCTAACATCCGCCGACTTTGAGCAAGAGCCCCGCGGGCGCGAGCCCGTCACTGGCCCACGGATGCAATGAGCGAGTCCGCGACCGTCGAACCGACCCTGCTGCGCACCTTCTCGCCGCTCGACGGCCTGAAGAGCGAAAACCTGCGCGCCCTGGCCCGCAAGACCTCGCTGCGCGAGCTCGGGCAGGGCCGCACCCTGTTCAAGGAAGGCGACACCGACAAGCGGACGTACTACCTCGTCTCCGGCACGGTCGACCTGCTCAGCGACGGCCACATCGTCGGCACGGTCAAGGGTGGCACGCCGGACGCCAAGCACCCGCTGGCACCCGTCCTGCCGCGGCGCTGCACGGCGCGGGTGGCCTCCGAGCGCATCGAGTACGTCTCGATCGACAGCGACCTGCTCGACGTGCTGCTCACTTGGGACCAGACCGGCACTTACGAGGTGGGCGAGCTGCAGGCGGGCGGTGCCGCGGGCGACGACTGGATGACGCTGTTGCTGCAGAGCCGGGCGTTCCACAAGATCCCGCCCGCCAACCTGCAGGCGGTGTTCATGCGAATGCAGCGCATGAACTACCCCGCCGGCGACGTCGTGGTGCGCCAGGGCGACGAGGGCGACTACTTCTACGCGATCGTCTCCGGTCGTTGCCTGGTGACGCGGGAGACGCCGCTCAATCGCGAGGGCATCAAGCTCGCCGAGCTCGGCATGGGCGACACGTTCGGCGAGGAATCGCTGATCTCGGGCGCGCGCCGCAACGCGACCGTCACCATGGTCACCGACGGCGTGCTGATGCGCCTCGGCAAGGACGATTTCAACAGCCTGCTCAACGAGCCGATGCTGCACTGGGTGGGTTACGAGGAGGCCAAGGGAATCGTTGCCTCCGGCGGCCGCTGGCTCGACGTGCGGCTGCCGAGCGAGTTCGAGCACTGTCACTTCGAGCACGCGATCAACGTGCCGCTGTATTTCCTGCGCCTGAAACTGAAGTCCCTCGACTCGTCGGTGCCGTACGTCGTGTGCTGCGACAACGGCCGACGCAGCTCGGCCGCGGCATACGTCCTGAGCGAGCGAGGGTTCGAGACTTGCGCGCTGAAGGGCGGCATCGCCGAGTCCGACCTCGCCGAGGCCCTGAACTCCTCGGGCCCGAGCCACTGAGCTCGCCGGCGCGCGGCCGGCGGGCCGCGCGTCACATGGTGTGCGTGGGCTTGTCCCCGCCGAGCGCACCGGCGAGATACGACTCGATCTTGCGCTGGGTCGTGCCGCGGTCCTGCTCGCTGAACTGCACGCCGATGCCCGCCGTGCGCTTGCCCTGCGCTCCCTTGGGCGTCATCCAGATAACCCGCCCGGCCACCGGCAGCTTCTCGTCCTCGCCCATCAGGTTGAGCAGCATGAACACCTCGTCACCGAGGCGGTAGTTGCTGCTCGTCGGGATGAACAGGCCCCCGTTCTTCACGAACGGCATGTAAGCGAGGTACAGGGCGCTCTTGTCCTTGATGGTGAGCGTCAGCAGGCCCGGCTTGTTCGGTTGCCGTGTCACGGGACCCATGTTCAGGCGACTCCTCTGTTCCGGACTGCGGCCTTGAGATCGACGAGCAACGCCTCGACGACCAGCTGCGGCGCCGCGCTTCCCTCGAGGAGGCGCCGGCTCTCACGCACCCGGTCCAGCGTCCGGAACGCGGCAGTTATGTTCACTTCGGCCGCCGCCCTTTGCAACAGCGCGCCACCGGGAACCGTGAGGCAGGTCGCATCCGGCAACAGCCGGCCACGCATCGCCTGGGCCAGCCAGGTTTCGAGCCAGTCGAGTCTCGACGGCAGACCCTCCCCCAGCATGTCGGCTGCGAGGCGCGTGACTTCGGCCCGGCCGCCGAGCAGCGCTTCGAGCAGGCCGGCCATCTGGGCGTCCAGGCCGGCGAAATGGGGCGCCAGGGCGAGGGCCTTGAGGGGCGCGCCCCCGGCCAGGTCGAGCAGTCGCGCAGGGGCGGCTTCACCGAGCTGGCTCGCGAGCCACTGGCTGGACCGCGCGGCCGGCGGACGCGGCACCTCGACGCGCTGGCAGCGGCTGCGCAGGGTCGCGAGCAGGCCCGAAGGCCGCGACGTGATCAGCACCAGCAGCGTGCGCGGCGCGGGTTCCTCGAGCGTCTTGAGCAGCGCGTTCATCGCGTTGTGGGTCATCAGGTGCGCCGGCGTGACGATCGCGACGCGGTAGCCACCGCGCATGCTGGTCATGCCGAGCTGGTCGCACGCTTCGCGCACGGCATCGACGCCGATCGATTTCTTGTCCTCGGGACGGCGCAGCCAGTGCAGGTCCGGATGCGATGCCGCCCGGCTGAGCGCGCACTCCGGGCACTCGCCGCAGGGCGTGAGCCCTTCGCGTCGGCCGGAGCAGAACAGGCCTGCGGCCAGCACGGCGGCGAAGTGTTCCTTGCCGACGCCATCGGGTCCGTGCAGCAGCAGTCCGTGCGGCAGGCGCCCCCCGGCCAACGCGGTCTCGAGGCGCACGCGCGCGCCGTCGTGCCAGGGCAGCCAGTCGAGTGGCACGCTGACCGGCGTGGGAGTTTGTTCGCCGGCCATCAGCGCGATGCCTGCAGCAGCGGCGCGAGCGCCGCCTCGATGGCGCCGCTGACCGCGTCGATCGGACGCGAGCCGTCGATCACCCGGAACCGCGCAGGCTCGGCCTGCGCGCGCTCGAGGTAGGTGGCGCGCACGCGCTCGAAGAACGCCCGCTGCTCCGACTCGAAGCGGTCCGGGCCTTCGGCACCATTGCGGCGCGAGGCCCGCGCCATCCCCGCATCCACTGGCAGGTCGATGAGCAGCGTCAGGTCCGGCCACAGGTCGGGGTGCACGATGCCGGCCAGCGCGTCGATCTGCTCGCGGGGCAATCCCCGACCGCCGCCCTGGTAAGCGTATGTGGCGTCCGTGAAGCGGTCGCACAGCACCCAGGCGCCGCGCGAGATCGCCGGTCGCACGAGGTTGTCGAGGTGCGTCGCACGCGCCGCGAACATCAGCAGCAGCTCGCACGACTGCGGCATGGCCTCCGCATCGCGCTCGAGCAGGATCGCGCGCAGCCGCTCGGCGCGCGGCGTGCCGCCGGGCTCGCGCGTGAGGACCACTGCAACGCCACGGGCGCGCAGCCACTCGGCGGCACGCGCGATCTGCGTGCTCTTGCCGGCGCCCTCGCCGCCCTCGAAAGTGACGAACCGTCCACGCATGTCAGCGTCCCGCATTCCTCTTCCGGTAGCGCACGAGATAGCGACTCACGGCGGCCTGGTGTTCCTTCAGCGTGCGCGAGAACTCGTGGCTGCCGTCCGCAAGTCCCGTCGCCACGAAATACAGCTCGCCGCGCTCGTCCGGGTTGACCGCCGCCCGCAGCGCCTCTGCGCCCGGCAGTGCAATCGGGGTCGGCGGCAAGCCGGCACGCGTGTACGTATTGTACGGCCCGTCGCGCTCGAGGTCGGCTCGCCGCAGGTTCCCGTCGAAATCCGTGCCCAGCCCGTAGATCACCGTCGGGTCGGTCTGCAGGCGCATGCCGATGCGCAGACGCTCGGTGAACACCCCCGCGATGCGCGGGCGCTCGGAGGCGAGCGCCGTTTCCTTCTCGACGATCGAAGCCAGGATGAGTGCCTCGTAGGCGCTGTGGATCGGCAGGTCGGCGGCCCGCGCCGCCCACGCGGCCTCGAGTTCGCGGCGCATGCGATTGCGCGCCAGCCGCAGGATCTCGAGGTCGGTCGTACCCTTGCCGAACAGGTAGGTGTCCGGGAAGAACAGCCCTTCGGCAGGCATGCCCGGCTCGCCGAGCGCCACCATCACCGCCGCCTCGTCCTGCCCTGCCAGCGTGTGGTCGAGGTACGGCTCGGCCTCGAGCGCCGCGCGCAACTCGCGAAACGTCCAGCCCTCGACGATCGTCACCGCATGCTGGATCACCGCGCCCGACTCCAGCAGCGCGAGCAGACTGCGCGGCGTCGTGCCGGCCGGAACCGCGTACTCGCCCGCCCTGATGCGCGCGTCGGCGCCGGTGGCGCGCGCGTACAACTGCAGCCAGCGAGGGTGGTCGAGCACGCCGCGCTCCGCGAGCTGCCGCGCGGTCACGGCAAGCGGCTGCCCGCGCGGAATCTCGATCTCGAGCGGCGCCGCGCCCATGGCCAATGGCGTGTCGAGCCAGCGCTGCAGGACGCCGTAGCCGGCCAGCACGACGAGCGCCTTGAGGCCGGCGAGCGCCAGCAGCGCGATGCCGGCACGGCGCAGGGTCACGCGCCGGCTCGCGACGTCCGTTCGAGCAGGGCGCGCGTGGCGTCGCCCGGCGCCGCGTAGCGCCGCATGCCGAGGATCTCGCCGACCGGGCGCACGCCGGTGATGGCGTTGGTGAGGAACACCTCGTCAGCCGCGCCGAGGTCGTCGATCCGCACGTCCACCACCTCTGCGACGATGCCGAGCTCGCGCGCCGCCTCGAGCACCAGTCCGCGCATCACGCCGGCCACGCCGCAATCGCGAATCGCCGGCGTCAACAGCCGCCCCCCCTTCACCAGGAAGACGTTCGCCGCCGTCGCGCAGACGATGCGGCCATCGACGGCGCTCATCAGGCCCTCGGCAATGGCGGGATCGCTCCACTCGGCGCACGCCATCACCTGCTCGAGCCGGTTGAGGTGCTTGATGCCCGCCAGCCGCGGGTTGAGCCCGAGCGGCGTCTCGCACAGGCGCACGACGATGCCGTCTTCCGGATCGTTGCGCGGCTTGGGTGCCGACGACACGACGATGCGCGTCACCGCCGGCTCCGCGGGCGGGCGGTAACTGCGCGGGCCGGGCCCGCGGGTCAAGGTCAGCTTCACCGAGCCGGCCCCCAGCCCGGCCAGCGCGCGCGCGCACTCCTCGGCGACCAGCCTGGGATCGGGCACCGGGATCCCGAGGCGGCGGCCGCCCTCGGCAAGGCGCTCCATGTGCCGCTCGAAGTTCCGCACGCGCCCGTCCTGCGCCGACATCGTCTCGAAGATGCCATCACCGTACTGCAGCCCGCGGTCGTCGACCGAGATGGCCGAGGACTCGACACCGTTCACCAATCGTCGTCCGATCATGCATTGCTCCCCAGCGCGCGCAGCAGGCCACGGGCCTTGGCGCGAGTTTCCTCCAATTCGGACTCCGGTTGCGAGTCCGCCACGATCCCGGCGCCGGTGCGGAACTCGACCAATCCCTCGTGCACGGCCAGCGTGCGGATGAGGATGTTGAGGTCGAGCGAGCCGTCGCGCCCCAGGTAACCCATCGAGCCGGTGTACGCGTCGCGCGGCGTCCCCTCGAGCGCGCCGAGCAGTTCCATGCAGCGCACCTTCGGGCAACCGGTGATGGTCCCGCCCGGGAACACCGCGGCAATCGCCTCGCCCGGCGTCACGCCGTCGCGCAGTTCGCCGCACACGTTCGACACGATGTGGTGCACCGTCGCGTAGGTCTCGATGGTCATGAACTCGTCCACCCGCACGGTGCCGCCGCGGCAGATGCGGCCAAGGTCATTGCGCTCGAGATCCACCAGCATGACGTGTTCGGCCTGCTCCTTCTCGTTGAGCCGCAGCTCGGTCCGGAGCGCCTGGTCGCGCGACGCCGACTCGCCGCGCGGCCGCGTGCCGGCGATGGGTCGCGTGCTCGCCATGTTGCCCCGGATGCGCAGCAGCCGCTCCGGCGACGAACTCAGCAGCGCGAACCCCGGCAATGCGGCACTGCCGGCGAACGGCGCGGGATTCGCCGCGCGCAGGCGCCGGTATAGCTCGGCCGGCGTGGCGCTCCGTGCGAGCCGGGCCGTCCAGCCGCGTGAGAGGTTGGCCTGGTAGACGTCGCCCCGGCCGATCGCCTCCTGCACTGCTCGCACGCCCTGCAGGAACCGCTCCGCCGGCTCCTCGCTCACCTCGCCTTCGACCACCGCCGCGCGTCCTGCTGCGCCGGCCCCGGCCGCCGCCCGGGCATCGGCCAGGTCTGCTGCAAACTCGGTGCGCAGTCTGTCCTCGAGCCCCGCCTCCGCAAGCAGCGCCAGCTCGCCGCTCTGCCGATCGCGCACCACGCAGCCGCGCATGCGCCAGGCGACCGCCCGCGGCAAGCGCGCCGCCGGCAGGCGCAGCGTCGGCTCGATTTCACCCGCCAGTTCGTACCCGAGGTACAGGAACCAGCCACCAGCGAACGGCAATCCCGCCGCGGCATTCGCATGGTCGCGCTCGGCGCGCCAGCAGGCGTCGAGCGCAGACAGGAAGCGCGTGTGGCCGGCCGCGGCAGGCGGCCCCTCGATGCGGCCGTCCGGGTGCTGCACCAGCGTCGGGCCGGGCAGCGCGAGCAGCAGGTCGTGGCGACCGAGTTCGAGGCCGCCGCCGACGCTCTCGAGCAGGACGGGATAGCGCCCGGGGTGCCGCTCGTGCAGCCGCAGCAGCGCATCGGGGTCGGTGGCGCCGGCCCCGAGCCTCACTGCAGCGCGCGGAACACCAGGCTGCCGTTGGTGCCGCCGAAGCCGAACGAATTGGAGAGCGCGACCTGAAGCGCGGCCTCGCGCGCGGCGCCCGGAACGTAGTCCAGATCGCAGGCCGGGTCGGGATTCTCGAGGTTGATCGTCGGCGGCACGATGCCGTCGCGGATCGCGAGTATGCTGAAGATCGCCTCGACCACGCCGGCAGCGCCGAGCAGGTGCCCGGTCATCGACTTGGTCGAGCTCACGGCCAGCTGGTAGGCGTAATCGCCGAAGGCACGCTTGATGGCGACGGTCTCGGCGCGGTCGCCGAGCTCGGTCGAGGTGGCGTGCGCGTTGATGTAGTGCACCTGCGACGGATCCAGGCCGGCATCGCGGATGGCGGCCACCATCGCCAGGCGTGCACCCTCGCCGTCTTCCGGCGGCGCAGTGATGTGGTGCGCATCGCCGCTCATGCCGAAACCGGCGAACTCGGCGTAGATCGTCGCGTCGCGCGCGCGGGCGTGCTCGTACTCCTCGAGCACGATCGCCCCGCCACCCTCTGCCATCACGAAGCCGTCGCGATCGCGATCCCAGGGGCGGCTGGCTCGCGCCGGCTCGTCGTTGCGCAGCGACAGCGCGCGCGCCTGGCCGAAGCTGCCGAGGCCGAGCGGCGTGAAGGCCGATTCCGAGCCGCCCGCGAGCATCACGTCGGCGTCGCCGTACTGGATGCAGCGCGCAGCGATGCCGATCGAGTGCGTCGAGGTGGTGCAGGCCGTGACCAGCGCCAGGTTGGGGCCGCGGATGCCGAAGTGGATCGACAGCTGCCCGGCCGCCGCGTTGATGATGCTGCCGGGGATGAAGAACGGCGAAATCTTGCGCGGCGACTTCGCCTCGAGCCACTTTGCGCAATTCTCCTCGATCGTGCTCAGCCCGCCGATGCCGGCGCCCATCGCCACGCCGATGCGGGACGAATTCGCCTCGGTGACCGCGACGCCGGCGTCGCGGAAGGCCTGCACGCCGGCGGCAAAACCCATCGGCACGAACGGGTCGAACTTGCGCACGTCCTTGGGCGCCATGTAGTCCTCGGCGTTGAAGCCGCTGACTTCACCGCCGATGTGCACCGGGAAGGCGCTGGTGTCGAGCTTGGTGAGCGTGCCGATGCCGCTGCGGCCGTTGCAGATCCCGTCCCAGGCGGACGCGATCGAACTGCCGAGCGGTGAAACGATGCCGAGTCCGGTGACGACGACTCTGCGCTTCGTCAAGCTGCGTCCCCCTGGGCCTGGGCAGGTTTGGTGAGCACTGCGACCGCCTTCCGTGGCGGATCAGGAACGGGCGGTCAGGCCTGGCTGCG
>Ga0113563_10001260_pt1 | contig 14162 bp, 10 predicted proteins | sample Mud3Dept3metaG_FD_80117 | JGI IMG/M metagenome (GOLD analysis project Ga0113563, IMG submission 80117) | Freshwater wetland microbial communities from Ohio, USA, analyzing the effect of biotic and abiotic controls - Mud 3 Core 4 Depth 3... | ecosystem: Environmental > Aquatic > Freshwater >...
AGGACAGACTGGCTTTGCAGGCCGTCGTTCCTCCGAAAGAAGTACCGCCCGCCCTCCTCGAACGGTACCTCGTACCGCTCGTAGTTCCACAGCGTCGTCGTTCGTTCGATCAGCCGCTTGCGCGCGGGGATTGCCGCCAGGAACGGCTGCGAGAGGGCGTTCTGTGCATCGACCCAGGCCTTCACCTCGGCCGAGTCGAGCGCCTCGAGCCAGCGGTAGGGGTCGGCGACGGCGGTGCCGTGGTAGTCGTCGCGGTGGTCCACGACGCGGGACGGTGGGTACGCCGGGCCGGGCTGCGCCAGCGCGGCGACGGCGATGAGGGTCAGCGAGGCGACGAGGAACGGAACGAGGCCGGCACGCATGCCAGACGATAGTCGGGATCCGCCGCCCGCTGTCAACGGTCGCCGGACGCGCCGGCGGTCACGCCGGCTCGATGACCTGGAGGGTGTCGCGCGTCGCGCCACGCACGGCGCGGAGGGGAATGGACCGATCGAAGGTCGCCAGGCAGCCTCGGCGGTGCGTCGCCAAGCCGAGGAGATACACGTCGGTCACCTGGCGGTGGCCCCTGATGAATGCCGTATCGAAGACCGTGTCGTCGCACAACGACATCGCGTCCGGCCAGAACTGGTGGCGCCCAGAGGCGCGCATGGCACCCAGGCGCGCCACGAGGTCGGCGGGCCGAATCACCGGGGAGTTGTAGGCCGGGTTCGCCAGCACGCGCAGGAAGCCTGCCTCCGTGGTGGGACACGTGGCCCACCCGCCGGCCCGTTGGTCGGCGAACCAGTCGTGCGCCAGATCGTGGTGCACGTGGTCGGGGTCGAAGAGCGCCACGAGCACGTTCACGTCGAGGAGAGCGACGCGGCTCATGCGTCGTCGCGAAGGTCGTTGACGAGCTTCATGGTGGGCCGCGGTGCACCGGGTGCCCGGCGGGGAAGGAGCGGCACGCCGTTTCGGACGCGCGCCGAGCGTGAGGGCGCCAGCCCCCGGCGGACGAGCTCCGACACCATCTTGCCGGCGGTGGTGCCTCGCGCCGCGGCCAGCTCCTTGGCCGCCTGCAGCACATCCTCGTCGATATCCAGCGTCGTCCGCATCGGCAGCCAGCATCGCGCATCACGCATCAGATGTCAAAGCCGAGCCGACCGCAACCGCGGGGAGGCGGTGGCTCCGAGAGCCTGCTCGGCGCCTACCGGGCCAGGGTGTGTGCAGCCGCGTCCGCCGGTGCGGGACCGGTACTGAGGCTTCGCGGTGGGGCAGCCGGCCCGCCCTACTGTTGCGACAGCATCACCACGACGAGTACGAGCAGCAACACGACGAGGGCCGTGAAGAGGATCTTCCACGCACTCTTCGGGTACGTGCCGCTCATCTTGCCCGTGTACCCGTTCACCACCACCTGGTGCGTCGTCCGCCCGTACGTGTAGGTCAGCATCCACACCGGCACGAGCACGTGCTTGAAGGTCCGGCCCGAGTAGGTGGGCCGGATGCGGAGGTTCCGGTAGGTGTCGCCCGGCACCTCGGCAGCGCACAGCTCCATCAACCGGTCGTGCATTGCCTCCTGCGACCGCTTCGCCGCCTCGAAGAGCACCACCTGATAGTGCTCCACGACGTAGCCGGAGAGATAACCGTTGTCGTAGGGGACGAGTTCCTTCGTCGGAAACGGCTCGACGGCGGTGAGCAACGGCAGTGGCAGGCCGCGCGTGCCGGGCACGGGTTGATCGTCGAAGAAGTGGTCGATCTCGCCCGCGGCCGCCTCCCAGCGCACGTGCCGCACCTGTCGCGTCTGGCTGCGGCCCTGTTTGTCGCGGTACTCCTCGGTGACGTAGTAGTAATGCCCCGCCTCGGCCTCCCACGGGCAGTGCACCTGCGCATCGAAGGTCCAGTACGGGATGTAGAGCCCGTGGACCTGGTCCACCAGCGCGCGCCGCGTGAGCGCGTTGGGCGCGAACCACTGGCTGCCGAACCATCCCCGAATCTGGTCGCGGACGGCGGTGTGGGTGACGACGAACGGCAGCAGGCTCTGCGGGCGGATGGGCGCGCGGATCTCGGCGTAGGGCACGAGCGCGGGCGAGCCGCAGAACTCGCAGTTCTGCCCCACGCGCGCCGGTTCGTACACCATCACCGCCTTGCAGCTCTGGCACTGCACGCTGCGGCGCTCGGCCTGCCACCCGCGCAGCTCGTCTGGCAGCTCGCGCAGTGCCGTGGCGAGGTCCAGTTCGTGGATCTGCCCGGTCTCCTTCTCGAAGTCGTGGGGCACGACCGTGCCGCAGTACGGGCAGACGAGCAACTGCCGGGCGGGGTGCCACTCCGCCCGCGCCCCGCACGCCGGGCACGCGTACTTGTCGAGCGCGGCGATGGACGACATGGCGCCTCAGGCCGCCATTCGCCTGGTGCCCGGCGAGGCGTCGTGCAAGTCCGGGCGCAAGGCGTACGTCGTAAGGCGTAAGGCGTTCGTCACTGCGCGAGGTACTCATCGAGCGCCGAGCGCTTGATCCGGTAGCTCGCGCCGATCTGCTTCGCCTTCAGCTCGCCCGAGCCGATGATGGCGAGCACGTCGCCCTCCGACACGCCGAGGACCTTCGCGACGTCCGCCGGCGAGAGCAACTCGATCGTCGCGGGGCCCCCGGCGCCAGGCACGGGCGGCGGAACGACGGTGCCCCCCGCACCGCCGGCCACGGGCTTCGTCACCTGGCCCTGCTGCGCCATCATCTGCTGCGCGATGGCGAACCCCACGGCCAGCTCGCTCGCCATGCCGGCCGCGCCGCCCCCGCCGGGCTGCTCCATGCCCTTCGCCATCTGGTACTTCACGAAGTCGTTCAGGTTGCCCACCGCGGCCATGCTCGACCGCTTGTCGATCGCCGCCTCCACCTCCGGCGGCACCGACACGTTCTCGACGATGAAGCTGCTGATGTGAAGGCCGTACTTCGCCCCGACCACCGGGTTGATGAGCGGCAGCAGCGCCTCGCCGAGTTCGCCGTAGCGCGTGGCCACGTCCAGCACGGGCACCTTCGAGGACGCGAGCGCGTCGCTGAACACGCTCACGACGCGCGACCGCATCGCGTCGGCGAACTCGTCGACCCGGAAGTTCTGGTCAGACCCGGCTACTTCCTTCAGGAACAGCTTCGTGTCCACGATCTTGAAGTCGTAGGTTCCGAACGCGCGGGCACGCACGATGCCGAAGTCGTCGTCGCGCATCATGATGGGGTTGCTCGTGCCCCACTTGTTGCCCGTGAAGAGGCGCGTGTTGACGTAGTACACGTCGGCCTTGAAGGGCGAGTTGAAGCCGTACTTCCACGACTTCAGGCGCGTCAGCACCGGGATGTTGTCGGTGGTGAGCGTGTGCTTGCCCGGCCCGAAGGTGTCGCCGAACTCGCCGAGGTAGACGAACTGCGCCACCTGCGACTCGCGCACGATCAGCTGCGCCCCGTTCTTGATCGCCTTGTCGTCGTCGGGGAACCGGTAAGAGAGCGTGTCGCGCGCGTCGTCGGTCCACTCGATGACGTCGATCAGCTCGCCCTTGATGAAGTCGAAGATGCCCATGGGTGACCTCTCGGGAGTCGGCGCGGAGCGGCTCCGCGGCTGGCCACGTATTCTATCCGGCCCATCACGCCTCCGCGTCCGGCCAGCGCCCACGTCCACCGCCCGCACGCACTCACCAGTCGGCCCCCGACGGCACGCGGCAAGCGAAGGGCGGCGCTCCCGAGACCGCGTGGACGCCCCGCTACGGCGCGGAGGGCGTCGGGCTCGCTCGTCGCGTCTTCAGCTGCGACACGAGCAGCGTGGCGAGGGTGAGCCCCACCTCGTCGAGGAAGGGCAGCGCGTCGGGGATGACGTAGTCCAGGGCGGTGACGATGACGAGCAACCGGAACAGGGTCGGGTAACGCAGGTTGAGGCGCGACACGAGCCGGGCGAGCACGGAGGTGGAGAACAGGCCCATCGGGGCAGTGTACGACAGCGTGCGGCGGGTCGGTCAGTCGGTCGGCCGGCTGGTCGGCTGGCCGGCAGGTCGGGCGCGCCGAGCGATGAGGCGCAACGGAAAGCGGCCTCGGGCGGTCGGCCCACGCCGGACGCCGGCAGCCCGAGCGGTTCAGTCGGTCGGTTCGCCGGAGGGTGCCGCGGCCTCGGCACCGGCCGGGAAGACCTCGTGTAGTTCCTCGCGCGTGGCCGGACGCCACGCGGCGCCGAACTCGCGGCCGATGAGCGCGCGGGCCGTGCGGAGCGGCACGCCCTCGAGTCGCGCGCCGAGGCGCCGCCGTTCGTCGTCGAGCGCCGCGATCTCCTCCGGAGCGGCGTCCTTCGCGAAGGCGGCGAGCGCCGCGCCGGCCGAGCCGTGCTCACGGTCGAGATCCTCGTGCAGGTAGCCGCGGAGGAACGCGGCGAGGGCCGGGAACTGCCCGCGCGAGACCGCCAATGGCGGCGTTCGCGCGCGGGCGTGCCTCGGGCGGGAGGGCTTGGCAGCGGTCATCGACGGCACTCCGGGTACGAGGTCAGGACGAAGTAGTCGTTGCGACGCACGTCCCACCGGAGGACGACCACCGCGTCGTTGCAGTCGCGGGCCCGACGGTCGCCTCGGCGGAGCGACCGGCCGAGGGGACGGCGCGGATCACCGTCGAAGTCGAGTGCGAAATTCGGGCGTGAGCCCTGCCGTGCCGCCCAGGCGGTGACCCGGCTCGCCTCGCGGTCGAGCGCGGCCGCCACGGTCGTCTCGGCCGTGTCCCGGTCGGTGTAGGTCGAGGCCGCGGAAATCCGCGCCTCGCGGCGCAGGCGCTCGCGCAGGTCGGTGTCGCTTCTGCCCACGTGCCGCGCGAGCGTGTGTCCTCCGAGCCGCTCGTCGCGGGCGAGATCCCGCCGCGCCGGTGCGCCTTCCGGCCTCACGGGTTCCGAATGCGCGTCCGCCCGTTCAGACGGCGGCGCGGTTAGCCGACCGCCGGCGTCCCTGCCCTCCCTGGCCTGGGGCGGCAGCGCCCCGTCCGGCGCCGGTGACAGCCCGCTGCGTGACAGCAGCACGAGGCCCACCGCGCAGACCATCACCGCGATGGCGATGCCGGCGATGCGGGAAGAGGTGGAGCGGTGAGCCATCCGAACGGGACCGCGGGGCTGAAGCCCCGCCCAACGTACTCAGAACGCGTGACCGATCCCGAAGTACCACCGCGCCAGCGGTTCGTTGTCGGGTCGCGGCACCGGGAAGCCCACGTCGAGGCGCACCACGACGACGGGCGTGTTCAGTCGAAGGCCAATCCCCGTCCCCACCTTGAGGTCGGACCAGCTGAACGTGTCGAAGCCCTCGAAGGCGTTGCCCCAGTCCACGAAGGCCACGGCCCCGAGCCACCTGTAGATCGGGAACCGCACCTCTTCGTTGAGCACCAGCATCACGTTGCCCCCGACGGGCAGGCCCAGGAAGTACCTCGGGCTGAGGCTGTCCTGATCGTAGCCGCGCACCGTGGAGCCGCCGCCAACCTTGAAGCGCAGCAGCAGTCCCGCCAGCTCGTCCTCTTTGTCCACGTCGAGCGTGCCGAACCGGAGCGCCGACGCGAGGACGATCGGGCCGGCGGGAAGGTAGAGGTATTGCTGGACCTGGTAGCGCCCGTAGGCCACGTCGGACACCCAATTGCCCGGGCCGCCGTCGATGCGCGAGGAGTGGAACTGCCCCCGGCGCGGGTTGAAGAGGTTGTCGCGCGTGTCGAGGGTGATGGTCCCGGTCAGTCCGGCGACGCGTGCCGACAATTCGGCCAGCTCCCGCTCTTCGGTGCTGAAGGCGAGGGTGCGGCCGTCGATGTCGATGCCGTACGACAGTTCGAGTGTCCGCGCCCGGCCCCGCCGCCACCGCTGCTCGGCGATGAGCCGGTTGCTCCGGTCGAGGAAATCGACGCCGTTCGACAACGTCCGGTCCTGGTCGGCCCGCTCCGCCGTCAGCGTGGTCGTGGCGAAGTGCCCGAAGAAGGTCGTCGCCGTTGCGGTGCCGCGCACCCGGTACTGCGACCGCGAGAGGTATCCGCCGGCGCCGATCGACACGCCGCGTCCGAACAGGTTGCGCCGCAGGAGATCGAGCGTCACGCCGGGTTCGGCCGAGTACGTCGACCCGGTCACGTCCTCGATCGTGCCCTGGCCGAACTGCAGCCCGTAGCGGAACCGGTACCGGGGGCGCTCCTCGAGACGCACGACGGCCCGCACCAGCTCGTCACCTCCGGCGGATCTCCCCAGCGGCTCGACATCGACCAGCACGCTCCGGAAGATGCCCGTGTCGTAGAGACGCTGCTGCGCGCGGTCCAGCGCCACCGAGTCGAGGGCGCCGCCCGTCTCGAGCCGCGTGACGGCGTCCACGAGCCCCGGGCTCGCGTTGGCGCGGTTGTCGAATGCCACCTCGCCGAGCACGCTGCGCCGGCCTTCCCTGACCGACACGGTGAGATCCACCGTACCTGGCCGCTCCGAGGCCCGACTCGGCGCCGCCTCGACATCGGCGTCACGGAAGCCGGCCTGGAAGTACGCCGTTCTCAGCCGGGACACCGCCTTCGGCAGCGCCGAGGGCACGTAGACGCTGCCGGGCAGAAGTCCCAACGCGGTGCGGGTTCGATCGTCACCGAGGCGTGTCGCGCCGGTCACACGCAAATCGCCGACCCGGAACTGCGGCCCCTCGGACACCTGCACGGGCAGAATCGCTCGTTCACCCTCGAAGCGCGTCGCCAGGACGGTGACCCCGGCGTCGAGGAACCCTTGCCCGCGATACAGTCCCTCGAGCAGCGGTTCGACGAGCTCGGGACGCACCCACATCCGCTCGTGGACGCGGCCGTCGCGCAGCGCGGCCTCGAGCACCTCCGCGGGCAGCTGCGCGTTGCCGGCGAACTGGACCTCACGCCGCGCGCTACGCGTACCCGGGTCCACCTCGACCACTGCCTCGCGGCCGTCTTCGCCGATCGGATGGAACACCACCCGCAGTTCCGGGCGCAGGTAGCCCGCGCGCGCCAGTTCGAGCCGCAAGGGCCGGACGAGTTCGTCCTCGAGGAACTCCTCCAGCACCACGCGGCTCCAGGTCGCGCGCATCGCGTCGACGGTGTCGTCCGACGGGGTGTAGCCCCGCACGTCGAGACGCGTCACGGGGCCGGGCGTCACCTGCATCCGGAGGGCAACGCGCCCGTCTGGCTCGGTCGACCTCGTGGGGCGCACGCGGACGAGCAGGCGGTCGCGCGCCCGGAAGCCTCGCAGTACCCGCTCTTCGTCGCGTTGCCACGTCCGGCTGTCGAAGCGACGTCCCGGGCTGGTCTTGAGCTGGTTGCGCACCTCGGCCGCCGCGGCCGGCGACAGGCCCGTGACCTCCACCGACGCGACGCGCGGCGCGGGGGGGCGCGTGGTCGCGTCCGACAGCCGGTTGGCCTGGCCGCCGAACTCGAGCTCCTGCCGCAGCTCGAGCGTCTCGCCGCCCTGCGTGCGGTACGTGAAGCGCACCTCCATGTCGTACCACCCCGGTCGATAGAGGAGCAGCCAGGCGAGGTCGTCGGTTTCGGCGAGGCTCTGCGAGTAGACCACCTCGAAGTGCGGGCCGAGGCGCTTGGAGGCGGTGAGCCGCGCGACGGGCTCCAGGTCGGTCGAGGAGAGGTCCGGCTCGGTCTGCTCGATCCGGATCGTGTCGAGCCCGAATGCCCGGCCCACCGAACCGAGCAACTCGGCGGAGATCGCGCCGGCCACCTGATAGCTGCCGCGCTGGGTCGAATCCCTGGCCGACACGCCGCCCGTCGTCACGAGTTCCGTGAGATCCGTCTGCCCGAGCGGCGGGTCGGAACTGAGCGAGATCGCCAGTTCCTCTGGCGCCCCGTTGATGCGCATCAGGACCTCGTAGCGGGAGATCCGGGCGCTGGCCGTGACGGCCAGCCGCACGTCGACCGGGCTGCCGCGACCCTCGACGAAGTCGAGGTTGCCGTTCTCGATTTCCCAGACGCGCCCGGCGAGAAAGATCTCACCCCCTTCCCGCAGCGACGCGCGACCGCGCAGTCGGGGCTCCGCGACCGTCCCGACGATGCGGAGGTCGGCCGTGGCGGCGAGCCGGAGGTCGTTGCTGTCGAAGACGAGGTCGTCGGCAGTGGCCAGGGCGATGTCGAGGGCCACCTTGCCGGCCAGCGGGCGGGGCGTGGGAGCCTCGGTGGCGAGATCCGGCGATGCCTGGAAGCTCGTGACGAGCGTCGCGAGCGACACGATCGAGTTCTCGATCGTCGTGGACTGCGCCGTGAGGGCGCCGCGCAGGACCGACGCCTCGTCCAGGGTGAGGGTCAGCTCGCCGTCCAGGTCGTGCCGCGTGCCCTCGGGGAGCTCGAGCCCCACGCCGCGCAGGGTGGCCGTGACCCGGCCGCGCAGGCCCTCTTCGCGGGAGGCGATCTCCCCGGCGCCTTCCACCGCGCCGCCGTTGAGGCGTCCCGTGAACCCGGTGATCCGCAGCCGGTCCTCGACGAGGTCCAGCGTGGTCTGGACGTCGAGCAGGGCGATTTGTTGCCGTCGCAACAGCAACGCGCCGTCCTCCACCTCGAGGTGCCCGCCCCAGGCCACCGCGCCCGACTGGCCACGCCCCGTCACCTGGCCGCGCACCACGCCACCGAGCCGGCCGCCGGCCACCGGCCCGAGCACGCGCAGATCGAAGGCGCCGTCGACCGCCAGGTCGTACACGGGCGCTCCGCGCCCGAACTCCACGCCGGCCGTGGTCGTGATGTTGGTGTTGGGACCGATCCAGGCGAGGTCGGTCACGCTGATCGTGGCGTCGCGAATCGCGATCGTGGCGGGCCGCGGCTGCTGGAGCGTGATGTCGGACACCCGCAGGGTGGCGCGGGTCAGCGTCCCGTCGGCAACGACGGCGTCGAGCTCCGGCTGCTCGGCGGAGGCGAGCAGCGCCAGTTCCAGCTGGCCCTCGACCCTGGGCAGGGCCTCGGGGCCGATGAACTGCCGCGCAACCGCCATGGTGAGGTTGGTGACCCGCACCTCGGCCCGCGCCGGACCCTCGTCGTCGGCCGGCGCGAGCCGGTCGGCCACGGCGGCCGGGAGCCACGGCGTGGCGAAGCGCAGCGGGAGCGTGCCGCTCGCCTCCAGTCGCGCCTGGTTCCATGTCCCGCCGACGCGCTCGACCGCCACGCGTCCGCCGGCAACGACGCCGCGGAGGACGAGGCCGGTGATCGGTGCGAGGCCGGGAATTCGCACCTCGGCCTCGGAGACGAGGAAGTGGCCGCTTGGCGCGATGGCGTGCAGCGAGGCGCCGAGCGTGACGCCGGCCCGAACCGCGCCGGTCATCCCGACCTCCTCGCCGCCGACCGGCGGCAGCCACGGGGCAACGTCCTCGAGCCGGCCATCGACCAGGGCGGTGAGCGCGGCCGCCGGGGTTCGCGAGACGCGCACGGTCGTCGATCCCGAGCGCCACGTGGCGGCCAGATCGAGCACCTCCTGCCCGCGCATCCGGAGGCGGGCGGGCTGCTCCAGGGTGATCGGCACCCTCGCGACGACGAGCGAAGCCCGCGTCAGGGCGCCCTCGAGCGCAATCTCGCCCGGGGCATCGAGCCGACCGGAGAGCACGAGGTCGGCATCGGCTGAACCCGACGGGTCGAGACGCGTCGCCCGTTCCCCGAGGACGTGCGCCACGGTGGCGGCGTCGGTGCCGCGCAGCGACACCCGCGCTGTGAAGGGAACGCCCGGCGTGAGGTCGGCCGACCCCGTGGTGGTTGCGGCAAGCGCGGCGCTCTCGGCCGTCCAGCGCGCCTGCCGGCCATCGGCGCTGACCTCGCCTTCAATCGCGCCGATCCGGACCGTATCCCACACCAAGTCACGGACCGCGAAGGTGGCCGCGCCCTCGAGCATCTCCCGGCGCCCGCGGCCGGCGGCCTCGACATCGAGGCGCATCGAGATCGGGATCGTCACGGTCGCCGCCTCGCCGCTCGCGTGCGCGGCGGGGTAGACGATGGGCGAGACGGGGTAGTCGTGGACCGAGAGGGCGTCCACCTCGACACTGCCAGTCGCGAGGTTCACGCGGCCGCTCGCGGCGAGCATCCCGCCACTGTCGGCGAGATCGAGCCGCGGCACCTCGAGCACGGCGCGACGAAGTCGCAGCGCACCTGACGCCCGCGCGACGCGCTGACCGGCGACCGCGAGACCCGCCCCATCGACCTCGGCGTCGATGTCGGGCGAGGAGAGCGGCCCCGCGAGCGTGCCGGTGACATGCGCCACACCCGCCGTGAGCCGCAGTGGGCGGCTCCACCGCGCCAACGCAGTTGGGAGGTCCTGCAGGTCGCCGTCGAAGCGCCCGGCCACCAGCGACCGTCGCGTGTCGATGGAGATGGCGCCGGTGACGGCGTTGACTCCCTGGCTGGCCTCGACGGCGTCGAGGTCGAGGCGGGTCCGGTCAACGCGCACTCGCCCCGTGGCCGTCACGGGTACGCCGAGCCAGCGCCATTCGTCCACGCGCAACGAGCCCGATGCGATGGGGTGCCCGACGGTGCCAGACAGTGCGAGGTCGGTCGTGGCCCGTCCCGACGCCACCTCGATCGCCTCCTTGGCGATGGGCACGCCGAGGGCACGCGCCGCGCGTAGCGCGTCGGCCGTGTCCGCCGACACGAGGCGCGCCGACCCTGCAAGGGACGCGGCGCTCAGCGGGGCAGCCGGCGCCGCACGGAGACGGCCTCCGACGAGCACCTCGGCCGCCGTCGTGCCCAGCGTGGCCGCGGTCACGCGCCCCGTCCAGGCGAGTCCCTCGAGCGTGAGCTCGAAGCGTCCGGCCACCGGAATCCCGGCGCCTCCGCCGGCACGCACCTGCCCGAGCACGCGCGCCGTGCCCGGGCGGCCGCCTGCGGGCCAGCGCTCGAGTGACGCGGTGCCGCTGCTCAGACCCGACAGCGGGCCCACCGTCAAGCCCGACCAGCGCGCGAGGGCGTCGACTGGCAGGTTCGACCACGTGAGGGTGCCCGCCCCGGGCAGCGTGTCGGACGGCAGCGCGCCCGTGAGCGTTGCGCGACCACCTCGCGTGACGAGCTGCGCGTCTTCGAACACCCAGCGGTCGTCTGCCCAGCGGCCCGACACCGCCAGCGAGGCGGGCCGATCGTCGAGGGTGAGCGAGGGACCCTCGACCTGGAAGACCACCCGGGGTTCGCCCAGCGGACCGCTGACCTGCGCGGTACCGGAGAGTCGACCCGACAGCGTGGGGAGCTCCGGTGCGAAGCGTGCCACCCAGCCCGCTTCGGCCCCGAGGTCTGCGTCGAGCGCGTAACCCGTGCCCGCGCCCATCAGGCGAATCTCGCCGGAGAGCCGCAGGTCCACGTCCGGCCCGCCAAGCCGCACCTGCGCGAGCCGCACGGCCTGGCCGTCGAAGCCGATGCCGCCCTCGACGCGCTCGACCGGGATGTCGGTGGCGCCGATTCGGATGCGACCGGCCCCGGAGGCCTGCACTCTGCCGCCGGCGGTGCCCGGCTCGGCCCCCACCCCGTCGAGGACGAGGCGCGGGAGGTCGATGGCCACCGGCCAGTTGCTGTCGCCGTTGAGGATGTCGAGCCGCTCGGCCGACAGGCGGCCGATTTCGAGGCGCTCGAGCCCGGGGCCCGTGGACCTCGGGCGGCCGGCGAGGTACTCACGGAGCTCGCCGATGCGCAGGCGGGCGTGGCCGAGCCGGAGCGACGCGATCCGCACGCGCCGCAGCCCGCGCCACGGAAGGTCGATGTCCGCCCGGTCGGTTTCGAAGTAGGGCCGGCTGCCGGCGGCGGGTCCGGAGAGCCGCACGCCGCGCGCGCGAAGGCGAAGCGTGAGGAGGTTGTAGTCGAGCGCGTCGATCTCAACGCGCCCGTGGAGCACGCGCGCGAAGCGGCTCTCGGCCTGCCGTCGCGCCCACTGGCGCACGGGTGGCGTGTGCAGGGCCGCCAGCGCGACGAGCAGCGCGAGGGCGAGTCCCAGCAGCAGGAGCCGGAGGCGACGGGAACGCAGGGCGGTGAACACGCAGGCTGAGCCGCGCGGAACGCGGCCGTGCGATGAGCTTACGAGAAGACGGACGGGCTGACCAGACCGGGACCGGCCTCCGAGCGCCAGGCCACCAGTTTCGGCGCCGCCGCCGCGAAGTCCGATGCCGTGTCGGTGGCGAGCACGGACCAGAGGAGCGCGCCGGCGTACCCGCTCGTCCGCGCTTGGGTGAGCAGCGTGGCGAGGTCACGTGCCGAGCCCCGCGTGGGGAACTCACCGAGCCACACGGGACGATCGAGACCGAGGGCCGCCACGGGCGCGTCGAGCGGCCACCGTGCGTCGAGCGCGTCGTACCAATGTGGCGAGTAGACGTCGAGCCCGATGCCCCGCACGAGGCCGAGCCACGCCGCGCTCGCCGATCCGACGGTCACCGGCTGCCGCGCCTCGGCGTGCGCGAGCGCGGTGGCTTCCGCGAGGAACGTGCGCATGACGCCCGCGTCGAGCGCGGTGGCGGGCTGCACGGTGCCGAGGCCGAGCGTCACCCACTCGGGCTCGTTGAAGAGGTCCCAGCCCGCCACCACCGGCTCCGTCCCGTAGCGTCGCAGCACGGGACCGAACACGCGATCGAGCAGCGCCCCTCGCAGGCTCGCATCGCCGATCGCGGCACCACGCCCCCCCAGCTGCACGTCGTCGACGATGCGTGCCGGCTTGCACCAGTGGAAGTCGAGGAGGGTGAAGACGATGCCGAGCCCCGCGCGGTCGGCGAGGCGCAGGGCCGCGTCGAGGTCCGCGGCCACGCAGTCGTCGGGGCCGAGCGGCGTGCCGTTGGCGCCAAAGCGAATGCCAGCGCGGCCATCGCAGAAGACGAACCAGCGCAGCAAGCGCAGGCCGCGTGCTGGCAGCTCCCCGAAGAGGTCGGCGAGGCGGGCGAGGTCGGATCGGGCGGCGAGGCCACCGCGCGGCCGCCACAGGTTCGCGCCGAAGTCGCAGCCGTAGGTCACCCAAGGCAGGTTGGCGCCGAGGCCGAAGGCGTGACCTGGATCCTGGGACATCTCACGCGATCCGCGAACACCCCTCAGGGGCACCAACCCTGGAACCGAACCGGCGACACGCGGCACCTCGGAGGGCGCTGCTCCGCGGCGCCTGCAGACCGATGGCGGCCGGGCGGGCCGGAAGGCGCGCCCTCCGAATGTGCGATGCCGGATGCCCGGCGACGGCGCCGTCTGTCGAGGTCAATCGATTCCCCGCCCGCCGCCGTCCGTGTACTTGATCAGGATGACCTCGTTGCCCTTCTCGCTGTACACGAGTTCGTCGACCACGCGCTCGGCGAGCAAAATGCCGAAGCCGCCTGGTCGGAGGCCCATTTCGAGCCGCTTGTCCATGTGGCCCACGGGGTTACCGGATGGGTTGGCCACCGCGGCGTGTTCGAGCTTCGTGCGATCGAACCCCGGCCCGGGATCACGCAGGTAGTAGACGACGGCGCGTCCCGTGCGGGCGGCCGTCACCTCGATCACCTTGCCGGGATCGAACTCGGCCCCGTGCTCCATCGCATTCACGAGCATCTCGCGGAAGGCGAGGATGAGCGCATTGCGTTCCGGCTCGGGGAGGGTCGTCGGCATCTCGGTCATGAAGCGCACCAGGCGCTCGGCCGTGACGAGGCGGGCGCTCACGCGCAGCGACACCCAGTGCGGCAATCCCGACACCACCTCGATGCCGTCGCTCCAGGATCCCTGTTCAACGGCCCGGCCGATCATGTGCGCCACTTCCTGGATGTCGAAGGGCGCGGTGAAGCACGCGAACACGTGCGCCCGCAGGGCCTTGATCAACTCGACCGACGAGGCCTGCGGCGCGAGCACGATCGTGCGGATGCCCGGCTGGATCAAGCGGACCTCCTCCACGAACGCGAGGTCCTCGTCCACGCTGGTCTCTGGGGCGGTGACCATCACGTCGACGGCGGTCCGACGGATCACCCGCAGTGCCTGGAGCCGGGTCGGGCACTGCTCGAGGTCGATCCCATCGAGGGCCGAGGTGGTGCGCAGACGCTCGACGAACTCGGGCTGGTGACCGATCAGGAGCGCTCGAAGGGGCATGGCGAGATTGTTGATCAGATACGGCCGATGCGGCGCGGGCCGGGTGGGTGGAGTACCATGCCGTCAAGGTCATGGCCAGGCAGGTACCGTTTCGCGGTGTGGTCTTCACCGTGGCGCTGGTGTGCGGCGTGCCGTGGGTGGCGGGGCCGTCCGGCCAGACGCCGCCCGCCA
>Ga0113563_10001261_pt1 | contig 14159 bp, 12 predicted proteins | sample Mud3Dept3metaG_FD_80117 | JGI IMG/M metagenome (GOLD analysis project Ga0113563, IMG submission 80117) | Freshwater wetland microbial communities from Ohio, USA, analyzing the effect of biotic and abiotic controls - Mud 3 Core 4 Depth 3... | ecosystem: Environmental > Aquatic > Freshwater >...
ACCCCATAATTCCTGTTTGGATCCTGTACAACAATTCTGTATACACCGGGACCCGGGAAAGTGTGGCTTATAACATAAATATTCTTCTTGTAATAATTTGGAAGAATAAATCCGGTGCCGTTTATCCTCTTTGCCGTGGATATAGAATTGTCTCCCCAGTTCACATCAAGTTCAGGCCTGTCGGCGAGGCTTAACGTGTAAGTGAAAGTGGTTATGGTAATTTCATAGGTAAGATCCGTCAGCTGTACGTAAGTTATTTCTCCGGCTCTGTTATGTGTGGCTGACACCATGAAAAAGTTCAGTGATAAAAACACAAGAAATAAAAATCTCTTCATAATCTAACTCCTTACTGCCTGAAATTACCTTAAACTGAAAGTTTGCTCTGTCTTATGCGAGGTCAGCTTCACACCCTCGTCGAGGTCATCGATTCTCACTATGGTCATGTTCGCTTGATCATCATAGAGCCCTGTCATTATCTCGTTCCGGATCGTGATGATTCTCGGTTTCTTATCTGTCCTGTAAATGAGATTCATACTGATTTCGTTTTCGGGAAGGGAAAGGTTCAGATTTAATAACTTACCTTTCAGTTCTTTATTGTTTATAGCTATTATAACTTTTTCATCAAGGTATTTGTTCATCAGATGCATGGGAAACGTTTGATTATCAATAAAATCATCAATTGCAGCATCCTGGTCAAATAGTTTATAATCGAGGAGGAAATCATCATAGTACATCCTTACAAAAACTTTCAGTGAATCGGTATCCGGAACATGGTCAATGCTGGTAATTGTGACATGCACAGGATGAAATGCAAATAATATAAAGAGAGTAAGTGTTTGTAACATATCTCAACTGCTTCAGGATAAAAATAATCCACAAAAATCAGACCAATGAGTTATCTTCATCTGACCTTTCCCTGTCTTTCAGGTATTCAACAGAACCGACTTCAATGAATGAAAATCCTGATCCTCCGGAGAAATTGCCGGCAAGAACAACGATAATATCACTTCCTCTTAGACCGTGTACTTTCACGAGATTCGTTAAAGCAATATTAATAAACTCATCTACAGATTTGCGTTTTTCCTGGTAACTGGTGTAAACCCCGTATGAAAGCGCCAGTTCCCTCATTGTCCTTGTTGAATAGCACTGGGCAAGGATCAGGTTGAATCCTCTGTAGGATGCCATATCCCTGATCGTCCTGCCTCCTACTGTATCGGCAATGATGCCTTTTGCAGAGATCCTCAGAGATGTTTCGACTGCAACTTTTGCCAGGTATGAAGATACTTCCCCCGTTACATTCAGGTATGGCGTGTCAAGGAATTTTTCCTTATTGCTTTCGACTTCCAATGCAACCCTGGTCATTGTTTTAACTGCCTCAACAGGGTATTTCCCGTTGGCTGTTTCACCGCTGAGCATTATTGCATCAGTCTGTGAGTATATTGCACTGGCAATATCGCTCACTTCAGCCCTGGTTGGTCTCGGATTTTCAATCATGGAGTGAAGCATCTGCGTTGCGACTATAACAGGTTTCCTGCTGTAAATGCATCGCGAAATTATCATCCGCTGGATTGTGGGTATTTTTTCATAGGGTATCTCAATGGCAAGATCTCCCCTTGCGACCATCACTCCATACACAACTTCAAGTATTTCGGCAATATTCTCAACGCCTTCCTGGTTTTCAATCTTGGCTATAATTTTGATCTGGCTGTTGTATTTATTGATCTCCGCCTGAACATCCAGGGCATCCTGCCGTGACCTGACAAAGGAATGTGCAATGAAATCAATATCATTTTCGGCTGCCATCCTTATGAAAGTCCTGTCCTTGTCGGTTAGTGACGGAAGGTAGATCTTCACTCCCGGCACATTGACACCCTTTCTTGATCCTATAATACCTTCATTTTCAGCTTTGCAAATGACCGAATTACCTTCTTTCTTAATTACCCTCAGCTCTATTTCCCCGTCATCAATCATAACAACTGATCCCAGAGGTACATCCGAAGCAAAAGAGCCCAGACTTACATGAATTACTTCAGGCGATGACTCCTTTTCAGGATCACCCGCTATCCGGATTGTTTTCCCTTTCCTGATGTGTATAGGTGTTGCGCAAACAGTTGTCCGGATCTCGGGACCCTTGGTATCGAGAATGATTGCGATTTTATCAGATACTTCACGAACATTACTTATAATCCTCAGAGCACCGTCAATTGCGAGATGAGCAGAGTTGATCCTCACAACATCCATACCGGCTTCATAAAGCTGGCTGATGAAATCTGTCTCACAGTTCTTGTCTGAGATGGTGGCCACAATCTTTGTTCGCTTTCTTAGCATGTCCCGTTCATTTATATTTTGAATTTTCCAATAAGGGCTTCAACTGCGAGCCTGTAGCTGTCGAGACCGAAACCGGAAACTGAACCCGCACAATTTCGTGCAATAAGGCTGGTGTGCCGGAAATCTTCACGTGCCGCAATATTTGTTATATGTACCTCAACAACAGGAGCTTTTACGGAAGCAATGGCATCAGCAATGGCAACTGATGTATGAGTGTAACCACCGGCGTTAAGAATTATACCATCGGATGAGAAACCTCTCTTCTGGATCTCGTTTATTATTTCCCCTTCAACATTGGACTGAAAATGGCCGAATTCAATATCCGGATACCTTGATCTCAGTGAAACCAGGTAATCCTCAAAGGAGACTGACCCATATTTTTCCGGCTCCCGTTTACCCAGAAGATTCAGGTTGGGTCCGTTTATAACATCTATTCTCATCAGCTTTCCCCGTTAACTAATAAAGAGTAAAAATAGCTAAAAAATTTATGGATGTTATATATTAACAGTAGCATTCCTTTGTGTTACTTTGCTGATATAATATTTACCCCCTTCCACGTCCGGTAGAAAAATAACTTCTTTCAAGCCGGTATAAAAAAATACCCCCTCCCCAACCCTCCCCCAGGGGGGAGGGAGCTTTTCCCCCTTGGGGGAAACGGGAAAGGGGGTAAGTGTAATAAAAAGAAACGGGAAAGGGGTTAAGTGTATTAAAAGAAACGGGAAAGGGGTTAAGAATCAAACTATTATGGGTCTCTCCTGGAAGCAGGCCATTAAAGATTTTGAAACATATCTCAGGCTCGAGAAGTCCTTGTCGCAGAACAGCATCGAAGCCTACACAGATGATGTGTCCAAGCTTGAGAGATACTTTTCCGAAAAGGGGCTTGACAGGGTGCCGGATACCGTTATCTATCAGGACCTTAAAGATTTTCTGGCATGGTTCTATGCTGATAATCAAAACACAAGAACACAGGCAAGAACAATTTCAGGACTAAGGGGCTTCTTCAGGTTTCTACTTATCGAAGGTGAAATTGACAAAAATCCGGTATCGTTGATTGAATCACCCAGGATCGGATTCAAGCTGCCTGAAGTACTTTCAGTTCAGGAGATTGACAGTATGATCGGGGTGATCGACCTTAGCAAGCCCGAAGGTCACAGGAATAAAGCGATCATTGAAACACTTTACGGATCCGGGTTGAGAGTATCTGAGCTTGTCAACCTTCGTCTGACCGATATCCATCAGGTTGAGGGATTCATTACCGTGACAGGGAAAGGCAATAAGCAGAGGCTAGTCCCTATAAGCAATAAAGCGCTGAAGGAGATAGAGATATATAAGGCTGACCGGAACATGCTACGAACGATTTATGATCAGAATATAGTTTTCCTTAACCGGCGGGGTCGAAGGCTCACCAGGGCAATGATCTTTACCATCATAAAAGACCTGGCAGCCAGGGCAGGGATAAGGAAGAGAATCAGTCCTCATACCTTCAGGCATTCATTTGCGACCCACCTGATAGAAGGCGGAGCAGATCTGCGGGCGGTCCAGGAAATGCTTGGACATGAGTCAATCCTTACCACCGAAATCTATACTCATATCGACAGAACTTTTCTGCGCGATACACTGTTGATGTTCCATCCGAGAGCCTAGAAATGTCTTTAATTCAGCATTTCTGAAATTCAATTTTTAATATTAAATTTGCACCTTATTTCGAAAAATCATTAATTAATTACCTCAAAACGATACAATTATGTCAAAAATCAAACGAGTTTACTCCTTCGGAAGCAAAACTGCAGAAGGTAAAGCTGAGATGAAGAACCTTCTTGGAGGCAAAGGAGCCAACCTTGCAGAGATGTGTCTGCTGGGATTACCTGTGCCTGCAGGTTTCACCATTACAACTGAAGCGTGTACTGAGTATTATGAGAATAAACTCACCCTTCATCCCGACCTCATGCCTGAAGTGTGGGCTGCAATGAAGCTGACAGAAAAAACCATGAATATGAAGTACGGCGATCCGGAAAATGCATTGCTTGTATCCTGTCGTTCAGGTGCAAGGAAATCAATGCCGGGAATGATGGACACCGTTCTTAATATCGGTCTCTGTTCTGCAACCATACCCGGATTTCTTAAAAAAACCAACAATCCAAGGTTTGTATGGGACTCATACCGCCGGCTCATAATGATGTACGCTGATGTTGTTATGGAAAAAGCTGAAGGAATTGAACTTAGTGAAGGCAAAAGCATCCGGAAACAGCTCGATGAGAAGCTTGACGAATTCAAGAAACAAAAAGGTTATAAATCAGATACGGAAATTCCGGCAGAAGAACTGAAAGATCTTTCTGAGGAATTCAAGAAAATAGTAAAGGATGTTCTCGGCAAACCGTTTCCTGATGATGCAAAGGAACAGCTCGAGGGAAGCATTAAAGCGGTCTTCAAGAGCTGGAACGGCAAGAAAGCTGTTTCATACCGCCGCATTGAGGGTATTCCTGATGACTGGGGCACAGCAGTTAACGTCCAGGCAATGGTATTCGGAAATATGGGTGACACCTCTGCAACAGGTGTTGCATTCACACGCAACCCGGCAACTGGCGAGAACCTGTTCTACGGCGAATGGCTGGTAAATGCGCAGGGTGAGGATGTAGTGGCAGGTATACGGACTCCCAGTCCCCTGAACGATGAAACCAAGAACGAACAGAATAAGCACCTGCACAGCATGCAGGAAGCTATGCCGCAGACATACAAAGAGTTGTGTGATATCCGAAATATCCTGGAAAAATCATTCCGCGACATGCTCGATATTGAATTCACCATACAGGAGGGCGTGCTGTACATGCTTCAGTGCCGTGCCGGCAAGAGAACAGGTACTGCTGCTTTGAATATGGCAATGGATATGCTTAATGAGAAGCTTATTGATGAAAAGACAGCTGTATTGCGTGTTGACCCGGCACAGCTTGATGAGTTGCTTCACCCGATATGCAATCCCGAAGCTGAAAAGAAAGTGAACCCTGTTGTGAAAGGACTACCGGCAGGACCAGGTGCCGCTGTCGGAAAAGTGGTCTTCACGGCTGAGGATGCGGTAGCATGGTTTCGCAAAGGCGAAAAGGTAATTCTTCTTCGTGAAGAGACCAATCCTGAGGACGTGGAGGGAATGCGCGCTGCAGAAGGTATTCTCACCGCCCGCGGCGGAATGACATCGCATGCTGCACTTGTTGCCCGCGGCTGGGGTAAATGTTGTATCGTCGGAGCAGGTGGACTTCATGTTGATGTTAATTCTAAAACCGCTAAAGTTACCGGAAGTGGATTAGTGATCAAAGAAGGTGACCTTCTTACTCTCAACGGTACAAAAGGGAATGTATACACAGGAGCGTTGGCTCTGATGGATGCTACAGAAAATCCGAGATTCAGGGAGTTCATGAAGATCGTCGATAAATACCGTAAAATGGGTGTCCGTACCAATGCTGACACTCCTGCTGATGCAAAAATCGCCCGCGATTTCGGAGCTGAAGGGATAGGACTTTTCAGGACCGAGCATATGTTCTATGGAAAAGGTTCAGAGCAACCCTTGTTCCTCCTTCGTAAGATGATCTTAAGTGCAAACGAGGCAGAACGCCGTAATGCTCTCAGTGAACTGTTCTCTTTTGTAAAAAAGGACATGAAAGCCACGCTCGAAGCAATGAATGGGTTGCCTGTTACTTTCAGGCTGCTTGATCCGCCACTTCATGAGTTTGTGCCGCAACAGAGAGAAAAGCAGGAAGAACTGGCAAAAGCGCTGGGCATCAAGAGAGAAGACGTTGAAAAACGTGGTGATGCCCTCCACGAATCGAATCCGATGATGGGACACCGTGGAGTTCGTCTTGGCATCACCTATCCTGAAGTTACGGAGATGCAGGTAAGAGCCATGTTTGAAGCAACGATGGAGCTCATTAAGGAAGGAAAGCAACCGCATCCTGAGTTAATGGTTCCGGTAACATGCGATGTTTCAGAACTTGATGTTACTAAAAAAGTTGTAGATACAGTTTATGATGAAGTCTGCAAAAAATTCGGAGTTCAGAAGATAGATTATAAATACGGTACTATGATCGAGATACCCCGCGCAGCACTCCTTTCCGACCGTATGGCAAAAAGCGCTGAGTTCTTCTCATTCGGAACAAACGACCTCTCACAGATGACATTTGGTTTCAGCCGCGATGATATAGGCGGATTCATGAATGACTATCTTGATAAGAAAATGCTGTCTGCAGATCCGTTCCAGACGATCGATCTGGATGGTGTTGGCCAACTTATAACCATGTCAGTCCAGAAAGGACGTGCAACAAGGCCGGACCTGAAAGTGGGAATCTGCGGTGAACAGGGAGGCGATCCGGCATCTGTTGAATTCTGCTTTAAAACAGGATTAACCTATGTCAGTTGCTCTCCGTTCAGGGTACCGATCGCAAGACTTGCAGCATCACAGGCTTCGATCAAATACGGAAAACAGTGAACAATTGTTAATCAAGTTTTGTTATAGTAAGGGCGTTGCATGCAACGCCCTTACCATTTATAAATGCAACCGAAATATGAAATATCGCAATCTGGGCAAGACAAACTGGCAAATAAGTGAAATAGGCTACGGTATGTGGGGCATGGGTTCATGGACAGGTTCTGATGACAAAGAATCATCCCTTGCTCTTCAGACAGCCGTTAATATGGGTTGTAATTTCTTCGACACAGCCTGGGCTTACGGAAGAGGGAAAAGTGAAGGACTGCTGGGTGAACTTATCAGGGCAAACAAAGGGAAAAAATTATTTACCGCAACGAAAATCCCTCCAAAAAATTTCCAATGGCCAGCCAGACGCGAATACACACTGGATGATTGTTACCCTCCTGATCACATTAAGAAATATGTTGAATCGAGCCTAAAAAATTCCGGACTGGATTCATTCGATCTTATGCAATTCCATACATGGGAGGATCTCTGGCTGAAAGATGAAAGAGGCATCAGGAAAATGATCGATCTTAAGGAACAGGGCTTGATACATGCCATAGGTATAAGCATAAACAGGTGGGAACCATGGAACGGTGTTAAAGCAGTCAGAAGCGGACTGATAGATTCAATTCAGGTTATCTATAATATTTTCGATCAGAATCCTGAAGACGAACTCTTCCCTGCATGCCGTGAAATGAATGTGGGCGTTATTGCAAGGGTTCCTTTTGACGAGGGCTCACTTACCGGTACGCTGACAAAAACCAGCAAATGGCCGGAGGGTGACTGGCGTAACACTTATTTTGTTGCGGAAAATCTGATCCCCACTGTGGAACGTGTCAATGCACTTAAAAAACTCCTTCCGGAAGGTATGATAATGCCTGAAATGGCACTAAGGTTTATTCTCGGAGAACCGGCTGTAAGTACCATAATTCCTGGAATGCGGAAGCCTGAACATGTTAAGCTTAATTTGAAAACAAGCGATGATGGTCCTCTGAAACCAGAGCTGATGCAGGAACTGGAAAAATATCGATGGGACCGTGAACCGAATGAATGGTCGCAATGAAGAACCGGCAATCTTTATTTTATTAAGTTTATTGAGTGTAAGAACATACATATTGTACTTTTCTAACCTTATTGATTAATATTATTTACTTTATTTGTTTGAAATGTTAATATATTTTCGTATCTTTAAATAATAACCTCTTTTATTTATTGATTGGATTCCTATATTTGACATTTTTATTTGGATTACATTAAGATAAATTTTTATAAAAGATTGATTATGACCAGTAACGAGAAATTAACAGGATGGGTAAAAGAATGGGCGGACCTGTGTCAGCCTGATGCCATCCATTGGTGCGATGGTTCTGAAAAGGAAAACCAGCTGTTGCTTGACCAGATGGTCAGGAGCGGAATGGCAGTGAAGCTCGATGAGAAGAAGCGTCCAGGAAGTTATTATTTTCAAAGCGACCCGAGCGACGTTGCACGTGTGGAGAACCGTACTTTTATCTGTTCCCGGAAACAGGAAGATGCCGGCCCGACAAATAACTGGAGCGATCCGGAGGAAATGAAAGATACCCTGCGCTCATTGTTCAGAGGCAGCATGAAAGGCCGTACAATGTATATCATCCCTTTCAGCATGGGTCCCCTTGGTTCAAAAATCTCACATATCGGAATTCAGATCACTGATTCACCTTATGTGGTTGTTAATATGCGTATCATGACCCGAATGGGTAAAGCTGTACTGGATGTTCTTGGCAATAATGATTTCGTTCCCTGTATTCATTCAGTCGGTGCCCCGCTTCAACCTGGAGAGAAAGATAAAAAATGGCCGTGTGCTCCTATCGAAAAGAAATATATCACACACTTTCCCGAGACAAATGAGATCTGGTCATATGGCAGCGGATACGGCGGGAACGCACTTCTGGGAAAGAAGTGCTTTGCATTGCGAATTGCCACTAATATGGCAAAAAGAGAAAAATGGATGGCTGAACATATGCTTATCATGGGCATTACCAATCCAAAGGGTGTCAAGAAATATTTTGCAGCAGCATTCCCAAGCGCATGTGGCAAGACCAACCTGGCAATGCTTATCCCGACTCTTCCCGGCTGGAAGGTTGAAACCGTTGGAGATGATATTGCCTGGATGAAATTCGGTGATGATGGAAGATTGTATGCCATCAACCCTGAAGCCGGTTTTTTCGGTGTTGCCCCTTTCACTTCGATGACAACCAATCCCAATGCAATGCTTTCCTGCAGGGAAAACTCAATTTTCACAAATACCGGTCTTACTCCGGATGGAGACATATGGTGGGAAGGGATCGGATATGATATTCCTGCAGGGACCATTACCTGGACAAATGAAAAATATGATCCGGCCAGCGGTAAACCGGCCGCCCACCCGAACGCCCGGTTTACAGCCCCCGCAAAACAATGTCCTGTAATTGACAGCAACTGGGAAAATCCTTCAGGTGTGCCAATTTCAGCCATACTTTTCGGAGGCCGGCGCCCTGATACATTACCGCTTGTCTATCAGGCATTTGACTGGAATCATGGTGTATTCATGGGATCAATCGTGGGATCTGAGGTCACAGCTGCAGCTATCGGGCTTAAGGCAGGTGTACGCCGGGATCCGTTTGCGATGCTTCCATTCTGCGGCTACCATATGGCAGATTATTTTGGCCACTGGATAAAGATCGGAGAAAATGCTCCGGATAAAAACAGACTGCCTAAGCTTTTCAATGTTAACTGGTTCCGCAAAAATTCCACCGGTAAATTCCTCTGGCCCGGATACGGGGACAATATCCGGGTGCTGAAATGGATCTTTGAACGGACTGAAGGCGCTGACGTTGCAAACAATACTGCGATAGGTTATGTACCTAAGGAAGGAAGCATTGACATTGCCGGATTAAATGATGCTGCGGGTAATATCCCTGAGCTGCTTAAAGTTGATAAAAACGAATGGATGGCAGAACTTGAACTGATTAACAACCATTATGCTGTGTTTGGCGACAGGCTCCCTTCCGAGATGAAAAGACAACTCCAGGGACTTACGGAACGTTTGCAGGAATCCAAATGAATTATTCATTAATACTGGCCGCTGTTATTACCGGATATATCATTGGATCAATTCCTTCAGCAGTATGGGCAGGGAAACTGTTTCATGGAATTGACGTCAGGGAACATGGGAGCGGAAATGCCGGAGCTACAAATGTAATTCGCGTCCTCGGGTGGAAGACCGGAGTGCCGGTATTGATGTTCGATCTTGCGAAGGGGTCTCTTGCCACACTGCTGCCACGTCTGCTTAATCTTGCACCTGCAGAGAGCGCTCTTCTTGTTAATCTTCAGATACTGACCGGATTTGCGGCGATAATTGGCCACATATTCCCTCTCTTTGCCGGATTCAGGGGCGGTAAAGGTGTTGCTACGATGTTTGGTGTATTGGTGGCAATACATCCTGCCGTGACACTCGTTTGCCTCGGGATCTTCCTTCTGATCTTTCTGGTAACAGGAATTGTATCGGTATCATCAATGACCGCCGGGATTGCTTTCCCGGTATTTTTACTGACACTATTTGACACACCATCGCTATTATTTAAAATATTTTCGGTATTTGTAGCCGTGGCACTGCTTGTAACCCACAGGAAAAACATCAGAAGACTTCTGAAAGGAGAAGAAAAAAAGCTCTTCAGAAAGAAAGAAATCCATTAAGACCCACCCCCTAATCCCTCCAGGGAGGGAATTTTTTTGTTTTTTCCCTCTCAATCCGCTTCCTTTGCGCCTTTGAGGCCGTCAAAATTGTTCCAGTATCTCAATCCGTTTCTGTATCGGCGGATGTGTAGCGAATAAGGTTGAAAACGACACAGATGAATTCTTCAACTCTTTCTGCGGATTTTCGATGAACATCTGGGCAACGTCATTTCTTTTCACGGCTTCTATAGTCGGATCAATCGATATTTTTTTCAGAGCTGATGCCAGTGCTAGCGGATTCCGGGTAAGTTCTGCCGAGCCGGCATCGGCAAGATATTCCCGTTTTCTTGAAAGAGCGAACCTGAACAGCGAGGCAATCAGATAACCGACAAGTGCAAGAAGAAGGGCAACAATTACCGCTGCTCCTCCGCTGCCTTTTTTGCCACGTGATAAGCTCCCAAAACGCATCGACCTGAACATAGTTTCCGAGATAAATGCAAAGATCCCCACAAAAATTATTGAGATTATCAGCAATCTTACATCACGGTTCCTGATATGAGTGAGCTCATGCGCTATCACTGCTTCAAGTTCCTGGTCATCAAGCTTGTCAATAATACCACGTGAGAGGGAAACAACGTACGTATCCGGATTTATACCACTGGCAAACGCATTCAACGAATCATCTTCAATGATGTTTACTTTTGGCATCTTCATACCAGTTGAGATACAAAGGTTCTCCACAAGGTTATAAATTCGCTTGTTTTCTTTTCTTTCAAGTGGTTTTGAACCAGTAGCCCTATTTATCATTGCTGTATGTGAGAACCATGCAATTATGAACCAAATAACTACCCCAACAGTGATCCATGGAATCGTTCGAAAGAAATTACTGTTTATCACTGGAAGCATGTTATATTGTCCCTGTTCCTGTGATAAATAATGTGACTCTCCCAGTGATGTTAAAAAGAAGAAGAGCCATGTCAGTCCGAAAAAGACAACAGGGAACATCAGTAAGATCAATACCGAATTTGTATTGTTCTTTCTGATCTGGCTTTGCAAACCAAAATACTTCATCTGATTGTTCAGAACTGTATTTTCGGAGGTTCTTCTGCCGTAGCACGCTGCTCGCCCAGATCAAACATAGGCTCGCGTTTGAAATTAAAGATCGTGGCAATGAGATTTGACGGGAACAGCTCGATTGCAACATTAAGTTCTTTGGTGGCCGAGTTGAAGAATCGGCGCGCTGCGGCAATTTTGTTCTCAATGTCTGATATCTCATTCTGCAGATCAAGAAAGTTCTGGCTTGCCTTAAGGTCGGGATAAGCTTCCACTGCAACTTTAAGTCCGTCCAGAGCTGTAGAAAGCCTGGTTTCGGCAGTTATCTTTTCATTGATAGTTGTTGCTTTCATTGCATTTGCACGTGCTTCGGTTATCTCGGTCAGAACACCGCGCTCATGTTGCATGTATCCTTTAACTGCTTCAACAAGCTGAGGAATCATATCATGTCGCTGCTTAAGCTGAACATCGACATCGGCAAACGCCTGTTCCCTGCTATTCCTGAATTTGATCAGGCGGTTATAAAGAGAAATGGCAATCAGGCCCAGCACAACAATGATCACAAGAATTACAAGTAGAATCATTTGGTAAAAATTTAAATTATTAACTAATGTAACTTCATTAAATCATAAAAACTAAAGATATGAAATATTGCGCAATTTAACTATTAACATCACCCCAGCCTCTCCAGAGCCCCCTTTATTCTTTTCACCGCTTCAACAAGCAGGTCATCGGAGATGGCATAGGAAATCCTGATGCAATCAGGTGCGCCAAAAGCATCCCCTCCCACTGTGGCAACCTGTGCCTTTTCGAGCAGCCACAGAGCCAGTTCGTCGGAGGTGCGGATCTTTGTCTCGCCATCTGATCTTCCAAGGTAGTAGCTGATATCAGGCAGAACATAAAAAGCACCCTGCGGAACTCTTACCTTAATACCTTCTATTTCTTTTAAAAGTTTACAAATAAGATCACGGCGCCTGAGAAATGCATCCCTCATTATCTGACGTGAGTTGTCTTTTCCGGTAAGAGCTGCCAGTGCTGCGCGCTGTGCAACGGCACATACACCGGATGTGAATTGTCCCTGAAGTTTGTCACAGGCTTTCACTATCCACACAGGAGCGCCTAGATAACCTACCCTCCAGCCCGTCATGGCATAAGCTTTTGACACGGCGTTCACGGTTATCACACGGTCATAGATAAAGTCGAAGGAAGCCATGCTTACATGTTCACCTTCGAAAAGGATATGTTCATAAACCTCATCAGACATGATGAACACGCCCTCATGCTTCTGAACCATCCTTGCAACCGCTTCCATCTCCTTCCCGGAGTAAACCATTCCGGTAGGATTTGACGGTGAATTGAAGATAACGAGCCGGGTCTTACCGGTAATGGCTGCATCGAGCTGATCGGGCCGGATCTTGAAATCATTTTCAAGAGTCGCTCCGATAATAACCGGTTTGCCCCCTGCCAGGACTATCTGATCATAGTAGCTCACCCAGTAAGGCGCCAGGATTATAACCTCATCGCCGGGATTGATTATCGACAGGATGACATTAATAAGGGAGTGCTTTCCTCCGGCCGATACAAATACCTGTTCAGGCTTATAGCTGATCCCATTCTCTTCTTTGAATTTTTTCGAAATAGCTTCCCTGAGATCATTGTATCCCGGAACGGGAGGATATTTTGAATAATTATCATCTATAGCCTTTTTAGCAGCTTCTTTAATATAATCCGGAGTATTGAAGTCAGGCTCTCCGAGGCTAAGACTGATAATGTCAAGACCTTTGGCTTTAAGTTCACGGCTCTTCTGTGCCATTTCCATTGTGGCGGAGGCGGCCATGATTTTGATTCTGTCAGATAAGTATTCCATACATTATATATTTAAGGCATTAAAATTTTCAGACCGGATTCAAATATAGAAAGTAATATCTAAAAACAAAGGAAAAGGCTTAAGTTTGCATATTGTAAATTAAACGGATGAAGATGGAGACAGTATCTGATATTCTAAAGATTACGATCCCCGCCTTGCTGGTCCTTCTTACAGCTTTGCTTCTGCTGAGGAATCTGCTGAAGAATGATCAGGATAAAAGGAAACAGGAACTGATCCTGCAGAACAGCCGAACGGTTATTCCTATTAAACTGCAGGCGTATGAGAGGATAGTATTGTTTCTGGAAAGGATATCCCTTGAATCAATGCTTGTCAGGATAAGCACTCCCGGGATGTCGGCCGGCCAGCTTCATTCAGCTCTGATGACAACTGTCCGGAGCGAATTCGAACATAACCTGTCGCAACAGATTTACATGAGCCCCCAGGCATGGGAAGTTGTACGGAACGCACGGTCCAATATGATCAAGATCATTAATGGTGAATTTGAAAAGTTGCCGGAAAACGCAACCGGTATGGAATTCAGCAGAAAGCTTCTGGAAACCGTTATGGATCTTGAAAAGGAGCCAACCCGGGTAGCGATAGATTTTATCAAAAGCGAAATCGGAAGGATGATTTAAATCGGCTCAACGGCACAGCGGCCCAAGGGCGCAACGATTCTTATTCAACCTTATGACTGTACGACCGCAAGACAATCCTTAAAGCAGCTCCACGCTTCTCTTCACGAAGGTGCTAAGTTCCTCTCCG
>Ga0113563_10001263_pt1 | contig 14154 bp, 13 predicted proteins | sample Mud3Dept3metaG_FD_80117 | JGI IMG/M metagenome (GOLD analysis project Ga0113563, IMG submission 80117) | Freshwater wetland microbial communities from Ohio, USA, analyzing the effect of biotic and abiotic controls - Mud 3 Core 4 Depth 3... | ecosystem: Environmental > Aquatic > Freshwater >...
CCGAAGCGGAGGGCGAAGTTCGCCAGGGCCGGCGCGAAGGACATCAACAGCGCGACGGAGATCGTCCCGGCAATCCAGGAGCCAATGGCCGCAACGGACAGGGCTGCTCCCGCGCGACCTTTCAGGGCCATCTGATATCCATCGACGCAAGTCATGACTGTCGAGGATTCCCCTGGGATATTGATAAGGACCGAGGTGATCGTTCCGCCGTAGGCGACACCGTAGTAGATGCCGGCGAACATGATGATCGCCGAGGTGGGATTCAGCGTGAACGTCATGGGAAGGAGTAGGGCAACGGCCGTCGGCGCCCCGATGCCCGGCAAGACCCCGACGATCTGGCCGATGAAAGCCCCGGCGAGGCAGTACAGGATGTTCGTCGGGGTGAGAGAAATGGAAAAGCCCATCATCAAATTGCTGAGGATATCCATAGCCAGCTGACCCTTTCTACCAGCCCACGATTCCCGTCGGGAGCGGGATGCTCAGCCATTCGCTGAAGACGAAATGAATTCCGATTGCTGTTCCGATGGCCGTGAGACCGCACATGAGCATTGGGTGCTTCCCGATGACTCTCATCGCGGTCGCCGTGAAGAGGGCCAGCCCGACCGAAAAGCCCAGAAGCGGCAAGACGAGGAAGGCAATGACGATCATGACCAACATCTGGACGCCCAATCTGGTCAGCGGCTTGAAGAAGACCTCGGTTCTGTTCCGCTGCTTGAGGATCTTCATGAGGACGAGGACGGCGCAGCCTGCGATGCCGATGCCCAGCCAGAAAGGCAAGAAGCCGGGGCCGGGACCGAAGTCCGAGGAATACGGGAGCTGCGACGAGAAAAAGACGATCGAAAGCCCTAAGAGCAAGACCACTGCTCCGCCTATGAGATCAGCCATCCACATGCTTGCGTCCCCTCAATACACGAGCCCGCGGCAGGCCACGGACGCCCGGTAACTACCGCCGGTCTTCGCGCGACCTGCCGCGGGAAGTGAACCCGCACGATGTAACGACGACCGCTACTTCGTGAGCCCCGAGTCCTTCAGGATGTCCGCAAAGATCTTTTCGTTCTTGGCGACAAACGGCGAAAACTCCTTGCTTCCCATCCAGGTCGGACTCAGCATGTACTTCTTCAAATACCCCTCTTTCCATCCGGAGGAATCGCTCATGCGCTTCATCATGTTCTCATAGAACGCCACGGTCTCCGCCGGAATGCCGGGAGGCGCCGCGATGCCCCGGAAGAAGTCGAACGTAAATTTGTAACCCGCGTCGATGAACGTTGGAACGTCCGGCAGCAGGGTAAGGCGCTTCTCGTTTGCGACGGCCAAGGGCCGGACCATCTTCGCGTCGTATTGCGGCACGAACTCGCTCGGATTGGCCCAGATCATGTCGACGTGGCCGCCGAGCAGCGCCGTGATACATTCGCCGCCGCTATTGAACGGAACGTATCGGAGCTTGATATCCGCCGCCTTCTCGAAGAGGCGATTGGTCATCTGGTCTTCCTGACCCGTGGCCGTCCCGCCGATCGTGACCGCGCCCGGCTTCTGCTTGGCCGCTGCAACAACGTCCTGAATGCTCTTGAGGGGGGAGTCCGTCTTGACGACGATCAACTGTTCATCCGCAGCGAGGCCGGCGATCATGGTGAGATCCCGATAGGTGGCGGCACCCTTTCCCACCACCAATGGACCAGCGACCTGGCCCGAGATGAAGGTCAACAACATGTGATCGTTCCCGCGTGCCTGGGCGACCGAAGTCGTCCCGATAGTCGCGCTCCCTCCCGGCTGATTGACGATGAGGAGCTGAACGGGGGAAAGCTTCTCCGTCTTTATGATGTTGTCAATCGAGCGGGCAAAGACATCGCTCCCGCCGCCCGGCGCGTAGGGGACGACGAACTGGATGGGCTTGGTCGGCTTAAACTCTCCTGCTTGCCCCGGCAAAGCGTACGCGAGTAAAGCGAGCACAGCAACCAAAGCCACATAGGATACCTTTCGTCCGACCCGACTCACTTTCATCACTCTTCCTCCTTCGTTGGTTTTGGAGACCAGGTAATCCGCCACACATCAAACCCGACACTGGAAGGGTAGATCCTTCTCCGCAACCACGCTAGAGTCGGATCTACCTGTCGAGCCCGCCCGCCTTTCGTGTAAGGCGGTCTGAAACCAGCGCCCGCGACGGTGGGAGGGGCCGACGCTAGCAGCGGCGGCGCGGCCCTGTCAAGGAGTATCGGCGGAACGTTCACCCGACTAACCGTGCCCGATCGCCGCCGAAGCCGTTCGCCATGCTCCGCCTCCACGCTGGGATCAGGCATCAAGGGTCACTAAGGGAAGCAGCCTCGTCAACAGGTGCTCGGCTCGAATCGGGTTGTAGATCCCGCAGTGGCAGGGCCGCGTCAGCTCCACGGCCCCCTCCCGCAGGGTCTTCTTCCCTCGCTTGACTTGGACGATCACACGCTCGACCAAATTCGCCGGAACCATGCCGTGACCGCACATCGTCGTGAGCTGGAGGATCTCGTCCGCGGGCAGCTTCTTGTACTGGCCAAAGATTCCCAGCGAGTTCTCCACCGTGTGCTTCGCCAAGTCGCTCTTCCTGCAGCTCTTTTCGGTCTCGTCGTGGACGCCTGTGACCACCACCGACATGCCCAGGTCGGCCTCTTTGAGCTCCTTCAGGATCTCGACCACGTCTTGCGCGTCGGTGAATACGCCGTGGACGATCGAGGTGCTCTGAATATTCTGGAGGATCTCTTCCCGGGACTTGACGTGGCAGTTCCCCGTCACCATGTCCCCGTAGTTGACCGGCTGGTGCTTCAGGAGGATCCCCAGAAACCTCCTCATCCGCTCGGCCGAGCCCTCCTCGTTGAGCCCCTTCGCCGACATGGTAAAGACGATGTAGTCCTGGCTGAGGCTCGCCCGGTCCCCCCTTCGGTGCAGCGTGTGTGTCACCCCGTTCCTCCTCGACGGCCAGTCAGACTTTGGCAAGAGGCCTTCCCAGGCCGACGTTGCTCTTGCCGTTGATGGAGAGGAAACGGTTCCGCCTCAGAATCTCGTTCGCGTAGGGAACGGAGCCGTCCTCGCCGACCCGGGTGATGATATCTCCCGAGAAGACCGTATCGATTTCCTGGGACACTCGGTCCAGAACGTCCAAGACCTGAGGAATCCGCTCGGCGGGAATCATGAACTCCACGATCGCCGACAGCACCTTCTCGTTCAGGACTTCCGGTTTGATGAGCCCCGTGGTCCGGTCCACCATGAGCTTCGTGACCGGATTGTTCTCCTCGAACGCGATGCCCAGGGCCGCCAGAGCCTTGGCCACCCTCTGCACATCGTGGAACCGTGCCCCCACGCCCGGCCGTCCCAGCTCGAAGGCCATGCCGTACATCCCGCGGCGGTACCGGCCGGTGACCTCGTTGGTCTTCATCTCCTCGGTGCCGCGCCCGGGGATGCGGGTCTCCGGATGGATCTTCAGCGGGTCGCTGAAATTCTTCCGCACCGTCCGGGGCCAGACGAGTTCGGGCTGAAACAGGGCCTCCGTCGGGCAGCAACCGCTTCGCAGGCAGACACTGCACTCCACGCACTCGTCCTCGTCTATCACATAGTAGATCCGGGTCGGATTCTTGCGATCGCGCTCGAAGTGCATGATCCCACCCAGCATGGTGCAATAGGACCTGCATTTTCCGCATCCGATGCATTTTTCCGAGTCGATTCTCAATTCCCCATCCCTCCACATGCACGCGCCTGGATCGAGCCCCCCAGCGCGTACAGCCTCGGCCGGTAGGAGAACCCGCGCTCCAGGTCCCTGGCCAGTGCCGCGGCAGAGACCTCCGTGCGATTCTTGACCAGGGACGTCAGCACGCCCGCGCACCGGACGTCCCCGAGCAGGAGAAAGCCGTTGAGGCGGCCGTCCGCATGGATCAGCTTCCGGTACACGGGCTTCTCGCGCTGAACGGACGTGACCTGTTCGCCGCCCTCCCACACACCTGCAGAGATCACCCGGACTCCAAGGATCTCCACGGAATTCATCCGGAGGGCCCCTGAAAAGGTCGCCGGCACGCCCGCCATGTTCAGACCGGCAATCCTGCCACCCTCGGTGGCCGACGGCCAGATCGTGCTCGGCGCGTTCCTCTGCTGGAGAACGTCGATGGGCTCGGCCACGTCCCCCGCGGCGAAGATCGAGGGAACGTTGGTCGCCATGTGGGCATCAACCCTCACCCCTTGGTTCATGGCCAAGCCGGTCTCTTTCAGGCAACCGACATTCGGGTTGACTCCCTTCCCGATGATAGCCAAATCGCAGGAGAGCCGCGTCCCATCGGACAGCGACACACCCTCCAGCCTGTCCCGCCCGTGAAAGGCGGCCACGTCAGCGTGAAAGTGGACGCGGACGCCGTCTCTCTCGAAGGCGCGAAGAAAGAAGTCGGAGGCCGTCCGGTCCAGCATCTGGGAAAGAATCCGGTCCGACGAGATGACCAGGTGAATCTGCTTTTTCTTGCTCGCGAGGGCCTCCAGGCTCTTGACCCCCACCAGACCTCCGCCCACGATCACGACGGCGCCGCGGCAGGACCGAAGGTCTCGCCTGATCGCCTCGGCATCGGTCATCTTCCTGAGAGGGAAAATCCCGGGAAGCCCTTTCCCCTGAACGTCCAGCGTACGGGAGGACGACCCGGTGGCCACGAGGAGGCGATCATAGGGAAGGCGCTTCCCGCTTCCCAAGCGCACGTGCTGCTCGCGGGCGTCCACATCCTCCGCCGTTTCGCCTTTGAGGAGCCGAATCGTGTGCGAGGCATAGAAGGCGCTGGGTGCGAAGACCGTATCCTGCTTGCTTTTCTTCCCGGCGATGTAGAGAGGCAGCATGGCCCGGGAATAGCCGAAGGCCTTCTCGTCCGACACGATGGTGATCTGGCCTTCTGGATCGTGTCGCCGAATCTCCTGGGCTGCCGCGATTCCGGCGACGCTATTGCCGAGGACGACGTATCGAACGGTATGCCTCTGGGACACAGTCGCTGTCATTATTCCGTCCGCGCTCTAACGGGCTCTCCCGGCCTTGAGGCACGCGGCCAGCTCCTCGGCCTGCGCGCGAGGCTCGGGCAAGGCGGGGTCCGCGAGAAGCGTCCCGCCCGTGATCTTCTGCCATTCCGTCTTCATCAGCTCGGCCAGCCATGGGCTACCCCAGAAGGGCAGACGGGTTCCGATCTGCACCGTGAAGCCCAACGACAGCAGGCTGACCGCACAGGCCCATGTCGCGGCGCGGAAGAATTCCGGGAAGGCGACAACGACCGGCAGCGCGCGAGCGCCAGATGCGGCAGTCACGGCATTCAGGAGGGACACCACCGACGGGAACTCGAAGGCGGACCCAAAGGAAGCGATGGGGCGCAGTCCGTCCTTCGCCAGCTCCGCGGCAAACGCCTTCCACTGGGCGCCTTGTCGCCTGGCGAGCTCGGCGCCGAGCGCATCGGCCTGCGATCCCAGGTCGCCCCCCAGCAGAACCAGAGCCCTCTCGGTGACGGCGGTCTCCATCAAGGCCAGGGTCCGCTCGAAGAAGGCCTGCTTGGGATTGGCCTCCCCGAACAGGACGGCCACACCTGCGATCCGGCCCGATTGCAGCGCTTGCTTCAGCTCCTGCTCCCGCGGCAAGGCGGAGGCGCCGTCGGCAATCCCCGACTGGATCGTCCGCGCAGAGGTTCCGTAGAAGGCCGTCTGTGAATGTCGGAGCGCCTGTTCGACCGCCTCGGAGGCGGTCTGGCCGGGAGATTTCTCTCCATCCAAGAGGATGACGGGGATGCCGTACTTCCCAGCCAGCGCCTCGATACCAGGCCATGACGCATTGGGCGCCACGAACAGGGCATCCACGTTCATTCCCAGCGCCAACTCCGGAGACCCGTGATCAACCGCGGCCAAGGTCAAGGGTGACCGGTGTGTCCCCTGCGCGAATAGATTGACGCGTTTTCCCTCGGCGCGCTGCGCTGCCTGTTGGTGGATCGCCTGGATCAGCCCCGTAGGGGCCTGCCCCAGTATCAAGAGATTGACCCCTTCCGGATGGAAGGTGGGCCCCTCCCCGGCGCGACTCAAAAAAGAAGCCGCCTGGCTCAAGAACCCGTAGTGGACGAGGCCCAGGCGGGTCAGGTCCCTCAGCGTCTGCGGCAGATAACCCTTGTGAGAGAAAAAGCTGTTCTGTACGCCGAACGCGTCTTCCCGCCGGACCGGGAGAATCCCCGCCTTCGAAAGGCGCCCCGCGGTCTCCGTGCGCAGCCCGCGGCCGATGTCCGGAAACACGTCGTCTGATCCACCGATTCCCAGGAGCTGCACCGCCCGGGCCGACTCCATTACACCTTCCAAGGTGGCCTGGAACAGGTTCTCCATGACGATCTGGTCCCTGTCGGCCCCACAAACACCCCGACTCGGCTCGTCCCCGAAGGGATTGATCCGGCAGGGACCCTGGAAGCACTTCCGGCAGTTGAGCCCATTGCTGGTGAAGGCACAGAGAGGCAACTGCTGCTCGTAGCGCCCCCAGAGCAGTTCCGCCCCGAGATCACGAGCAGCCTGCAAGAGAGTGGACGTCTCGGCCAAGGCGCTCTTCTTGTGAATTCGGTCCATCGGTTTCAAGCCCTTTCGTCAAAATCAGGATAACTCTGAGCCCGCAATCCGGGACGCTGTCTCAACAGAAAATTGCGCATCGAGACACCGGCCCTCAAGCGGTCGCACGACGGCCGATCCCCACTCTTGTTACGGCTTGCAAAGAGTCTTCGCCGCGACGAAATCCAATCCCGTCAGGCGTCCCGTCTGGAGTTTCACCGTGCCCCGCGCGATCTCTTCCGGATCAAGGCACAGCAGGGCGTGGGTCGGGCAGCTCTCGACGCAGAAAGGAGCGTCCATGCCCGTGCAGCGGTCGCACTTGATCATCTTCCGGAAATGCCTGAAAGGCTGAGGCGCTCCGAAGGGGCAGACCATGACGCACATCCAGCACCCGATGCAGCGCTCATCGCGGAGGAGGACCAGTCCTTCGGGATCCCGATAGAGCGCCTTTGCAGGACAGGCATCCAGACACGGGGCATCTTCGCAATGGCGGCACTGCACAGGAAAGCCGCAATCGGTGTCCGTGTCCTCGACCCGCACCCGGGATAGCGGCGAGGGGGTCTCGTAGATCGCTTCGGGGAGTCGTTTGTTCAAGGAGGACCGATTCAGGGCGCAGGCGATCTCGCAGCTCTTGCAGGCTACGCAGCGTCCGGAGTTGACGAAGATAGACTTCATTACTCTCCCCAGAACACGCCATTGTATCCAGCGGCCCGCGCTCGTGCGCTGCGGGTGAAGGGCGGAGCGTCGTGCGGCAACCTCGGCACGCAGAGAGCAGCCTCTTTCGCGTACAAGTATCAGTACTTCACACTCGCGTATCCTGTCAAGGATGAAGCGCCCGTTGGCGCCTTTTGTGAACGACCTGACGGTGGGACCTCGTACCTGGTATGACGGAAGGCAGTCGGCGTCGTGCCGCAGGGAGAACTCGATGTCAAGTGAGGATCGTTTGTATCCAAAGGCACGTGGCGCTGTTCATCGGCTAGCCCATCCCCGCTGCGCGCTCTGAATTGCGCCAAGGTTTCCAACGGGCCGGGGATGTTCCCGCGAGGATGCATCGGCCTCGTTCCGGACAAAGTCGGCGGGGGGATGACCGGTTGTGTCCACCTTGAGATGGAGCGTGATCGCGCCGCGGGAAGCGCCCAAGGGGATCAGGCCGTCCAGATGGGAGGTGAGTCGCCAGGCCATCAGGGATCGGAAGGCAAAAGGGGAAACTCGTAGGCGGCGGCGTGGTTCAACCTCTCAGATCAGGAGTCCCCAGCAGGCATGGTCGGAGAAGAATCGCGACATACTTCGCTGCGACGGATCTTCCGAAGCGCGATTGAGATCTGCTGATTGACGAACAATTTGTATCCAGATGGCGACGGACGTTATTTTGCTGTTAGCCGACCATTAGAATCATAAATTACATTCTCAATGCGTTCGGATTGACGCTAATGCCAAGTATTTATGCTACAATTTCCATTCATAACCACCTCGCTTATCATCATCGATGTATGCACACTTCTGCCTGTGTAATCACGTTTGAATATTTTGTAGCTCACTATTGTATCCAAATTCACAATATATTATGTTGTATATGATTTCACAATTAACAGATTGTGCTTGACCAATTCGCCCTCTGCCTTAATCATCCGCCATGGCGGTCCCGCGATTCCTTCCCAACGAGGCTTCTCGAGACAAAGAAACAAAATCAAATTGGAGGGGACAATGAGCACAAAGAGCGGACGACACTTTCTCCAGATCCCAGGACCGACGAACGTGCCGGACCGGGTGCTGCGGGCAATCAGCTTCCCGACCATCGATCACCGCGGGCCGGCCTTCGGGCGGCTCGCGCGCGAAATCCTTCACGGCTTGCAGCAGGTCTTCCAAACGCAGGGCACCGTGGTGGTCTACCCCTCGTCGGGAACTGGGGCGTGGGAGGCGGCGCTGGTGAATACGTTGTCCCCCGGCGACAGAGTGTTGATGGTCGAGACGGGACAGTTCGCCGTCTTGTGGAAGGACGTGGCGCGGCGGTTCGGCCTGGAGGTGGACTTCGTGCCCACGGACTGGCGTCGGGGCGCGGATCCCGCGGTGGTGGAGGCGAAGCTCGCCGAGGACACGTCCCGTGCCATCAAGGCCGTCGCGATCGTCCACAACGAGACGTCCACGGCCGTCACCAGCCGCATCGGGGAGATCCGGAAGGCGCTGGATCGGACGGGGCACCCGGCCCTGCTCTTGGTGGACACGATCTCGTCACTGGGCTCCATCGACTACCGGCACGACGAGTGGGGCGTGGATGTGACCGTGGGTTGCTCCCAGAAAGGTTTGATGCTGCCGCCCGGCCTCGGCTTCAACGCCATCAGCCAGAAGGCGCTGGAGGCGACCAAGACCGCACGCCTTCCGCGGTCCTACTGGGATTGGGAGCCGATGCTTCGCGACAACCGGACTGGCTTCTTCCCGTACACCCCGGCGACGAATCTGCTGTTCGGGCTCAAGGAGGCTCTCCAGATGCTCCTCGACGAGGGCCTGCAGAACGTATTCGCCCGCCACGCGCGCCACGCGGAGGCCACGCGCCGAGCCGTCCAGGCGTGGGGATTGGAGACCGTGTGCCAGCATCGGCTCGAGCACAGCAATGCACTCACCGGCGTCCTGATACCAGCTGGTCACGACGCCGATCGCCTTCGCGCGGTCATCCTCGAGCGGTTCGACCTCTCCCTCGGCACGGGCCTCGGGAAGCTCAAGGGCAAGGCGTTCCGCATCGGACACCTGGGCGACTTCAACGACCTGATGCTCTCCGGGACACTGTGCGGCGTCGAGATGGGGCTTGGCCTCGCGGGGGTGCCGCACACACGGGGCGGCGTAGCGGCCGCACTCGACTACCTGCAGGCGGGTAGCAGTTGCGGCGAGGACGCGGCGGAGGATGCATGGGCGCGTGGGTTCGCCGCCGAGACGGAACGCATGGCGGCGGGCGCCGGGACTCCGTCCAGAGTAAGGTCCTGAAAAACAGAACAACCTCGTTTTGTATCCAAAACTCCTTGACAGCGCGTCCTGGTGGGCTGTAATTTGCCTGCCACGATCGGAGAGAGGCGGACTTTGGATACAAAGGGAACCATATTGTCTCAGTCTGAAAGTACGTCCGTCAGGGAAAGGGCGTACGAGCACCTCAAGGCTTCCATCCTTTCCGGCCGGCTGAACCCCGGGGAGCGCCTGACGGAGGAACACTTAGCCAAAGAGCTTGGGATTAGTCGGACCCCGGTTCGTGAGGCATTGCACAAGCTCGAGTCCGAAGGGCTGATCAAGCCACTGCCCTCGCGGGGGTTCATTGCGTCGCAGGACTCGAAGGAAGATATCGAGGAGCTTTTCGAGATCCGGGCCGTCCTGGAGGGCTACGCACTTCGGGTCATTTGCGGCCGGATCGACGACGCGCTTCTCGAAAGGCTCGAGGAGACCGTGCGGAAGGCGGAAGAGGCGCTCCGCGCGCAGAGCTTGGACGACGTCTTTCACTGGAACACCCGGTTCCACGACGTCCTGCACGAACTGATCGTGGACCGCCACCGTCTGTACCATCAGATGGTCACCATGCGGCAGTACGTGCTGCGGTACCGCAAGAACACGCTGCAGTATCCCGACGGCGGAGAGCGGACGGTGGACGGCCATCGCAAGATCCTGCTCGCCTTGCGGCTTCGCGACCCGGACCTGTGCGAGCGAGTCATGCGGGAGCACATCCAGCAATCGAAGAAGGACGCCTTGCAGTCTTTGTTCAAGGATAACAAGGAGGTGATGTGAAGATGGCAAAGCACATCGAGGTTCGGGTGGACAAGTGCACGGGGTGCAAACTCTGCGAGCTTGCCTGTTCCGCCGTGAAGACGGCCGAGTTCAATCCCCGCAGCTCGCGAATCAAGGTGGTCCTCGTCGACATCCCGGAGATTCCGGTGCCCCTACTGACAGAGGCCTGCGACTACTGCTTCGGCAACCCGGCGTGCGTTTCCGTCTGCCTCCCCGAGGCCATCGTCTGGAAGGACATGGAGGCCCGGCCGCCCCGGCCGAAGGTTTCGGAAGCCAAGGCGATTGCCCACGCGTGGCTCGAATCCGTGAGCCGGTGAGGTGCGGCGTGGCGACGGTTAAGGTCAAGGGCTTCTCGGTAGTTCGGGATGTGTTCGGCGCCGGTCTGGTGGAGGTCGAGGTGGGTCCGCCGGAGACCGTGAAGGAGACTCTCGCGGCGCTGCTCGCGAAGTTCGGCGAGCCCCTCCGGAAGGTGCTGGTGGAGCCGGACACCGGGGAGCTGACCCCGCTGTTGCTCGTCTTGAACGGAGAAGCCATTTCGTCGACGCTGGACGTCGACAGGCCCGTAAAGACCGGAGATGAGATCACACTCATCTTCCCGATCGGAGGAGGTTGACCGTGACGAACGGATTCAAGTACGGCGGCTACAAGGGCCAACTGCTTCGAGTGAACCTGAGCAAGAAAGCGGTCACCAAAGAACCTCTGCGCGAGGATTGGGCGCGAGATTTCGTCGGGGGCGCGGGATACTCCGCGCGCCTGCTCTACGACGAGATTCCCGCCAAGTGCGACCCCCTGGGTCCGCAGAACAAGCTCTTCTTCATGACCGGGCCGGTCAACGGAACCATGATCCCGGCCGCCTCCCGATCGACGGCGTGCGCCAAGTCCCCGCTCACGGGCTCTCTCTTCCACAGCATTTTCGGCGGCTACTGGGGGCCAGAGTTGAAGTTTGCCGGCTATGACGGTTTGGTCGTGGAAGGCAAGGCCGACAAGCCCGTGTACCTGTGGATCGACGACGACCGGGTCGAGATCCGGAGCGCCGAGCACCTGTGGGGGAAGAATCCGTTCAAGGCCCAGGAAGTCCTCCGTCAGGAGATCGGCGACGAGAACATCCGGATCGCCACCATCGGCGAGGCGGGCGAGAACGGCGTGGCATACGCCATCATCCTGCTTGACATCCGGGCGGCGGGCCGCGGCGGCATGGGCGCGGTGATGGGCTCCAAGAACCTGAAGGCCATTGCCGTGCGCGGAACGGGAAGCGTCAACGTGCCCAACATGCTGCGCGTCTACAACACCACGCTGCGGCTCAACCAGATCGTGGCCACCAACCCGGCGGTCAAGGGCCTCTCCGAGTACGGCACCCCCCGCAACGTCCTGAGCATGAATGCCGCCGGTATCTTGCCGACTCGAAACTGGCAGACCGAGACGTTCAAGAGAGCCGAAGGGATCAGCGGTGAAACGATGAAGGAGACCGTGGTGAAGGGCCATCGGGCCTGCTTCGCCTGCTCCATCAACTGCACCAAGTACAGCGTGGTCCCCTCGGGCAAGTACAAGTCCATCATCAACGGCCCGGACTACGAGACGGTGTACGGCTTCGGCAGCATCTGCGAGGTGGACGACATCAAGGCCATATGCAAGGTCGACGAGGTCTGCGACGAGTACGGCATCGACCTGATCCAGGCCTCCATGAGCGTGGCGTGGGCCATGGAGTGCTACGAGAAGGGCATCTTCACCAAGGCGGATACGGGAGGCTTGGACCTGACCTGGGGCAACGCCGACGCCATGATCCACCTCACCGAGATGATCGGCAAGCGGGAAGGCCTCGGCGCTCTCCTGGCGAAGGGAACCCGGGATGCCGCAAAGATCGTCGGCAAGGGAACCGAGCGCTTCGTGATATCCAACAAGGGCGTGGACTGGCCAGGCCACTCGTGCCGGCCGTGGCCCGGCACGGCGGTGGGGTACGCCACCGGCCCGCGAGGCGGGAGCCACCACGACATCCGCCCCACCCTCGAGAAGAGCGGGATGGTGGACCGCACGGTGCTGGAGGGAAAGGGGGCCATGGCCTCCGAGGTGAACCACTGGCTGATCCTGGCCGACTCCGCCGTGGTCTGCCACCTGGGCGAGCCGATCTGGGGCCCGGCGAAGGTGAACGACAACCTGATCGATGCCCTGAACGCCGTCACGGGGTGGAACCTCGACTACCCGCAGGCCCGCAAGATCGCGGAGAGGCAGTGGAACATGATCCGCTGCTTCTCGGCCCGCGAGGGCTTCACCCGAAACGACGACACCCTCCCCATCCGGTTCATGGAGGAGCCCGTGCCGGAAGGACCGATGAAGGGAAGCCTCATCTCCAAGGAGACCCTGGAGGGACTCAAGGACCAGTACTACGAGTACCGGGGCTGGGACAAGAAGACGGGGAACCCCTCGAAGGCGAAGCTGGCCGAGCTGGGGCTGGAGTTCGCTGCCAAGGATGTCTGCTGAGGTTCGTTCCGGCCCGATCAAGGCCACGGGGGCGGGTGAGCCATCACCCGCCCCCGTATTTTCTTCGGCAATCTCCGGTGCGGATTTCGATCGTCCGGCGACCTATTTTCCCTTCCACTGCGGTGCACGTTTCGCCAGGAAGGCCGACACGCCCTCTTTGAAATCCTCGCTCAGGTAGCACATCAGGTACAGGTCGGACGAGTCGTCGATGCGCCCGTACTCCAGCAGTCGCCGCACACCCTCTTTCACGGAGCGAATGGTGAGCGGCGCATGGCCGGCGATGAGCGCGGCAAGCTCGGCGGCGCGGGATTCGAGACGGTTCGCTTCGACGACCTCGTTGAACAGGCCGATCGCCTTGCCTTCGTCAGCCTCGACGAACCGAGCCGTGAAGAGGATCTCCTTGGCGTGCCCGGGCCCGATGAGGCCAGCGAGCCGTGCGATGTTCTGCGTCGAAAGCGTGTTGCCCAGCGTGCGGGCGATCGGGACGCCGAATTTCGCGTCCTGGGCGGCGATGCGGAGATCGCAGGCCACGGCCATCGCGGCGCCGCCCCCAACACAGTAGCCGCGAATCATGGCGATCGTGGGCTTCCGGACGTCCTCCAGGCGGCTGACGTGCCGATTCAAGGTACGCTCGTAGTTCAGCGCATCCTCCGCGGTCTTGAAAGCTTGGAACTGGGAGATGTCCGTCCCAGCCACGAACGCCTGATCCCCCGCGCCACGCAGCACGAAGGCGCGGATCGCCTCGTCGGCGTCCACGCGCTCGCACGCCGCAGACAACCCATCGTACATGGCCCAGGTCATGGCGTTACGCGCATGCGGACGATTGAACGTCAGCCACGCCACCGGGCCGCCGACCTCGAAGATCAGGTCGTCGGTGCCCAGGTCAATGCGTGTCCTTGCGCTGGGACTCGCCATGCGTGCCACCGAACCAGGCGGTGCCTCCGATGGTTCAGCCCTGAATTGAGTTTCTCGCCACCTTGGCGCGCCCCGGTGGCGTCTTGCGCGGTTTGTCGGATCGGGGTCAGAACTCCACCACCGCCTTGACCACGCCACGATCCGGGTTCAGCCACGCCGGGAACTCGGCGACCATCGTGTCCACGGACGCTCGATGCGTGATCCACGGGCCGAGCTGGACGCGTCCGTCTTCTACCATCTGCATGGCCCACACGAAGTCGGCGGCCAGGGCGTTGCGGCTGCGGAGGAGGGTCAATTCCCGGCGGTGCAGCTCCGGGTCGGTGAACGTGAGATCCGCTTGGACCAGGGAGACGTACACCAGCTTCCCGCCGTTGGCAACGTACTGGACCGCCTGCTTCATGGATTTCGGGCTGCCGGTGGCGTCGAAGACGGTGGTGGGCAGGTCTCCGCTCA